>PVBE012835182.1_pt1 | contig 12870 bp, 12 predicted proteins | sample 1631181 | NCBI WGS metagenome assembly PVBE01 (sample SAMN08397723, study PRJNA350692) | Marine metagenome, whole genome shotgun sequencing project. | isolation source: water | place: Pacific Ocean | collected 2012-04
AGCTCATTCGCCGCGATCCACAGTCCCGGTGTGCGAGCTCGATCGTTGCGTCGACCCATGGCCATGTGCGCCACTGTACTCATGAGGATCGATTCTGGCGAATGATCTATTCTCAACGGACTTTAACCACGGGCTGCTAGGTCCCATCGCTCAAATCTACGCCATTCTGGTGCTGGATTCGTTCGTCTATCGTTGGCCTGCTGCGCGGTTAGGGAAACGCTCCAGGCACTTACAGGAGCATTCTCAATGCCGTTCTCGAGCCTCGGGCTTTCGCCCTCTCTCTGTACTCCACTCGCGCGACGGGGCTATACACGGCCCACGCCCGTTCAACTTGAATCGATTCCTGTCGTCCTCAGGGGCAGCGACCTGCTGGCCCGGGCGCAGACGGGTACCGGCAAGACGGCCGCGTTCGGCCTGCCGATGATCGATCGCCTCCTCGTACGCGGCCCGCGCCCGGCCAGGGCGCGCAAGCCCCGGGGCCTCGTCCTCGTGCCGACGCGCGAACTCGCGCTCCAGGTGCACAAGGCGCTCTCGATCTACGGTGCGCCCGTCAACCTCAGGGCTACCGCTGTCTTCGGCGGCGTGCCGATGCGGGCGCAAGTGCAGGCCCTGCAGCGGGGAACCGACATCATCGTGGCGACGCCGGGCCGGCTCATCGATCACATGCAGCAACGCACCGTTGACCTGTCGACCGTGGAAATCCTCACGCTCGACGAAGCCGATCGCATGCTCGACATGGGCTTCCTGCCGCCACTGCGTCGCGTGCTCGGGACGCTCCCGCGCGAGCGACAGACGCTGCTGCTCTCGGCCACATTCTCGAAAGAGGTGGTGCGCCTCTCCTCCGAGTTCACGCGCAAGCCGGTGCGCGTGGATGTTTCGGAAGAGCAGGTCGTGGCGCCCACGGTGACCCATCGCGTGCACCCAGTGCCGGACGGACGCAAGGGCGAGTTGCTCGCGCACGTCCTGATGCAGCCACCGGTAGGGCAAGCGCTCGTCTTCTGCAGGACCAAGCGCGGATCGAATCGCGTGGGCGAAGCGCTCGAAAGGGCCGGCGTTCGGGCGGCGGTCATTCACGGCAACAAGAGCCAAGGCGCGCGCACCCGGGCGCTCGGCGACTTCAAGGCCGGCCGCGTGACGGTGCTCGTGGCCACGGACCTTGCCGCGCGCGGGCTCGACATCGCGCAGCTGCCGCTCGTCGTCAACTATGACCTGCCGCTCGTGGCCGAGGACTACATCCACCGTGTGGGACGAACCGGTCGGGCCGGGCTCGCCGGGCGCGCGGTCTCCCTCATGTCGTCGGCCGATCGGAGCCTACTACGGGACATACAGCGGTTGCTGCCGTCGCCGCTCGAGCAGGTCGCGGTCGAAGGCTTCGGGGTAAACCCGTCCGAGCGGGCGGCGACAAGGAAGCCGGCCGGCCGTCATCAGCCAAGCCGGCAAGGCCGCGGTTCGAAACCCGGCGCGGGCCGCGGTTCGCGCCAGGCATTCGGCGGAGTGGGGCGCCGGCTCGCGAGGCCTAGCAGTCCGTGGTGAAAGCTCCGCTGCAGTCGACCGGTGCTCACTCGCGCCTTGCTCGTTTGGCTTCCTACACCCCTTCCGCCGCCCGCCGCGCCGCTGTGAACGTCCACGGAATCGCGTACAAGATCGCGGCCAGCGCCAACCCGAAGAAGATCGCGCCGAGGCGATGTTTCGCTGCCACATCGTTCGCCTTCTTGCTCTTCGCTCGACCGACGTGGGCCAGCGCGATGGCGACGACCATCATGACCAGGTGCTCGACCAAGAAGAACCTGACGACGCTGTTCTGCATGGCCGCGCCCATGTTTTCGAACCCCATGGTCGTGAGCGGGCTCAGCGCGAAGTACAGAATCAGCCCGATCAGCATCTGGACGTCGAGGCTGATGACGAAGAACGCGCTGAAGCGATTATCGACAGCAGTCCACGGTTTCGAGCCGAGCCAACCGCTCAGCCCCCTCGCCAACGCGACGAGTCCCAAGAGGAGAACGAGCCAGCGCAACAGCGAGTGAAGCACGAGGATCGACATGTACATACGTGAAGGTCTCCTTCTGCGTGACACGAAAGTCGACGTGCGTCGCTATCTTACGACGTGCTGCGGGCGGCTGACTAGCAGCCCGTGGCAAGAGTCCTGCTGCAGTCGACAGCCACCGGGTCTTGGTGCAACGTAGGACTTTCACCACGGGCTGCTGGGGGTGAGTCGACTGGATTGTTCGTCAACTCGACGACACCGTCAACGCGGGCGCCTGGTATACAGCAGGGTCACTGCAGACAGCACTTCTTGAACTTGCGCCCGCTCCCGCACGGACACAGCGAGTTTCGGCCGAACTTCGGCCGACCCCGTGTCAGCTCGTGCCGAAGCGCGCCCGCGCGCGTGCGCAGGTCTTGGTTGAACACGCGCTCGAGCGCCGCGTAGAGTGCTGGATGCTTGCGTTGCATGATGCCGGATCGCTCGAAGAAATACTCTGACGCCACGGCGAAGAACTCCGCCTCGTTGGTCAGCGCGTACTGGTTGATGTCGGACCTTCCAGCTTCGATGTCGTCCATCTTGCGTCGTATGAGGTCGATCCACGGCCCGATCGTCTGCCGGTCGAGTCCGATCCCCGGCACGCCGTCGATTTCGCCATCGGCCTTGTCGACCAAATGCGCGAACTCATGAACGCCCACGTTCCGCTTGTCTGCCGCGTTCCGGAAACCGGTGATCAGATCAGGCATGGACAGGATCATCAGTCGGTTCAGGCTGCCCGTCCCGACCATACCGAGGATGTTGTGTCCCTGCTCGTCGCCGAACTCGAACTCGCCGTCGAACCGGGTCGGGTAGACCAGCACCTCGTTGATCTGGTGCCATTCCCAGTCGGGGAATCCGAAGATCGGGATGATGGCGCTGGCCGCGACCAGCACGCGTGCCGTCGTGTCGACCTGTACCCCGATGCCGGTGATCCGCTTCTCGCCCAGGAACACCTGGAGCTGGCGACGGAATCTCTCCTGCGCCGGCGGGGTGAGAATCCGGAAGAAGACCACGTCACGTTGCAGCACTGCTTCCCACTCCCGTGGGAATGGTTCGCGCAGGATCGCGTGCCGACGGCGGATCCTCCCCGTCTGCCAGGCGTACATCCCGACCGCCGGGACCAGCGCCAGCAGCAGCGTGGTCCCGGCCGGCCCCCCAGCACGGATCACCACCAGTGCGGCGAGCGCTGACACCAGCAGCGTCAACGCCGCGAAGACGAGCGCCCAGAGTCGGGTGCGCCGCTCCCAGGCGGTGAACAGGCCAGTCATGTCCGCCTGCCCGCCGGTGTCGCCGGACGACGTGTCATCGATGCCAGTCATCGGGACCCAATTCTCACCCGGCCGATGATCTTTGGTGCGCTTCGATTGCCGCCGTATATGTGAGCGGGGATCGACGTCCAGTCAAGTCGGGGAGATGCTAGCCCGCCGTATTCATGAACGCGCGAAGCGAAACGGCGGGGAAGCCGAACAGGTGAACGTGGGCGAAGATACGACGGATCGGTCATTCTCGAACGGGCTTCACGGTGTCGCGGCGTCGGTCATCAACCCCGCTCGAAGCGCGGCCCGATCGATTTCGGCGCCGTTCACGTAGATCGCGGCGATCCGCCGCGTGTTCGTGATGTCGTCGAGCGGATTCGCGTCGAGGACGAGGAAATCGGCACTCCTCCCTGGCGTCAGGCTGCCCATCGTGTCGAGCCGAAGATACTCGGCGCCACGGCTCGTCGCGGCAACGATCCCCTCCGCCGGCGTCATGCCCGCCCGCACCATCGCTTCGAGCTCCCGCTGCGTGGCGAGGCCGAAGAAGTGATCCTGGAGACCGGTGTCGGCGCCCAGGATGATCTGCGCGCCTGCGGCGTTGAGCTTAGCCAGGCTACGTTCCAGGATCGCGTAGCGTTCCTGCCGGTCGGCGACCGTTGCCGCATCGCGGTCCGCGAACGAGTCTCGCATGCGGCTCACCACGTCCGGCAAGACCGTCTCCTGTACCAGCCGAAAGAGCGGATCGCCGTCGCGCAACCACGGAGGCAGCTCGGCCTGGGTCGAGCGCTGGGTGCCTGACAGGTTGCCCATCACGTAGACGCCGCGCTCCACAATCGCGGCCACCAGGTCGTCGTCCATTTCTCGATCACGCACCAAGTGGGCAAATCCGTCGACGCCCGCGTCGACCAGATCGACGGCGTCCTCGTGATAGAACACGTGAGCGTTCACGCGCAGGCCGTGGGTGTGGCCTTCGTCAATAGCAGACCGGTACAGCGCCGGGCTCAGCCTCGGGGCGCGCCCGCCCCGGTCATCCACCCACAACTTGACGACATCGACGTTTCGTGTCGCCAGCTCCCGGACGCTCTGTCGGGCCTCTTCCTCGCTGGTGATCTCGTAGGCGATGCCCTGAAACGCGGCGCTCCCCGGTCCGGCGTTAGGAGCGCCCAATCCCCGTCCTGCGATGCGTAGACGCGCGCCACCGAGAGTGCCCATCTCTTGTTCGGCCCGAACTTGGTCGGTCAGGTCCCCGCGCTCGATGCCCTGCGATAGGACGGCCCCGACCCCGAAGTAAAGCGCGCGGTTGAGATCCGCGACGATCGTCTCGCGTGAGAAGTTCTCCCCGACGAGCGTGAGGCCTTTCTGGAAGCCTGGATGGACGTGGGTATCGACCATCAGCGGCATGATGGTCTTGCCGGTCAGATCGACGCGTGCCGCACCGGCGGGCGCGGTGAGGTCACCCCTCGCGCCGACCATCGTGATCGCGCCGTCGTCGATCAACAGGGCGGACTCTTCGATCGGGGGACCACCATCACCCGGAATCAGCCGTGCGCCTTCGAAGAGCACCATGGAGCTCGACGGCGCGGGTTGGCTCTCGGTCGGTGATCCCGAGCAGCCCGCCACTACAGCCACGAGGCCACAGGCCACGATCGCTTGGCGAAGCATCGGTACTCCCTTGTCTACCCGCAGGGGCCACTTGGAGAAGGCCGAGACCCGCGAGGACGGCACCTGACCGCAGCAGGTTCGCATGGAAACGCTGAGGAGAATCGGAGATCGGCAACCCCGGATGCGCGCTCGACGAGACACCGTTCGAGCTCGCGTCTACGGCGAAGCGGTGTCCTTCAATCCGGGCTCGTCTTCGCTACTTCTCTTCGGGCGTGCACGACGGCGACACCTTCGTCACCGACGTGAGGTTCAGACGACTGACCGGTGTCGCCTTGATGAGCAAGGCCTTCACGAGCACTGTCTGATCTTGCAGCGATGGCAGGTCGAACTCCGACACGCCGATCAGACTGAATTGGTTCTTGCCGCGCGTGGGCCCCTCATGTGGCTGGTTCGCCGGGGGGCCGTTGGCGATGCTGGGAACCGGATCCGTTGCGGTGGTCAGCATCCAGGTGTCGGTCTCCTTCTCGACGATGCAGCCGGTGACGGCCACGATGTCGACCTTGTCGACCGGTGCCTGCGCGGACGCGCCGACAAGGCCGGAGGCAACGGCGATGCCGACGATCGCGACGATGATGGTGTGCTGCTTCATGGAACCCTCCCTCTGGCGGAAGCCGTGCCCCCGTTATTGCTTGGCCGAGCCTGGCGCTTCCTTTTCCCACCAAGGGTTGCCGTGGTTCAGGAACGGGCCCCCATCCTCGGATACCGTGGTCTGGATTCTGTGGTTGAACGGCGAGAGCAAACGCACGGTACTCTTGATGCGGATCGTGTGGCCGTTGTGCACGAACGGCGCGCCGTCGAAACGGATGGTGAACACGCCGCCGAGGTCGCCGGCCACAGTACCGATCTGCAGGTACGAGAACCCTCGGCTGTCGTTCACCACCCGCGCCAGCGTGTGATTGTCCTCCAGGTAGCCGATGGTCTCGTGGATCGTGACTGTACCATCCTCTCCGCTCGCTTCGGTCGTCGCCTCGAAGAACCCTTCATCGGTGGATGTGAACTCGGTGGTGCCGGTGAGGCCTCCCGCCGGACCGAGGGCGCTGTCGGGAAAGTCCCACGCGAACGTCCACCTGCCGTTGAAGTAGCGCCCGAAATCGAGCACGGGCGCTGGGTCGTCCGGCTTGGTCGGTCGGCCCAGGGTCGGCATCTGACTCGTCGGAAGCTCCGGCCTCTGCTCCGTCTGTGACGGCGCGCCCGGGACCGACTGCGCGACGAGGGCGGGCAGCATGGATGCCACGATGATGAGGGCAAGGCCGAAGGCGGTTCTTCCCATCGCTCAACTCCCAGTCTAGACCGATCTTGCGCGGCGCAGACACCAAGAGCCCCACGTGGGGCCCTTGGTGTGTCACCGCGATCTCAGCCGCAAGGTGGCTGTCTACCACCCCACCTACTGCTGCTGCATCGTCTCCGCGGGTATCTTGGTCAGATCGTGGCTGTCCACCGAGAACTGGGTCGTCGGCTGGTACATCTCGTCCCAGCTCTGCTGCGACCAGTAGACTGGCTTCTCCGGGGCTGGGTTCCACCTGTTCCCCGGCGAGTTGTCGTAGACGGCCACGTTGGTGATCTTGCTGCCTGCCGGCACCTTCAACGGCGTCTCCAGCTCGTATTGAAGCTGCCAGTTGAAGTCGTATTCCGGCACGTCCAGGATGACCTCTTCGCGCCCGTCCGGATAGGTCACCCACCACTTCATGCTCTTGCCGCGTAGGTGCATTTGGGGGGTCAGCGAGTAGAGCGTGATGGGCTCGTTGACGGGCGTGATGCCCATCACGCGGAAGGCCTCGGCGTAGGGCGGAATCTCGGGTCTCGTGGGCCGGTCGTATCGTCGGCGTCGTACCGCAGTTCCTTGCCTTCCGAGAAGTAGAGGCCCCTCCCACCGCTGCCGGGTACTGGTGAGCCGGCCTGCAGGTTCAGCACCTCGTGGGTCACCGGGCCCTTGGCGAACCACAGGCCGAGACGGCTCCGATCCGTTTCGACCTGGCCCGTCGGGTTGTAGTGCAGCACCCACCGGATGTACTTCCCGGTTGGGATGCGCTTGGCGAACCCCTCGGGATGTGATTCGTATCCTCGGCCGGGGACGTAGGACAGCAGCTTGTTCGCGCCCGCGAGCGGGTCGACTTCCGCCGTGCTGGCGGCTTCACCCATGGGCTCGCTCGGGGGCACCTGGTTGCCGTCCGGGTCGTACAGGTATCCGTCCTCGACCGAGTAGCCCTCGGGGATCTCCACGATGTAGGCGCCCGAGTGATGCACCACACCGTAGTTGCCAGGGCGAAGCTCGAGGGCGCTCGCCCACTTGTCCTCGGCGAAGGGGACCTCTTGATAGAAGTACAGGTAGGGTTCGGCACCGTCGGGCTTGATCGTCCACTCGACGGGCTGCTCGATGATGTAGTCGGGCTCGCCGAGCTGCCAGCCGGTCGCGAACTCCGGCGCCGCCGGCATGTCCGCGTCGTCGCCTCGGGGCGACCCGCCTGCGACCCATGCCTCGATGGTCTCGATCTCTTCCTGCGACAGGCTACGGTCGTTCCGCATCTTCATGCTGTGTGGGGCGGCGTCCCACGGTGGCATCTCCTTGGAGGCCGCCAGGGCTCTGATCGACCGCGCCCATGGGCGGGTGCTCTGGTAGTCCATGAACGACATCGGGCCGATCTCACCGGGCCGATGGCAGCCCGCACACTTCTCATAGAGGATAGGCGCGACATCCTTGGCGAAGGTCGGAACGGCGGCCGGCGCGCCGGGGCCGCCGTCCGCGTACACGCCAACGGCCGACGACGCGGCCAACACAAGAGCTCCCACCAGAATCGACAGAGCACGCTTCGTACCAGGCTCCTTCCGAAGAACCGCCCTCGTAGCCTTGGAATTCACACCAGGACAGGTCGATATTAGACCCGATCCTGGCCCCTCATGGCAACTAGACCGGGCCTGGGCGGCTAGTCGCCCAGGGTGAAAGTCCCAACGCGGCGTTGTTGATCCATCTGTCATGAGGCGGTTTGGTTGATGGCTTATATGTCATCTATCATTGTTACGTACGCTTGACATATACTGCACGCTCTCAATCGGCGGTGGTGTCGTGCCCACCGCTTCACCATGCTGGACCGGACGCGGGCCCTCGGGCTCTCGTCGAGCCCGGTGTGAGTTGGGTGTGCTTGGGCCTGGAGTCGCCGCGCTGAGGAAGGGGGTAGGAGCATGTTGACGGTTCCTCGTGGCTTCGGTGCTCTCGTTCGGGCGTGCGTCCTTTCGGCGGCTGTCGGTGCAGTCGGTTCGATTGGGGCGGTGCCCCTGGGGGCCGAGCAGCGTGACCAGACCCGAGACCTCGCCACCAGCGTCGTCGACGGGTTCACGCTCGCAGTCGTCGGTGACCTCATCATCGCCAGGCCGATTTCCCAGACGCCCGGTCCGGCGTTCGCCGGGGTCGCGAAGATCTTGGGGGACGCCGACGTCGCGTTCGGCAACTTCGAGGGGTCGGCGTTCGATATCCGTCAGTTCGATGGATATCCCCAGGCCGAATTCGGCGGCGTCTGGATCATCGGGGTCCCGGAGGTTGCGAAGGACCTCAAGGCACTGGGGTTCGATCTGACCTCACGGTCCAACAATCACGCCACCGACTGGGGACTGGAAGGCATGCGCCTCACCAGCCAGGCCTTGGACGAGGCGGGCCTCGTGCATGCCGGCGTGGGCGAGCACCTGGCAGCCGCACGCGCGGGGCGCTACCTCGACACCAACAAGGGACGGGTGGGTCTCGTGTCCATGGCGTCGAGCTTCACGCCGATGTCCCGAGCGATGGACCCGCTGGGCGAGGCGCCCGGCCGACCGGGCTTGAGTGCCTTACGGACGACCCGCTACATTCTCGTGACGCCGCAGGAACTCGAGCGACTGCGGACCATCCGCGACGAGCAGCCGGCCGGCTCGGTTCGGGTCTCCGCCGATGAAGCGGAGGATGAGCTGACGCTGTTCGGCGTGTCGTATCGCGCGGGCGACAGACGTGGCGTCGCGTACGAGATGAACCAGGTGGACCAGGGGGAGATCCTCAAGAGCATCAGGCACACCAAAGGGATGACGGATTTCGTGATTGCGACGATCCATGCGCACGACCCAGGCAACTGGAGCGACGAGCCCGCCGAGTTCCTCTCGGTGCTAGCGCATGCCGCGATTGATGCCGGAGCTGATCAGTTCGTGGGTCACGGTCCGCACCAGCTCCGGGGCATCGAGATCTACAAGGGCAAGCCCATCTTCTACAGCCTGGGAGACTTCGTAACCCAGCTCGACCTCCTCGAACCGGTCGGCAAGGACCTCTACGAGCGGTTCGACAAGGATCCCAAGACGACCACCGACGCCGAGTTCAGCAACTGGTGGACCGAACGGTGGACGCGGCCGGAGTTCTTCGAGGGCGACGTCTGGTATCAAAGCGTCATCGCCGTGAGCCACTACGACCGGGGCCAGGCCCAGGAGATCCGGCTCCACCCCGTCGATCTTGGCTACGGGATGCGCCCTGCGGACCGCGGGGTGCCGCGGCTGGCAGACCCCACCGTCGCGCGAGACATCCTCGCGCGGCTTCAACGGCTGTCGCAGCCGTTCGGGACGACGATAGAGATCGAGCAGAACGTCGGCATCATTCGTCTCCCGCCGGTTGCATCGAGCGGCATCGAGCCGTAGGTCGCGCCGTGCCCTCGGCCGGTCGGTCGGCTATTGGGCCCGCGGGCGCTCGGCTCCCGGCTCGAGCATCTCGTTGAACAAGATTTCGAGGGCCTTGAGCACGTGCGGGGGGCTCAGATGCACCATACGGGTCGCCTGCCGCAGCAGACGCAGTTGCTGGGGTGTGGTGACCGTGAAATCGACCGGTCCGCCAGGGTGTCCGCTGGTATCGATGCGATCGAGAAGGCAGGTGCCGCGGGCGCTCACCGGACAGTGCTGTCCTAGGCGCTCGGGTGGGGAGGGTCCGACGAGCCCATCGAGCGACAGCCGCAGGGCAGCCGCGATCCGCATCACCGTGCCGAGAGTGGGCTGGACTTTCCCCGTTTCGATCCGTGATAGATACGACGGATCCAGACCCACACGACGCGCGACGGTCCGCTGGGAGTAGCCCGCGTCGCGCCGGCGTGCGGCCATCCGTCGGCCGATCTCCTGTGCCGAAGATTCCCTTGCCATGCCGTTCCTCTCGCAGATCTATATGCCAGCGATCCTTGCCGTCGACCTCTCGTCATGGGCTCGCATGACGCCTTCGGTAATGATTCCGAATCAAACCGGGATCGTAGTCCGTGTGCTTCGACACAACATCGCATACGGCCTCCAGCGTTGGACTGACACGGTCGTCGTCCTCATCGAATGCCGCAATCTTCAGGTACGGGCACCGCAGGCGGGCTATCAGGAGATCCCATCCGAACAGCATGGGATTCGTCGGAGCATCAGCAGTCAGCATCGCGTGGTTGGGATCTGCCTTCGACTCGCCGGCCACCCGTTTGAGTCGTTCGTACGGACAAAGAGCTCTCAGCCGAAATCCCTCTTTCGCCGCCATGACCGAGAGGGGCGTTTCAAGAAGCTGGACCAGATGCACGCGTGTCTTATGGTAGGGCATCCGTCCCCAAAAACGATGGAAGGCATCGCTGTGCAGGAACCGATGCCCGAACGCCGCAAAATATGTCTGGATGTGATAATCACCGTCCTGCCGGGAATCCGTGATACCCACAATGTCCGCTTCTCCTCCGTCGAGGAGGCGGAACACGTCGACCAAGTCACACATCGGCCCGTACACACTATCGTTGGTGAGAACCACCTGGTCATACTCGTGTAAATCCGGAAGAAGGGACATACCTAGACGAAAGGATCCGAAATCTCGCCCACTTCCCCTTCGTGTCACGACCAAACGGCACAAGGCACGGACCCGCTCAACTGCAGTGGGCGTCAGCTCTTCACTCGTACTCACCAGGGCCAAATCGCAACCCTGATCGTGAAGGGCGCGGAGATGGTAATGGACATAATCCTCAATCTCACCACTCGGTTCATAGTGTGCGAAGAGGCAAAGCCTACGATGGCGTTTTGCAGGTTCTACCACTTCGTATCGCGATCGAACCAGATACTCCGGAGGAACAAAGACTCGTATCAGGGGCTTCTTGACGGCCGCTTCCTCGAGAGTCTCCATGTTCGGACTGCACTCCCAACACGTGTGACCCTTCTCCGTCAGAACCAATCGGTATGGGTTCCTTAGGATCCTGTGGACTACGTGAGCAAGTCTCCCGCATCCGGGAATTCGCAGGTGCTTCCCGCCACGAAACGTAGCCAGAAGGGCGTAGAGCGTCAGGCGCCGTCCCGTGGCCGCCGCCTGGCACAGGGACTGTGGCACAACAGGCAGGCAGGAGATCGTTACGTCCCGGATCTCATCTTCCTCCGGAACCTCGAACCACACGTGTCGTGCACAATTCGGAATGCATACAACGTGATGGATGCGTCCCTGGGCATCCGGCTTCAGTACGGCGATCCGACACGGACAGTCATCAAAGGCCAAGTCCACAATCAACGCGGTGGCTTCCTGTGACGTGTCCTTTTCCATCCTGTGCCATGTGCCTTTGAGGCGGTAATGCCAGAGGGAGAAGGGTTTTCGGAGGATGGCTCGGGTCCAGGTCGAGATCCGGTCGGCGAGTGGAGGAAGCGGCGGGACATCGAACCGTCGCAGGGCAACCAGGCGACCCGCGTTCCTTCGATCCTCCACCCACGCAGCTTCCAGGCGCGTCATCGAGAGACGACCACCGCGACTGGTCTTCCTCAACGTCATCGGAATGACTCACGACGAAGACAGGTCGTCAGGCAGAACTCCCACCCCGACAACCCTTTACGACGGAAACCATCTTCTATATGCTACCACGCTGGTAGGTTCAAGAGAGGCTCTTCACCCGAGTGAAACGCACAAGGTGGACGTAGGCCGAGCGTCCCGTCGCGCTTCGCTGTCGTGTGTTCGGTGTGATCGAATCGATCAACACCTCGGCGAAGGCGGTTCATCCACGAGCGCGCTGGATACGAGATGAGAACATGACGACCACGATGTCCGACGTTTCTAACATTCCAGTATTCGTGTTGTGCGGCGGGCTGGGGACGCGCCTGGCGGAGGAGACCGTTCGTCAGCCGAAACCCATGGTCCCTATCGGACGCTTCCCGATCCTCTGGCACATCATGGAGTACTATGGCCACTACGGCTTCCGGCATTTCGTCCTTTGCGCGGGCTCTAAGTCAGAGATCATCAAGTCGTATTTCTTGAGCCATGTTTCACTGAACAGTGATTTCACAGTCAACCTCGAATCAAATGAGATCAAGACCGTGTCCGGCTTCAATCGGAAGGATTGGGATGTAACGGTCCTTGACACGGGCGAATTGACGATGACCGGTGGACGAGTCGCCCGCGCCTGTGAGACGTATCTGAATGCGATCGGGCCTTTCGACCATTTCGCCGTGACCTATGGGGATGGTCTCACGGACGTCGATCTCAAGAAGGAGCTCGACTATCACCTGTCCCGCAACCAGCTGGGCACGGTCCTCGGCGTAACGCCTCCTTCGAGATTTGGCGAATTCAAGTTGGACGGAGACGAGGTCCTGGAGTTTGTCGAGAAGCCAGAGTTTGAGGACAAATGGATCAACGGGGGCTATTTCTTCTTCGATCGTGGTTTTCTTGAGTATCTCTCAAAGGATGAAGCGTGCGTCCTCGAGCGTCAGCCGTTGGCAGAGTTGGCACGCAATCGACAGCTGAACGTGTATCGCCACGATGGGTTCTGGGCCTGCATGGACACGCAGAGGGACAGGAGCTACCTTGAAGACCTCTGGGCGAGTGGCAAGGCTCCCTGGGCGAAGTGTGCCAGGGACTGACAACCCGGTGGTCGGTGGGGGGGGAAGAGTCAACGGTGAACGCGCACTCGTTCGGCTTGTTTCGGCGGAATTGTGATCAACAATGGCAAACAT
>PVBE010983496.1_pt1 | contig 12868 bp, 15 predicted proteins | sample 1631181 | NCBI WGS metagenome assembly PVBE01 (sample SAMN08397723, study PRJNA350692) | Marine metagenome, whole genome shotgun sequencing project. | isolation source: water | place: Pacific Ocean | collected 2012-04
TACTGACGCAAACCTGGCGAAATGCCCAATTGCGACGCCGATGGCGCAAAGGAGACGAAGCCAAGCAGCTCTCAACTGACTATTACCGATAAAGCCAACTAAATAAAAAAAAGCTGCCTTAATGCGCAGCTTTTTTAGACTTTATAACTCTTGCATTGTGCATCTATTAGAGCTTGTCTTTACTAATGCCTAGTGCCTCCATTTCACACTGGCTTTTCGCATCATCAGAACCATAAGGCTGGCTTAATTCTATAGAACTTGTGCTACACCAGCCCTGTCTAAACCATTCATATGAACGCCCTTGGTTGCCGAACAGTCCGCTTGTTCTCAAATCACTTTGCCTTTTATAGGGACCATCTGTATGAGCAATGCATCCAAGATCCTCCCAACCTTTTCCTTCCATCCAGCGGTTATCAACATTTCCCAAATCAATCAAATATCCGGATTTTCCAAGGTCTTTATCATGCAGTCTGCCTTTTTTTGATGATCCTGACTGCTTCCTAGACATACGCGTCTCATAGGCCACATTCTCCATTGCATATGCTTTATATTTAGTCCCTACCAATCCTTTTATACACTCCGCCAAGGAATTCTTGTTACACTGAGTAAGAGCGGCATCTGCTGATATTCCTATCTCCTTATACTTATTTATACATGCAAATAACACCTCTTCGTCGGCCTGAAGAGCTCCGCATAGGATTGATGAAGCAGAAATAATGAAGCTGTTGCAAGAAATAGCTTCTTCACCTAGCCCTTGGTTTAAAAGAATTAACACTTTAAGTCACCTGTCAAGCCAATAAAAAAGGCGCCAAGCCGGCGTCCCCTATTTATGTCATACATAACAAGTGGCGACAGTAAGGTCTATCCCCGATAGTCCTTAGGCATACCAAAAAGCACATCGGTGGCCATCAGGCTCCAGAGTCCAACCCTGTCGCTCATAGAAATCGACAACACCTGGATCAGCGAAGAGCGTGACCCGTTCGATGCCCATCTCCTTAAGAGATTCAAGGATGTAATCCATTAGATGCTTACCCAATCCCACCCCCTGATAAATGGGGTGAATCGCTACATCCCACACTGTGGCTTCAAGAACTCCATCACCTGTACATCGAGCAAAACCAACCAAGCGAGGCAACAGGGAATCATGACGCCAAAGGCCCACCTTCAGGAGAGTGTGATCAAGTGCCCGACGCACGCGACGCATCGGCCGGCGACTCCAGCCCACAGCCTCCAGCAATTGTTCAAGCTCAACAAGATCGAATGAACGATTTTGACTGAAGACAAGCTTGATCTGCTCATTCGGAGACGGGCACTCTCGTGCTCCATGCCCATAGGCCTGCTCAAGCACCTCCGGCGTTAGCGAACAGGAGCTGATCACACAAAAGTGCTCAACTGTCTTGATCCTTCATCACCAACCCCCATAGCCATCACGCTTGACGGTGCAATCAAGATCCAATCGCTGAAAGCAAAAACTAAATTCAAAGTTTCGCCAGTCCCCGTTCCTGTAGTTCCGCTAACTGAGAATAAAGGCCCCCCTTGGCACGAAGCTCAAGGTGAGTTCCCTGCTCAATCAGCTCGCCCCGCCGCAGCACCATGATTCGATCGGCTGCTTCCACAGTGGCCAGGCGATGGGCAATAACAACCGCGGTGCGACGTTCAAGCAAGCGATCTAGATCCCTTTGCAATGTCGCTTCCGTGGAAGGGTCCATGAAAGCGGTCGCCTCATCCATAACCAGCACAGTGGGGTTGCGAATGGCCACCCTTGCAACCGCTAAGAGCTGTCTCTCTCCCGATGACAAATTGCCGCCACGCTCCCTGAGCTCAGTCTCCAAGCCGTTGGGTAGCCGATTGAGCAAAGGATCAAGGCCAAGATCCCTACAGATCGCCCGCAAACGATCATCCTCAATAGACGAATCCAATCGAAGGTTATCTGCAACATTGCCGCTAAATAGAAAGGTGTCCTGAAGCACAACCCCCAGTTGTTTGCGTAGCCGCGAAAGAGGGATTGTTTTGATGTCAACACCATCAAGCATGATCCGCCCGACCTGAGGCTCGTAGAGACGACACAGCAAGCGGATCAGGGTCGTCTTGCCTGAGCCGGTTGGTCCTACCAGGGCAACATGTTCACCAGCAGAAATACGAAAACTAAGATCCTGGAGAATCGGCTCGTCCGGCCGATAGGCAAAGCTCACGCCCTCAAACACCACCTCACCGCAAGGAGCAGAAGCCGAGGGCCTAGCAGCGATGGGTTCCGCTTTAACAGGACTTGGATCGACAATGTCAAGTGGCTGCTCCAGCAACTCGCCAATCCGTTCAACAGCGGTCAGTCCCCCCTGAATCTGAGTGAAGCGATCAGCAAGTTGCCGCAAAGGATCAAACAAACGCTGGGAATAAAGGATGAACGTTGTCAAGGTGCCAAGGCCCATTGTCTCGGCAGTCACCATCCATCCACCAAGGGCCAGCACCGCAGCAACGGCTGCCAGGGCAACCCATTCGATAAAAGCTGAAATGCTGCTGTCATAAAAGATCGTTCCATTCACGGCTTGCCTGTAGGCCGAGCCAGTGCGATCAAATAGCTGCCCATTAAACGTTTCTCGACGAAACATCTGGACCACTTCAAGCCCCTGAAGGTTTTCCTGAAAATCGGCATTGAGCTGAGAGAGTTCCTCCCTCACGCGGTAATTGGCTTTCCGGTATCGGCCTTGCAACCAAAGGATCACCAAGGTGACCGGTACCTGCGTCACCAGCAGCAATCCCCCCAGCCGCCAATCAATCAACATCATGGTGACTGCAATCACCACAAGGGTGACCAGGTCCCCCAAAACTCCCACTGCCCCACTGCCAAAAACCTCAGACAGTGCATTCACATCACTGGTCAGCCGAGTCAACAACTTGCCAACAGGCATCCGATCGTGAAAGCGCAGCGAAAGGGCCATAGCGTGGCCAAACAGATCGTTACGAATACGGGCCGTTAGCCGTTGCCCCAAGGCCTCGATATTGAAAGACTGAAAGCCCTGCAGACCCAAGCGCAGGAGCACAGAAATCAGCAGAATCCCCACCAAAAGTCTTACGGCTGAGCTCACTGGCAGCTCGCTGAGCCAAGGGAAGGTTGACTCTTGCTTCAAAACACTGATCGCCTGGCCCACCAAGAGGGGTTGAATGGCACCAGCGAGGGCTAGCGGCACCAAGAGGGACAGGACCAGCCATAGACGCCGACGGTCCTCACGGAGATAACGCCCCAGACGCCGAACCCGCTGAAAATCAGTAACAGCCATCAAGCTGAATTCTTAGGTAATGATTGCTGAATCCGCATGGCCTCCACAATCAACTGAAGATCTCCACGGTCCAACCTCAAGGCCAATGGATGACCTATCAAGCGTGCCGAGGACTGAAATAGCTCCTCAATGGCCACTAATCCATTGTCGTGAAGGGTGCGGCCTGTCGCTACCAGGTCGACAATCGCTTCAGCAATGCCTGTTAGAGGGCCAAGTTCTACCGAACCGGTCAGGTGAACAAGCTCTACAGGCAGATCAAGAGCGTCGAAAAATTCTCGAGCACAATGGGTAAACTTGCTAGCCACTCGACAATGGGGCGGTAGATCAGCCGCGTGCTCATAGCCACTGCTGTCCTTCACTGCAACAGCCATACGGCAGCCCCCGAAGCCAAGATCAACCAACTGGGCAACGGGCATCTGATGCTCCCGCAGCACGTCGTAACCCACAACTCCCAACTGGGCCTGGCCATAGGCAACATAAACGGGCACATCCCCGTTGCGCACCAACAGTGCCCGGGCCCGGCCACAACGGGAAGGCACCATTAACTGACGATTGCCTGGATCAAGTACAGCGGAGAAATCCAACCCAGCAGATTGAAACCGAGCAACCGAATCATTCAGCAAAGCTCCCTTTGCAAGCGCGACCGTGATCATGGAGCGATGCGTCGACCTGGACTTTAACGATGGAAGCAACCTCAACAGCTGCCACTACCGATGAACAACGTTCATCGATCCATGCCCTTCCTGTTCTTCAGGACAACATCATCTGGATCTGGATTAAGGGAGACCAGGCTGTCGTTGTGGATCCAGCAATCTCAGAACCAGTAAAAACATGGCTACAAACTCGAAAGCTCTCACTCGAAGCAGTACTTCAGACCCATCACCATGCTGATCACATCGGTGGAACCCTTGAGCTGCTCAGGTACTGGCCTAACGCAGCCGTGGTAGCAGCCGCTGCAGACCGTGATCGCATTCCGTTCCAGACGATCTCCGTTCGTGATAGTGACAGGATTTCCCTTCTCGACAGCAGTGTTGAGGTGCTCGCCGTTGCGGGTCATACCAGAGCACACATTGCTTATTACCTGCCCACAAACAAGGAAGATCGTGAAGATCCAGCCCTGTTCTGTGGTGACACCCTTTTCGGAGCTGGATGTGGCCGGCTGTTTGAAGGAACTGCCGAAGACATGTACAAGGCTCTGCAACGTCTCTGTTGCCTGCCAGCGAAGACCCGTGTGTATTGCGCTCACGAATACACCGAAGCAAATCTGCGCTGGGCCGCCGCCCTGCATCCAGAAGATGTTGCTATCAACGAGCGACTGGCAGACGTTTCCAGTCGCCGCAAGCTTGGTGCCCTGAGCCTGCCTAGCAGCATCTCAGAAGAACAACGTACAAACCTGTTCGTGCGTGCTCAGAGCAGCAAAGAGCTGGCAGAACTTCGCCAACACAAGGATCAATGGCGAAACTAAGCACACATACCTGACTCAGCAAGATCAAAATGGTCTGCCCGTGGCAAAACCGCTCACAAACAAGACAGGCCTGTCCCAATGGAACAGGACCAACAACCAGTGAGATTGCAATCCATTGAGATCAAGGCCGCTGGAACATCAACGAAACCTCCTCACGCCAAGAGGATTTGCAACAGAAACAAAAGCTGACAGCGATGATGCACCATTCATGCTCAGAGCCGACCATGAACGCCCCTTCTGTACAAGCAATCACCACAGCATCAGCCCCAGCGCCAGTCGGGCCCTATAACCAGGCCGTACTAGCAGGAGGATGGCTGTACTGCTCTGGTCAAATTGCCCTTGATCCAACCAACGGGGTGATGGTTGGGCAAGGTGATGTGGAAGCTGAAACCCGCCAGGTCCTAAGCAATCTGATGGCTGTGCTCACAGCAGCCGGTGCTGAGCCAAGACAAGTGATTCGTACCACGGTTTACCTCACGGATCTGGCCGACTTTCAGAGGGTTAATGCTCTCTATGGCGAGGTCTTCGGGGATGGCATCAGCCCAGCAAGAGCATGTGTTCAAGTAGCCGCTCTGCCAAAAGGTGGTCGAGTGGAAATCGATTGCGTTGCTTGGCTCGGCTGAAAACAAACAGAGAGACGTGAAGCGCTTTGATCAAGCGTGTAGCGACTCAAGAAAAATCTTGTCCCCGGTCTCTTTCCCCTGACCTAGCAGGAGTCCTGAGATCCGATCAACCCTAATCATTTTGATTTACGGCTGAAGAGGGTTTACTGCTAACTCCTGTGACTTTCCCTGACGTTGAAAGGATCAGAAACGATTGGCCGAACCAGAAAACAAAAGCCGAATCCACCAAGACGGACAGTCCGCTGAGTAGTCTGAAGATTGCATAGGTTTAGAGGCGTACTGCGAGAAACCATGGCCGAAGCCAAGTTGACCATTGGCGAACTCGAGGCGGGTTATCCCCTTTACTGCAAGGCCCTAAGGCGACTGCTGCAGGAAGGTCGTAGCACCCAAGACATCGAGCGCACAGTTTGTTGGAGCCATCTTGAGACCCTCAATCGTTGCCTCCCCAGCCGTTACAAGGCACCGTCTTATTTGCTTGTGCTAATCAGACGAGATCTGGAACAACCAAAGTAGAGAATAGTTTTAATCCAAAAAACTATCCTCAAACCTCATTCAGACGATTCAAGAAGGGGTTGAGTCAGATGCCGACCTTCCACCTCCCCTTGGAATACACGACTCGCCAAGATATCAGCAGGTTCGATCGTCATCAGTTCATCACGACTTAGCGGTTCTCCCATGCGTGCAAACAATCGGTTCGCCTGCCTCAAACGGGTACGGTCCAAAGCATTGCGAATTGAGCGGGCATTAGCAAAGAAAGGAAGCTGACGGCGACGTTCGATGTAATCCTCGAAAACGCCCTCAGCTTCATGGCCAAAGTAATAATGCTGCTGGACCAGGAATAACTGAGCAATAGCCATCAACTCCTGATTGCTGTAGTCCGGGAAATCAATATGGTGAGCAACCCTAGAAGAAAGGCCAGGATTAGATTGATAGAAAGTATCCATCCTATCTTTATAGCCAGCAAAAATAACAACAAAATCACCTCGCCGACACTCCATATCCTGTAGCAATATTTCGATTGCCTCTGCTCCATAATCTCTTTCATTACCTGGTTTATAAAGGTAATATGCCTCATCTATGAACAACACACCTCCCTGTGCACGTTTAATCATCTCCCGAGTTTTTGGCGCCGTGTGGCCAACATACTGACCAACTAAATCATCACGGGTGACAGTCACAACATGACCTTTGCGCAGGTATCCAAGGCGATGAAGAATCTGAGAGATTCTGCTTGCAACAGTTGTCTTTCCAGTGCCAGGTCTTCCAGTGAAAGACATATGAAGGCTTGGCATCGTGCTGGCTAGGTCAAGATCTTGCCTGGCCCGATCAACTAACAGCAAAGCGGCAATTTCTCGAATCCTCGTCTTCACCGGCTTCAAGCCAATCAGCTCGCAATCCAACTGATCTAATACCTCACCCACTCCGGAATCGGCATAAGCCAAAGAGAGATCAATTGAGGAGTCCATCTATCTCAGCTGCAAATTTATAATCCGCTTCATTTAACTGGACCTCTTCATCATCATCCTCCGGCCGCAAAGTGATATTCACATAAGTACGTCCAAAACTAATATCAGGGAAGCGCTTTGCAGCTTCAGTATGCTCACCAAGGCGATCTAAGAAATCCCTGGTTTCTGCATAGGTTTCGAATTCAAATCGCCGTTCGAGTCGTAAGGGGCGAGCGCGCTTCTGCCATTGATTCATGACAACAGTTAAGAGGTGGATTGTTCAAAGTTAAAGAATAACCTTTATACTTGTCATCAAAGTTGAGCAGGCCAGAATTCTGAATAACTTCGCCATAGAAGAAAACTACAGAGTATCCGGCTAAAAATAGGGTTTAGCTAACTTAGCTGCGGCGCTTTGCATGAGTCGGTCTTAATGCTGGCTCAACTTCCTCATTAGGGCGGGCAATAATATGGGCAGCAACAAGGCCATCACCAACCCGTTCGCAGGCATCTGCACCAGCACGAACGGCTGCATTCACAGCTCCTGTTTCGCCACGAACCATCACAGTGACATAACCACCACCGACATATTCTCTAGAGACAAGATTAACCTCAGCAGCTTTTGTCATTGCATCAGCCGCTTCAATGGCAGGAACCATGCCACGGGTTTCAATCATTCCGAGTGCTACACCCTGAACAAAAGAAGGGACAGATGAAGCAGCAGGGGTCTTGCTAGCACCACCAGACGAAGAGCCACTGCCACTGGAGCCTGCGGCACTCCTAGCGCTGCTTGATGCGGACCCCGAACCCGTTGCTCGACTGGCGGATGTACGAGCTGCGGCAGCACTTCTAGTGGTAGTCGACTTTGAACTTGATGAGGACGATGTACCAGCAGAAACATCGACAGTTTGTGTTGGCTTGGCAGGAAGAACTTTTTTGGCAACTTCAGAGCCAGCAGGTATAGATGTCTTCAACGAGGGGCTGCCTGAAGAACTAAAGGAAGAAGGTTTCGGCATGGATAAAAAGTTTAATAAGAAAAGAAGAAATGGATGGGATCCGAATCATTTATCACCTATCCATCAGGTAACCAATAATCAATAATTCCTCCAATTGTCAGATCTGTTTGAGTGTTGGGGTCTGGACATGCAAAACGTGCAGCTGATCCACTGGAGGTAAACACCCAATTACCCTCTCGAGCACCAACAGGATCAACAGCAACCAACTGCTTCCCAGCGTTATTACGCAGGATGCGCAGATGCATATGGCCAAGACCATCAACCCTTTGAGTACAAACCAAACGACCCATGACCTGCATGATTTCCATCAAGCTGAGCCTCCAGAAACTGGCTTCGGGGCTTCTGGATCCCAATGATCAATAATGCCAACAATCGTAAGATCACTAGGATAAGACTTACTTCCTGCAGCCTCTCTAGCAGCAGAGCTGCCGACACAAATCACCCAATCATCTGGCTTACAACCCACAGCATCGACTGCAACCTTCTTGGAACTGCCATCAAGAACAACTTGAAGGTGTTTGTGTTCGAATCCTGGGATTCGATTGGTGGAAACAAGCGGTTTAAGAACCTTGCAAATCAACATGTCAGTGTGCCTCCTGATGAACAGGCTCCAAGGAGGAACCGACTACCTCTGAAATGTCTTTTTTGTCACGATCACGAATTGTCAGGAATGTATGAAGCAAACCTTCATCATACAGATCTGAATAGCGCTCAGAAATGGCTTGATTAACACGATAACAGTCAGCGATTGCTCGATCTCGTGCTCCTGGGACTTGTCCAGAGTAATCAAATCGGACCACTACAGGAATTGGCAAATCACGAGAAACATTCAACCCCTTAAAAATTTTCACTCCAACATCTAAATCAGGAGCACCCTCTTCTACAGTGTCTAAATGAGCAAAATATGTGAGGTTACGAAGATGCACCTCCTTGAAACCAATACCAACCCCAATAAAGCGCTCAGCATGACCAGCATCGGGATAAGGACCATCATGCAATTGTTTTACATAGTCAATCTGAGAAAAGTTATTTGAAATCAATTGAGTAATGAATGCCACCATCCCTTGATCAGGTTTTTTAGGTGCACTGGCCTCAACACGTTCAGCAATATGTTGTATCGCCTGATCTGAAGTTAGAGATATAGTTTCTTGATAAAGATCTTCCGCCGAAAGCCATTCGTCCAAAACCATCGAGCTATCCGCGGCAGGAGTATGCACACGAATTGCATCGGTGTCAGTATCAAGGCCAATCAAGAGCAGATCTACCAAAGCTCCACAGCAGAAACTCTTTTCAACTGCCTCGCGGAAATCAAGAAGTCTCTGCTGACCAGCAGATGCGGCGATTGCATCATTACTTCCATGAGCCGCACATCCCTGATGAGTGGGATCGAGGGAACTGAAGTGGTAGGTAACGATCTTCAGATAACGCGTTGATGACTCTGCTGAATTTGGGATGCCTTCTCGGTAGCGCCTATGTTCAGTCTTGACCCAACGATTTACGGTGTTCTCAACATCAAAAAGTGCTCCCGCATGAGAGCGCCGCCTTACTGAACTGAAAGGAATACGCAATGCATAAGCAATTGTGTGTGCTAAACGTCCATCCGCGCAGGGGGTGACGTCAATTAGATGGAAACCACAATCAAAAAGAAACGATTGAAACTGCCTGGCCTGAGGGCTCGCTTCACCTCCTTGGAGGGGATCTTCCTGAAAGAAACGATTACTAGCCAGCTGATGAGACTGAAACACACACCAAGCAAATAAGGCCCTCATATCTAATGCTCGTACCCAAGCCTGTTCCAAAAGGTGGCTCGGCAAATCAAAACCAAGTTCAGAGCGAGCAAGACTTTGAGCCTTAGAGACAAAATCCTGATCATGCTGAAGTGCTGAAATCCTTTTAAGCAAGGGCACAATCAGCTCAAAACAGCCTTTAACATTGGCTTCATAAGCCTGCAGATGCTGATTGGCTGCACTGTCAGTGAGTGGGTGGAAACGAGAAGAGCCAGCACGTGACAAACCTCTTCTCATGATCGAAGGGACAGGCCTTCGCTCTATCGTTGAGACGGGAGAAGTCTGAGGGGTAACTACAGGCCTTCGCCTTGGAGCAGTCGGCGCCAAGGGTCTTTGCGTTTGAGAGGCCAGATTGCGATAGGCCATCAGTCAATCAACCTCTTGCGCCGCCAGAGACTGTTATCAAGGAACCTTGATCAGTGTTACCACTTGATCCAGTCACTCGACTGATCGGTTGGGAAAGCTCCTCATTGCGCTTTGAATCTGCTGAAGGCATAGCAGTTCTTTTACCTGAGCGGCTTGGATTACGACGGCGAGCAGAAGACCCTTCAGTTCCGGTCACCCTTTCACCTCGATCCCAATCATCACCAGTGACCTTTAGACCTGCTGAAATTCCCTCGCCAGTGACTCGTGAAACGGGACGAGACTCATCATCAACAGTCTCAACAACTGGAGCTGACTGGAATTGACGAGGTTGACGATCAAAACGGAACTGCTCTGTACCTGTGACCTTTTCAGCGGCCATGTCAAAAGGGCCTGTAATCCTTGAACCTTGCTCATAAGTGGTTCCTGTCACAGCCGAGAGCTGGTCACTCTTCACATGAGCAGCTCTCGCTGGAGACTGAATACTAAATTGAGTCCAAGGTGCAGACCCTTGTCCATCCTGTTGCAACTCACGACCTGTGGGTGCCTCTGCTCCACAGGCCTGTACAAGTTGATCGGCTCCTACATAAGGAGTACCCGTTAAAGGCTCACAGGCTCCACGCTCAGCTCCAGTCATCACTCCACCTATCCCAGGTTGTTGACCCGTTAGGGGAGCGCCCGGAGTACCCAATTGGTGAGGGGTGCGCTGCTGAATCCTTTCTGCTGCCCGATTGTCGCACCATTGGCCTGCCTGATCCATACCGGCGTAAGGGGTCCCAGTCACAGCCTTACAAGTACCTGGTTCATCACCAGTGACTAAAGCCGAACGTCCAGTTCGGGTTCCAGTGACTACTTGCAATTTATTGGTAACACTGAAGCCAACTTTCCCAGCTTCTGGTTGTGGCTTACCGCCACAGAAACCTTCGTATTGCTGAGCATCTACGTATTCGTCTCCTGTTACACGCTTACAGCTCCCAGGCTCATTGCCAGTGACATGCTCAGCACGATTGACATTGGTCCCAGTCACTCCAGTTCCACGAAGCGTATTTAAAGCTCCAACTTTCTCTGCTGGCCTACCAGTAGGTAAAGGATCAGAGCCAAGATATTGGTCTCCAGTAAGTGATCGATTAGCCCCCGCCTCATCACCAGTTACTTTCTCCGAGCGTCCAACCATGACTCCACTAACCTTGCGACCATCTTCAGTAAGACTTTGACCCACCTTGCGAGGGGACGGATTGACCCCACCGCAATAGGCATTCGCTTGATTAGCTGAGATGTACTCAGTGCCAGTCAGAATCTTACAAGTACCAGGCTCATCACCAGTTACTTTTTCCGAGCGACCTACTTCATTGCCTGTGACCTGGTTGCCATGAGTTGTTGAACTAACGCGAACCTTGGCTGGTTGACTACTCGAAGGAGACGATTGACAAAAAGTCTCAAAAACCTCTGCACCTAAATATTCAGTACCGGTCACAGAACGGCAGGTACTTGCCTCATTACCGGTTGTCTTCACAGAACGATTGGCCTGAGTGCCTGTTACGACCTGACCAGAGGACGTCTCACTGACACCAACCTTCCAATGGGCATCAGCAGCAACTGACTGCTTGGATCCATTGCGATTTGGCCCACAAGGACGCGTGACTCCAGAACGCTGCTTACCAGTAGCACCACTTTTACTTTTGAGTTCTCGAACCCGCTGTGAGATTTCACGACTGGTGAGATCAGGATCACCCTGACGCGCTACAGATGCTGCAGAAGTGGGTTGATTTCCTGCTGTTTTACCCCGTTTTGATTGAGCTTCGCGCCGAGCTAATACCAAAGCCCTGCTGGGGTTCTGGATAGCACGACGTTTTGTAGTCGGACGACGAGTTGATTTCTTAGAGCCAGAATTAGCTGACAAAGATTGTTCGGCAGCCTTCACAGGCTTAACGCTTGAAGATGAATTGCTATCTTTCGTTTCACACTCATCACAGCAATACTTAACTTCCATAGCAGCTCCTTTTGATTGAGAAGGAGAACTCTTATGAACATCAACTCGCGTACGATCTTTACTTGTATTCGCTGTCTTCCCACGCTTAGACAAAGCTTCGCGTCTTGCTAGGACAAGCTCACGGCCAGGCTGAGCGACTTTCTTCTTCGCATGATGACTCTTAGGGGAGTGATCTGCGACCAAGTTTGTTGAGGAGGACTTGGACAGAGATGCAGCAGAACTGGTGGTTGGTCTTGCTTGATGCGAATCAGATCTGGAATTTTTAATGTCGCCAACTTCCGTATTGGTTCTTGTAGAACGTGCATCTGCAGCAGTACGAACCCTATTTGAGGTAGAGCCGCTTACCGCAACAGATTTTTTCCCGCCTTGACTAAGAGCCTTTCTGCGCTCAAGCACAAGCTCTCGACTGGATTGTTTTGCCATGTCTACCCAATAGAAATGTTGGAATTAGAGAAGACGTCACTCTTCTCAAAAAAACTTGATAGCCCCGAAATAAATTCAAGGCTATAAAGCCAGCTGGCTGCTTAGATCAGCGGCCTTCGAAAACCACGAAACAAACACCCTGACTTTGGGTATAAGCGTCGTAACCAACGATGCGGACATGGTGATCAGGGTATGCACGATGGCATGCCTCAAGCTCACTAACAACCACGTTCAAATCCTTCTCGCCAAAGAAAGGCAACTTCCAATAAGACCAATAGGTCTGCATGGAACGAGTTGGATGTACGTGCTCAATAACAGGGCTCCAGCCCTGAGCAATGATGTAAGCAATCTGATCGTAGATTTCGTCCTGGGTCATCGGCGGTAAGAAGCCGAAAGTCTCCAGGGTGGCGACTGTTTGGTAGTCACCAACTGTGCTCTGGAAAGGCATGGTGAACCTGAGATTGTGGATGTTTAAGAGCCGATA
>PVBE012213047.1_pt1 | contig 12867 bp, 3 predicted proteins | sample 1631181 | NCBI WGS metagenome assembly PVBE01 (sample SAMN08397723, study PRJNA350692) | Marine metagenome, whole genome shotgun sequencing project. | isolation source: water | place: Pacific Ocean | collected 2012-04
CGCCTACCAGGCCCGTAGCGGCCATTTTGAGCGGTGCTGGTTCGCACAAAAGGCCCGAGACTTGCGAGGCTAATCTGGGGTGTCACGGGTCTTCGTGCCGATCAGGCGGTTCGCCGGTGCACCAGAGAGAACCTCCTCGGCGAGACATCAGTTGGCGGCCGTCGTCGTTCGCATCCCGCAAAGCCCCAGATCCCGACGTGGATGGGTTCTTTCGGAGGGACGGCGTGGGTGACGTGGGTATCGGGCACCGGTGTCACCGACGTTGGCCGGGCGAGGGCCCCAGACGCCAGACGTGGACGGACTCTTTCCAGGGGACAGCCCGGCAAAGAACCTCCTCGGCGTGTGACCAGTTGACCGCGGCGGCTGGCCGCATCCCACGAGACCCCAGATCCTGGCGTGGATGGAGTCTCTCCGAGGGACGGACGTCATACCGGTCCAGATCCACCAGACACCGACACTGAACCTGGACTCGTTTCAGGCAAGGTGGAGACCGCGGCTCTCATTCGCTCTGTGCGCGGCTTGGCGCCGGCCACGTGGCGGAGGAGAGGATCTTCACATCATCGATCAGGCCGTTGAATCGCAGGTCGTCGTGGGAGCCGCGGCAGCCCAGGAACAGCGGGGTGTCCGTGGGCTCGAGGTCGCCGAGCGCGGCCTCGTACTCGCCCTTCAGCTGGCCATTGAGGAAGACACGGACGAACTCGCCGTCGTAGGAGCACGCTATGTGGTGCCATTGCCTGGGCGTCAGCTCCAGTCCGCTGGCGCGGAACAAGAACTCCGCCCCGCGCGCGTAGAAGATGGCGAGCAGGTCGTTCCCGTTGAGGTACATGGCGTAATTGCGCCGGCCAGAGCCGCCCTTGTCGATCAGGCACCGGTCTCCGCTGCCCGTTTCCGCCGGCCATACCCAGAGCATCATGGTGAGCGGGCCGGGGAGGTCGAGGGAGTCAGAGTCCGGCACGAACGCCTGGCTGGTGCGTCCGTCAAACCTCAAGGCGGCCCCCGTCACTCCATAGCTCCACATCACGTCCTGCAGCGTCATCTCGTGCGCACCGGAGGCGGCCAGAGCTGACTGGCCTTCGGCCTCATCAAGGCTCCAGCTCGCTACGAGCGTGCTTGGATCTACAGCCGGAATGCTCGTCAGTTGGCCAAGCGAGGCCCCAGCTTCACATAGAAGCGTTCCCGGCTCGCCGCGCGTGCTGGCGTCTGCGAGCGTGAGAGTGGCTGGGCCGAGGGCATACTCGCCGGGGCGCACGGGGCGAACCATGTACGAGATGGTCCGCTCCTCACGGCCACGCAGCGTCAGGGCCTGGCGCAGGCTGTCCAACGTTTCCAGGCCGGGCGGCAGGGAGTAGCTAACCTGCACATCGCATGGCAGGAAGCTGCGGTTGGCCACACGGATTTCAATGGGCACCGGGTCGCCCGGCCCTACGGCGGCCGCTCCGACGCTCTGCGAGATCGATAGCTTGTCGATCGAGGGGGTGAACATGTCGGCGGTCGCCGCGCCCCTGCGGTTGCCTGCGCCGAAGCTCGGGTCTGTGGCATATCGCAGGACGCTGTCAAGCAGCGCCCGCGACTCCGGCGACGGGGCTGAGATGTCGAGGCCGCTGACGAGTACGGCGCCGGAGGCGAGCGTGAACTCAAACAGGCATGAGCGCAGCTCGCACACCTCATGCAGCGGATGCGAAACACCGAAGACCACAGGCGTGACCGGGAAGGGGAGGGAGTCGACGGCGGCCACGCTCCTGAGCAGAGACCGCACCTGCAGCCCAGCCGCCCCTTCGTGCGGGAACGATGCCAGCGAAGGATGCTCGGCCATAGCGAGCCCAACTTGGTGGCCCGGGCTCGGCGCCCACCACCCGGGATGCAGCACCGCGCGCCTGCTCGTGAACACGTCAGTTGACGTGAGAAGCATGCGGCCGCCGTTCTGAAGAAAGTCAGTGTCCTCCGTCTCGACCGTGTCAGCGACCAACAGGTCATAGTCAGTGTCCGAGGCCGCGCTTGGGTAGAGCTCTGCCAGTGGTGCGGCGCCGCCCCGGAAACGGATTCGACAGGGGAAGCTCTTCGCCAATGTCTGCTTCGAGAATGACCACATCTCCCAGTCGTTTTCGACAGAGCCCCCAGGCCAACTCAGCACGCCGTGCAGTGTAAGCTTCGCGTGGCGCCCGAGTTCAGGCACGGTGATCATGGCAGCGCCGAGGCCGGTCACGCCGGCGGGCGGAGCCGAAAGGTCAGTCAACGTCCCCTGTGCGACCTCCTCATTCCCGGCGGTCAGGCGCCATTCCAGGCGGGCCGAGCGAATGTCTTCTCCACCGTAGCTCGAGACAAGCCACTTCGCCTCAACGCGATCGCCCTGCCACACGGTTCTGGTCGGCAACTCGGTGAGCAGTGCATTCGCACCGTTGAAGCGGCTGAACTCAGCGCCGGTCCAGCCTTTCGGCTGCCACATCATGTCGAACAGTCCTTGGCCGAACTCCCAGAAGTCGGCGATCGTCCAGTAGCAGTAGCCATCGAGCTCCGGCTGCCGCCGCGCCAGTTCTATGCCTTCCTTCTGGAGTAGCTTCTGCAAGCGGCGTGATGCCTCGACTGCCGCCTGCGTCTCCTCCTCGAAGTCGTTCTCCTTGGCCCAAGCTGCCAGCTTCTGCGTGGCAACCGGCCGGATGCCCTGAGTGAACTTCGGGAGGCTCTGCGGATCCGGGATTGTGGGCAGGTTCAGGAACTCATGGTGGAGCACGGGTTTCACGGCCGAGCACGGGCCTTCAGCCTCAGAAATGGGGAACGTGATCCACAGGTCGGACGTCTCGCGCACGGGGCCGCTGCTGCCGTCACTGTCGACGGCGAACCGCGCGCTGTCACGCTCCTTCGCATGGTGGTAGAGCGCGGACAGTGCATCGCTGCCGCCGTAGGCTTCGTTCGTCATCGAGTACGTCGTCAGGGAGGGATGGTTGCGGTAGTTGCGGATGACCGAGTCCAGCCGCTCGATGGGGCCACCATACGGCAGCTCAGGCTGCAACATCATACCCACTTCGTCGGCCGCCTGGAAATACTCAGGGAGAGGAATCCACGTGTGATGCCGTACGTAGGTAAAGCCGCAATCCTTCGCCTGCTTGAAGCGCCACAGATAGTCTTCCTTTGAAGCCGGCGGCGCGATGTCAAGTGGGTAGACGCAGTCGTCGCCATAGGCGCGGATGAACACCTGCTGATTGTTGATGAAGACATCGTTTCCCCGGATCTCCCGCTTGCAGAAGCCGAATCGCTCGCTCCATACGTCCAGCAGGCGGTCGTCCTGCATGAGCCGAAGATCGAGCCGGTAGAGTTGAGGGGATTCAGCCGACCACGGGCGGACGTCCGGGACATCGATGCCGAGCGAGAACGTCCCTGACGCCACGGGCATCGCGTGTCGGGCCGGCGGGTCGGCCGTGTCTTCCCCCAGAAACCGAACTTCGGCCTCGAGGCGCAGACCTTGCGGCAGTGGCGTTCCTTCCTCCAATTCGACCTCGAGGTCGACACGGCTCCGGTCCAGGTCGGGGAGGACGACTGCTCTGCGGACGGAGGTCGGGGCCGTTGCCTCGAGAACGACGCTCCTGTGGATTCCGCCCCATGACCATATCTCGGTGAAGCATCCGGGTAGCGAGCGCTGCCGATTGTCAATGCGCACAATGACGGTGCTCGGTGCGCCGGGCTGTACGAGATCGGTAACGTCGAACTTGAATGGCTCGAAATAGCGCGCGTGCGCGCCAAGGTAGGCGCCGTTGCACCAGACGTCCGCGTTGGGGCTCACGCCGCCGAGTTTGAGCCAGATTCTCTTGGCCTTCCACGCCGTCGGTACGGTCACGCTCCTTCGGTACCACGCTGCACCGGTATAGGCGGTTTGCATGCTGACGGGCGTGCCTCCATAGCCTGGCCGGTCGGCCGGGTCGCCGAAGCCTTGTGCCTCCCAGGACCCGGGCACGCGGATCGTATCGCTGAATGGCGTGCTGCCGCTTGACCAGTTCTCCCAATCTCCCACGCCTTGCGGGTCCATTCTGAACTGCCACGTGCCGTCCAACTCGACCCGTTCCCTCGCCTCCGAGGGGAAGACGGGCTTAACTCTGGCGAAGTGCTTCCGCCGGCCCTCCGTCCGCCGGGCGAGTCTGGTCGGCTGGATCCGCAGGTCATCGAAGTCCGCGGCGGCGCGCGACGTCCAGAGCCCAACATGGCCCGCCGTGTCGCGGGGCACGGTCTGTGAGAACAGCAGCTCGCCGTCGACCGTTACACGCACGCGCGCTCCTGCGGCGTCGACGCGCAGCTCATGCCACGTGTCCGTTTCAATGGGGTGCCGCGCCTCTTGGAAGCTCTGCTCCGTGACGCGGCCGCGTTCCGTCGTGCGCAGCTTCACGAGGTTGTCGTGTTGGGCCTCGGGGTGGTTGGCCAGGTAGACGCACAGGCCGGAACCGTTCTCGTCGAGGCCGAACGTCACGCCGGCGTAGCGTTCGGCTGAGCGATTGGGGAACCGTATGCGCACGATGATCGCGACACCGTCCACGGCGCCCGTGTCGAACGTCAGGACCCCTTCCTGCTCCGCGGTCTGGCTGAGACTGCCGTCAGCCTGCCGCCACACGCCGGCTTGGGCCTGCCACGTTGCCTGGCCGTCGAAGTTGTCGCTGAACGGCTCGTCAGCGCCCAAACAGGCTCCGCACATCACTGCAAAGGCGGCCGGCCAGATGCGTGCACTCTTCATGGGGATCCCCTTACTGCTTCTCGACCGCCAGCCGAGATGTGAGCGCACCTGTGGAGCCGTCCTCCTGCCTTCGGCGCGGCCCAGGTGTCCCTTCGACTTACTCCATCCCAGCCGCCACGAGCGCAATCTGGGCGTGGGTGGCCAGGCGACGACACCCGACGGTTCGTCGGCACACGCGATGGAGCCTCGTCGGAGCGCGCCGCTGGCATCATGCGCTGCGTAGTTCGGTCTACCGGCAGTTGCGTGGAGCTTCAGACAGCAACTCCAACGTACTTGTGGTGTAGTCTTTCGAGGATGGGAACGGCAACGGGTTTGGTGGGACCACCCAGCTCTGCTGGACTCTCTGTGGGCATTGGCGTTGATGATGCGGCGGAGACTCTTCCGGGTCTCCAGGTGGGCAGCGGCGGACCATCGCACGACTCCCTCAGATCAGTGTCCAACGAAGCCGGGGCCGGTTTGGCGGCACCCGAACGAGCGTCCCGGCTGATGCCACCGTCATCGGGAATGGGTCAGGACCAGATTGTCGATGGCAATGTCGAACGGGCCGCGAGACGGGATCGACAGAACAGGTCCCCTGTCCATACCGGTCAGGTCATTTGCCTGAACGATGATGCTGATCTCATCAGTTGCGTCTACCCCTTCCCACGGTATTGTCGCGCCTAGCTCCGTGAACCCGCCGCCGTCGATTGAGCACGCGACAGTTACGCCATCGGGCCTAACCGTCTGCCTGACCGAAACCGACGTCGCACTGGAGGCCGGGTAGCTAATCAACGCACCCCCGGTACTGCGTTCGATAATGCAAAAGTCCCCCACTTTGCCTACCCGCAGCCCAGGTTGCTCCGTCGCTTCCGTCGCCTCCGCCACCAGATAGCGTGTGGTAATTGCCGCCCCGTGGTCGGGCAGCTCCGACAGTCGCGGAATGGAGAACTCGAGGGTGAAGTACGGGGCCAACGGGTGCTGGAGATTATTGATGTGGGCTGTCATGTAGCCGTCAGTCGCGCTATCGTTTATGAACCTGCACACGCCGTCCTTGATGGCGATGTCGCCTTCGCCGCCCGTACACCATCCCGTCCACCCGATTCCCCAGATGCCATCCGGCGAGCCGTCATCGAAACGCTCGACATGCTCCTGCGCCGCGCTGTTGCCCTCGCCGTTACCTGCGTATGTGCTTGACAGAGCGCAGGCACCGGCCAACTCTTGCGCCGTCATCGATTCGGTCGTCACATAGATCGGCGACTCGCCAAGTTGCGCTTTGCCGGTCGTCAACGGCGCTCCGATGATGTTGCATGCCACGGCGTCCTCGGGGACGTCGATGGCCCACTCGAACCGCGATGCCGCCTTCCACGCGATTAGCACGGCCCTCTCGTCGCACTGGAACGCGTAGCCATGAACGTCGAATGTGCTCAGGCCGTCGATGCTACTGGGCTTATCAAGGTGCGCGGCGTATACAGGATTTGGGCCGAGCGAGTTGGCCATGACCGACAGCGCGACGTAGAACTTCTTGGGTTCGCCGAGCGGCCCGAGTAGAGGATTTGCGAGCTCCTGCGAACCGTTGTTGACTTCGCCATCACATCCCATGTGGTAGAAGAACTTCTCGGCGCCGCACGCCATCAGAATGGCCGCATGGCGCACCGAATACGCTGCGGCCTGCTTCTCGTCGGACACCTGCAGCGGGCCGGCCCAGTGGCCTTCCGGCACCGCCCATGGCGTCCATGGTTTGTCGTCGCTTGCGTAACAGCCGCACTCGGTGATCCAGAGCGGTTTGCGGCCGGCGTCACTGGCGTCCATGAGATTCTGGAGCGTCGCCAGTCCTTCAACAAACCGCTCCGGCGCGCTCAATTCAGCATACGTGTGGAGATTGTAGATGTCTAGGTGATCGAGCCCTCCGGCCTCGACAAACTCCCTGGCATACAGCATGGTGGGGGCGCCGAAGCCGCCGCTCACCAGGCAGTCGGGATCGGCCGCCTTCATCGTCGCATAGGCCGGTCGGAGTAGCTCGAGATAGTCCATCGGCGTGTATTCGGCGCCAGGCAGTCCGTAGATTGACGTGGGGAGCCCGTAGTAAGTGAATACCGGTTCGTTGAGAAACTCGTACACTCCGATACGGCCCTGACAATGACGGACGGCCTGGTCGATGAATGCGCACAGGTCTTGGGGGTCTCTGGGCGCATATGCCTGTCTGATGCGTGGAGGTTTGTCAGGGACCAGCTCGCGGAGGTTCTCGGGCGCCTCAGACGCCCACTCCGATGACGGGAATGGCGGCATGAGCGCCATCTGCTTCATCCCCGTCCTGGCGACCCAGTTGATCTGGCCGTCTGAAAGCGCGAACGACAGATCGCCCTTGACAGGCTCGAGCGCGTCCCATCGCATGGACCAGTCTCGCGCCCATGTGACGCCGGCTTTCTGCAGTTGCTCACACAGCGACGTGGTTGGCGGAGCGTGGTTCACGCCGAAGGGCGAGTCGTCCCACTGGTAGGGCCTGATCACGGCCAGCACAATCGCCTGTGAGTGTTGCACGTCCTCGGCTTCCCAAGACAGCGTGGCGCGGTAGTGGCCTACCCCGGAGGTGTTGAGGGCGAGATGCTCGGAGACGGTGCTCCGGGCCGGTACGTCCAGAGCGATGGACGACTCCGGCAGCGGGTTCCCGAAGTAGTCTTCGATCTCTGCACTAACCTGAACCCGGGCCGGTGCGTCGGTCGTGTTCGAGCCGCGGACATTGATGGTGACGGGGGCGCCGTCCTCGAAGACGTTACCAAAACACTCGGTATCCAGTCCGATTTCAATCGGTTCGCGGCGGGCGAATTCCGTTGCCACAAGCCCTTGCGGAGGGATGTTGTGCGCCGTCACGATCAAGTCATCGACGGCCACGTCAAACGGCCCCTGAACAGCCGAGATCCAGTCTTGCGCGCAAAGATACACCTGGACCGGCGTAGTGTCGGCCACCTCGTCCCACTCAAGCGAGCCTATCTCGCTGAAAGGCCCCCTGTTGACCGACGCAGAGTAAGTGGCGAGTCCTGCGGTTACGGCTGCGTGCAGCGAAATGGACTTTGTCGTGGCGATGTCGTACGTTGCGTACACGCTGCCTCCGAAGTGCTCGCGGACCACGTACTCGCCGCTCAAGCGTCCGATGACCGGGTACGAAACTTCTGTCCAGTTGGGATCAGTCACGACGTAGCGAGCGCCCACCCACACGCCGTCGTCGTCAGCGAAGTCGGCCATATCCGGCACGGCAAACTCGAGCGTGAAATCGCCGACCAGCCCGTCGTTGTCCGCACTGGCGACGACGGCGGATGCCTTCCCACTATCGGCCGAGTTATGCAACCTCACCACGCCGCCGGAGATGGTGGCGTTGTCAATGCCGCACCCCCAGCCCTCGGGCGCCGTAAGCTCCCACATCCCGACCAAGGTGCCGTCTTCGAAACCCTCAGTGAGGGCCTGTGGCTCGTCGTCCACGTCGAGTTGCTCAAACTGGACCGCATCGATCCATACCGTGGCGGCCGCATCAGGCGTGGCGGTCAGGTCTGGCCCGACGGCGACGTACACGTCCGGCTCGTTGACCCGAGCTACGAGTGAGTACCGTTCCCACTCTTCAGAGAGCGTGACCGTCGTGGACTGCTCCTCGATTCGCGGCCACTGAGCATGTGTGAAGCCCCCGATCCTGACGGCTATCTTGGCCTTGACGCCGGGTCTGTCAGCACGCATGCACGCCGACGCTACGTAGCACCGGCCCACGGCCGCATCAATCCATCCCAGGTTGGCAGCCAACGGCGCGCTTTGGGTCACCGTGTACTGCGGAGGCGGCCAGTCGAACGACGTCTGGGGAGTCAGGCCAGGCCCCAACTCTATGCGGAGACAGTTATCTCCGTCGAAGGCGCCGCCGGACACGACCTCACCGAACAGGCCGCACAGGTCGCCTCCCCAAGCGGTGCCCTTGCCCACCGATGACCATCCGGCCGGGCCACACTCGAAGCTGCTATTCGGCAGCAGGTTCTTTGCGCCAATCGGTGCGATGGTCGGGTTCCATCTCGTCTGCGCACCGGCCGCCGCCGCCAATGCAGAGGCAAGGAGGAGGACCATAGACCTATGATTGGTGGTGGTCATACTGAGTGTCCTCTCACGGAAGATCGAGGTGTCCCTTCGAGTCATTCCATGCGCAGAGCTTGTTCCCTTACCCGCGGCTGTCGCTGCCCCTGCAGGGCCGTGCCGCGGGGCAAGGCCCCCAGAGTCGAACTCAGAGCCTGCATGCGGAAGCTACTGGCCGTACTCAACGCGGTGGCCAAAGCTAACCAGCCTTGGCGGCTTGAAAGTGGAGGATGCCCTTGAATTCCATTACGCCTGCTAACCCTTGGGCCCGGTCGACCACTGGCTCTGTGGGCGGCGTCGGCCAGGGCAAGCGGTCGGCAGAGAGCCAGACCGATTGAGCCGCCCTGGCCTCTTTCGCAGCTGGCCACGAGGAACTCCTCCATCGGGCATTTGCCGACTGGAAGTGGCTGCAATACCCACGTGCTTGGGCCAGCCGGGTTGGGAACCCGACCCGTGGGATCTTGCCGTCGCTTCCAGACATACCCGGCACGCGAGTACGTGGCGAGCGACCGCTCAGTCGGCCCACACGTCCGTGTAGTCGTGCAGCATGAACCACCGGTGCGAGCCCTCGGTCTCGGTCGCGACGCGAAGCCCCACGCTCTTGCCGAGGGCGAGGCTGTCGGAGGGCACGGTCAGGTAGAACACGCCCAGGCTGTCAGCTGGGAGCAATTCGCACAGGTCATAGTGGAGCGTCGCCCGCCCGTCGGTCGATGTCCACGACGTCGACTGCTGCACCACGCCGAACGTCAGAAGCTCCTCGCCGTTAAGAAGCAGCGTGAACAACGCCTCCGGCTCGGCGATCCAGCCCAACCCTCCCGCCCAGGCGAAGGTGACCTTGTCTCTATCGAGCGTCTCGGGAACGGGCGCGGAGGCCCACTCGACGAAGTGCGTCCCCGCAAGAGCGCGGACCACATGGCAGTTCGCGCTCTCGCCGCGGAAGCTCACATGGGAAAGCTGCTCAGTTTCTGCGGCGATGACCTCAGCAAAGCCCTCCACCTGAATCGCGTCCTGCGGAATGGGATCTTCACCCACGCGTTGGGCGATGCTCTCGACCGACAGCTCCGCCTCAGGTGAGAACTCATCGCTCACCGCGTATCCTACCAGCGACCGCAGCATCCACCGAGCCTCGGGCAGTCGACCGAGTGTGTCGCGTCCTAGGTTCAGCGTTGCGACCAGCAGCCTGCCACGCCCCACCCGCCATTCGGCCACGTACGCCCTATGGCGGCTGCCTGCATAGGCATCGATGGCGCGGATGATCGGCCTGTTGGCGCCTGGAACACCGTCAAGCAACATGACGCTCTGGCCGTCGATCAGTTCGAGAAACTGCAGATCACACCAGCCATCATGGGGGAATCCGTCGAGAGCGGGGCTATCGTAGATCACCGTGCCGACACTCGCATCGCCACCGGGGCCACCGAGCCACCAGGCGGGTTCGAAGGTCGACCGCTCCGTCTGGAACAGCGCGCTGGCCGAGGTCAGAATGACCCTCCCGCCGCTCCTAAGATAGTCCAGAACCGGCTTTGACATCCGCCGAGCCAGCAGCAGGTCAGCCTTGTTCAGCATGCGCTCGTTTTGGGCGACGGAGACCACCTCGGGATACTCCGCCGAGACGTGCCCCATGCGGAGTTGTGCGACGTTCACGCCAGCGGGAACGGAGAGAGTGCGCGATCGAGGGAAGACCCAAAGGTCCCAATCGTTCTCCACGCGGCCTGCGCCTGATTCGAGGCCCACGCTCAGCGTCAGCTTCGCCGCCTCCTTCAGTCTTGGCAGCTTGACCGACGCCGTACCAACCGAGTTGAGACCCTTCTCCGCAATTGTCACTCGCGGCAGCTCGCCGCTCGCCAGCAACTCAGCCCCCTGAGACAGCGTCCACGCCAGCCTCCCGCCCACGATCTCCTCTTCGCCGAAGTCAGACACATGAAGCGGGATCTCAATGCTGTCACCCGCGGTGAACGTGCGGCCGGGCAGATCGGCCAGCAACACCACATCGGCGATGAACTTGGTGTACCACTCCGACCCCGGGCCCTTGATCTTGTAGTAGTGGTTCACAAGCCCCGTGTTATTCGTCCAGTAGTCCTGGAACAGCCACAGCGAGTGGCCGTCTGTGTGGGGCGACATCCGCTGGTCTTCCACATTGATCTTGTGACACAGCGCCTGAAGCCTCTCGCTACACTCGGCGAGCCGAGCCACCTCACCCAGCATACCCCTGGCCTCCAGCGCCTCCCGGGCGCGCTCCAGCCAGAATGGCCTGACTGTATGCTTGAACCGCTTCGCATCGCGAACATCGGGATAGGTCGCGTAGTTGCCCATCTCGTGCGAAATGACCGGCTTCGCGGGAGGCGAATCATATCGATGCTTCTCGGCGTAGTCGAGCACCGGAATGGCGAGTACGTTGAAATGGGCGGGAAGCACGTCCAGCGTCGGCCGGTCCGTGCCCGGCGGCACGCCGTCGGTGTCGTACACGGGCCGAGTCGGGTCCAGCGCCTTGGCTGTCTCGTATAGCTCCTCAGCCAGCGAAAACCCCGCCCACACCTCGTTACCCATACACCAGCCGAAGACCGACGGATGGTTGCGGTAGCGCCGGATCATCCCCCGCCAGCTCTCTCGATAGAGCTCTGTGGCTGCTTCGCTCGCAAGCCCTCGCTCCAGGTACTGCCCATAGGCTATCGGCAGCTCCGGCTGGACCAGGATCCCATGCTCGTCCGCCGCATCGAAGTACTCCGGCAGCGGCACGGTGCTGTGGTGGCGGACGTAGGTGAACCCAAACTCCCGCACCAGCGCCATCCGCTCGCGGTACTCCTTGTGGTCCGCCGGCGGGCAGAGAGTCTTGGGGTAGATCGTGTCGTCTCCGTAGCCGTGCAGGTACGTCCTCTTCCCGTTCAGGTAGATATCCGCGCCGCGGATCTCGATCTCTCGCATCCCAAACCGGGTCTCCCACTCATCCGTCTGCTTACGGCCGTCATGTAGCGATAGTCTCAGCCGATACAACCACGGATGGTTGGGCGACCAGAGCAGCGGATCGGCGATCACCACACGAACGTCGGCTCGCGAGTTCCCCTCAGGGAGTCTCACCTGCTTCTTCGCCCTGCCCGCAATCTTGCCACCCGGACCGACGGCCTCAATCATCAGCCTGCGCTCGCCTGAGGTCTCCGCGGCCAGCGTCACCTCCACATCGACCGCGTCCTGGCTGATGTCCGGCTTGGCGAACGCATCCTCGATCCACACATCGTCCCTGGTCTCAAGCCACACATGGTGGTGTATCCCGCCCCACACCACAAACATGTGGTCGATCACATCAAAGCACCCGGTAAGTGCGTCGATCTCCCACTCTTGCTCACTGTCGATGCGAATCGCAATGGTGGCGGTCTCGCCCGGTGAGACGTGTTCGGTCAGGTCGATCTCGAAGTCGACCACATACCCCACATGGCGGCGGACGTGCTCTCCGTTCACCCAGATATCCGCATATCGATGAACGCCGCCGATATGCAGAAACACGCGCTTGCCCGACCACCGCCGGGGGATCCTGACTCTCTTCCGGTACCACGCCTTGCCAATGTAGTTGGCGTAGACTTCGTTCGTCTCTTCGCCCACGCCCTGAGCATCCCAGGCGCCCGGAACAACGATCTTCTGATCGAAGGGAACCGACGGGTCAAACCACTCTTCTTGTTCGCCCACCTCATCGGGGTCCGTGCGGAAGCTCCACTTGCCATCCAGGTCGATCTTCGCCCGCAGGTCAGACCGCGGCCACCCCTCGGCGGCGTCTACCAAACAGGCGGTGGCCATTGAGAGAAGGGCGCAGGCGGCCAGGATGTGGGCGAGGCGTGCGTATCTCATCGTGAGGGATCTCCCTCGCCTACGAGCGTGGTTGTATGCAGGGCAGTGCTGCTAGTCTTTCGCGTCGCCCGCCGCGCCGTGACACCCCGGGAGGAGGTGGTGCTGCAGCATGCGTCCCCACCGGTAAGACGGTCTGAACGCCTCGGCCATCGGGCAGCCCGCCTGGAGCCCTCTGTACTTGGCCGGGACCTCGAGGAAGGACTTCATGTCGTAGCCAAACAGCTCCTCCATCCACG
>PVBE012376846.1_pt1 | contig 12867 bp, 10 predicted proteins | sample 1631181 | NCBI WGS metagenome assembly PVBE01 (sample SAMN08397723, study PRJNA350692) | Marine metagenome, whole genome shotgun sequencing project. | isolation source: water | place: Pacific Ocean | collected 2012-04
ACCCACGACTACACTGGGAGATTTATTTGTTCTTGATACAATTTGTGAACCCAAACCTCTTCCGACATTTACAATTCCCTCTTTGTTGATTTCTTTAGGATAAAGCCAACGCGCATCGTATTCGCGAAATCCGGTTGGCTTGACCAGAGGTGTTGTCTCAAAGCCCTTGGTATTTGGTTTCAGGTCTGGCTGCGGCTTAGGCAACATGGCTCAACTCGTCCCAATAGCTGGTTGTGCTTGGTGGCTAGTCTGTAGGTTTAATGTAGATAAATCGCGCAGACCCCCATTTGTGATGAGCCGTCGTTTAGCACGGGTGGACAATCGGGTCCAATTGAGTGCGAACGATTTTCGAGGCCGACACCGTTGAACTCGGTAGATAGGCGAAGAGAATCAGAACTACCATAGGTATGCCGGACCAGGCCAAAGTTTGCTTTTGTGCGGGGCCTGCCCTAGAACACCAACCAGTCAAAACGCCTATGGCCACCATACTTGAAAGTGCTGCACTATGGATATTTTGGATCAGGCTGCTTTCAGCATCGGACACGCCTTTGATTGTCGTGCTTAAAACGAGAAAAAGGACGATGCACTCAAGCGTTATGAATCCCATGTAAGTAAGTGTATTGCGACCCATGCATCCTCCAGCCTGCCACGTAAGCAATAAGTCCTTGACAAATCATGCAGCAGACATGGAGTTCCCTGTCGGATAAGCTTTCGATCGAACTGCGGTGCGTGCGAAAGAAGCACGGTCGCATTCGACAACCAAGTATGAATAATTTAAATCAAATATAGTTCTGCAACTGGAGAGCTTGTTCAGTGTTCAAGCAAGAATCGCCGCTGCGACGAGAAGGAAGGCCACTTCCGAAATGATTTGAATGGCACCTTGAACTTCGTCGGATTGCCCGCCCAACTTCTCCAGCGCCATACGTCCGATCCAAAACGCAGCAAGCGCTGCGCCAATACTACCGGCGACAACGCTGCTGAAGCTCCACAAAAGACTCAAGGTGGCAAGAATAAAGCCCACAAGCAGCGCATCGGTAACCTGTCGTTCCGTTGGGCGCAAATGTTCAGGCTGCTGATCAATAGGATTGAGCCAGTACGCCGCCCCAACCATGGCTGCCCTGGAAAGTGTACCGGCCGCGACAAGTAAACCTAAGGCCGATAGCGCCCCTGTCGATAGGCCAATTTGTGTCAGTGCACCAACTTTCAAGAGCAGGACCACGACCAATGCAATTACGCCGTACGTGTCGATTACACGTGTGCGCAGAGTCTTCAGTTTCTCCTCTAAACTTGATGATCTAGATAGGGCAGCCAAAGACGCCGCAAATCCCACTTCGTGAAGGGCACCGCAGACTGTGATCATAAAAGCGGTTGAAAGAGTTGCAGAAATAAAGGGCGTCAGATCAAGTACGGTTGCGCTGATGTAAACAAGCCCGCCCATGGCTCCCACGAATGCACCGATCACGGGAAAGGCGCGCATTGATGTCACGATGGGATTTGTGTCTTTCAAGTGGTCGGGAGGCACATATACGCGCGTCAAGTAGATGAAGGCTCGCACTATATCGTCCCACCAATTCATGGCCTCGGTTCTCATGGCTTCTGCTCGTTCAGAGGGGCGATTCGGCTCAGCACCCTCCGCGGCGCGCGCTTCATGGTTGCGAGAATCCGATGATGAGTCGGGCTGTTGATCGGCGTCGGGTTTAGGCTTGTCGGTCATGGGACATCGCTGGCCTGCTGCGGGGTGATTCTACGAACTCGATACTAAGTCTGGTCTATTGCTGGGTCAAAGCGCCCAGCTGTTTTAATCCCTCTCGGGCGGCTTCCAGGTTGGGATCGATGCTGAGCGCCCGTTCAAGATCTTCAATGGCAGTCGCTTGGTCGCCCAGTCGCTCGTAGACGTGCGCGCGGTAGAGGTAGGCCAACGCAAAGTCCGGATTGAACTTGAGTGCGCGATTGTAATCCTGCAGTGCACGGTAGAATTCACCGATTGCCGCAAATGCCGCGCCACGGCCGGCAAAGCCGCGATGATGTCTCGCGTTTAGCTGCAGGACCCGGTTGAAGTCTTCGATGGCTTGCGCGTGATCGCCCAGCCTGAAGTGCGTCAGAGCACGATTGAATGAAACGATTTGACGATGTTGATAGGAGAGCGATCGTGACTCAAAGGCGGTGTCAAAATAGCGGAGGGCGGTTTCGTACTTCCCGGCCTGATAGGCCGTGATGCCGCGCCAAACATCGCCCAGCGAATCCGCGCGCACGGGGAGAGCAAAGCATATCAGCAGCCAAAATACTGCCACTAATCCTCGTAGAGTTGCGGACATTTTGTCAGTCATATCTGCTCGAAGTTACGAAATTTACCCGATCGAGTGTCTGCTTTGCCTTGGCGACTAAAGGTTCGCTGAAACGAACAATCTCCAAAAGGCAGGACAGTTCATAGTCTTACTGATCAAGAGTAGCACGGAAGGGCAGGCCACCGCCCAGCCAGAATGTCCGGGCGTTAACATTGGCTTACATGAACCGAATTCCAAATTTGCCAAACTGTCTCAATTTGAAACGCAATCTGAGCGCTGCGCTGAATTTTTGGCCTGGTGGAAAGAGTTGCAGATGTCACCTTGAGCAATCTAGGCGACGCCGGTAGCCGTCTCCAGTGCTAGATTGGGGCCCATGTCAACTCTATTGGCCATGACGCGAGTCTTCGGCACGGTCGCAGTAATCGTGGTTCCAAGACCACTTCGCTGACAATTCTAGACTTCGCGTTGTTCAGGTCGGCGAGCCCTCTGATAATTGGCAGGCCAAGTCCGGTGCCGACTTTGGCCGATCCCCCGCGGGTGCAACACACTTAAAATATGCGCCTCGGCTAAAATATGCGCCTCGGCGGCAACACTGCGAAAGAGTTCCAGTAAAATTTGCAGTTAAAGCTTCAAAGCTGAGAGGGCATCATCCCGTGTGATATGACCCACTATCTTGCCGTCTTCACCAACCACCAAAAGCGGTAAATCTTGTTGGAGCGTTAAGGCGATGACGTCATCTAAGGTCGCATCGGATTTGATTTTGAGCAAACCGTCTAAGTTCGCTGGTGCCGGATCGGCGGGACCCATGATCCGCTGAGCCGTGAGTGCCCGACCGCGATTTACATCTTTCACGAAGTCGCGCACATAATCGTCGGCCGGTTCAAGAACTATGTCTTGTCCTCGACCTATTTGGGCCACTTCGCCTTCTTTCAAAATCGCGACCTTGTCTCCAAGTCGGAGCGCCTCGTCGAGGTCGTGCGTGATGAACACGATTGTTTTGTGCAATCGACTTTGCAGCTCGAGCAGGAGAGTCTGCATTTCAGTACGGATGAGAGGGTCGAGCGCGCTAAAGGGTTCGTCCATCAAGAGGATATCGGGATCCGTCGCAAGTGCGCGTGCCAAACCAACACGCTGACGCATTCCGCCCGAAAGTTCGTGCGGCATCGAATTTTCGTAGCCGTTGAGTCCCACTGACTCGATCCAGTTTTGAGATTTTTCTTTTTGCAGTGATTTTTCTATGCCTTGTACGGTGAGACCGTAGCCAACATTTTCTGCAATAGTTTTGTGGGAAAACAGGCCAAAGCTCTGAAACACCATAGACACTTTGTGGCGCCTAAAGTTACGCAAACCGTTTGAATCCAGAGAAATAATGTTGATGCCGTCAACAATGATCATTCCACTGTCCGCTTCAATCAAGCGATTCATGAGGCGCACAAGGGTTGACTTTCCGCAGCCGGACAAACCCATGACGGCAAAACAACTACTCTTCTCCACGTCCAAGGACACCTCCTTCACCCCAAGCGTATGCCCTGTATCTTTGAGAATATCGGCCTTGCTGGCTCCGGCTTTCAGCATATCGATGGCCCGCGCCGTCTCAGCTCGACGTGCCCCCGGTGGCCGGAAGATCTTCGTAACTTGATTGAGGCGAATGTGGCTCATGCCGTAGCTGCGGGTCCCTGAGCGGACTGATGAGTCTTGCTGAAAGATTGGGTCATCCGATCGAGCGCAATGGCAAGTGCGACGATTGCCAGACCAGCGACCATGCCGCGGCCCACATCGAGCCGTTGAATGCCGAGCAAAACTTCTTCGCCCAGCCCACGTGCCCCGACCATGGATGCAATCACGACCATGGATAGCGCCAACATGGTGGTCTGATTTATGCCCTGCATGATGTTCGGCATCGCCAGTGGCAATTGCACGCCCAAAAGGCGTTGCTTCCAGCTCGCGCCGAACGCATTCGAGGCTTCGATGACTTCTCTATCGACGAGACGTAGGCCCAAATCCGTGAGACGTATCACTGGCGGTGAAGCATAGATGATTGTGGCGATAATTGCGGGGATCTTGCCTAAACCAAAAAAGAGCATAGCCGGAATCAGATAGACAAAGATTGGTAGCGTCTGCATGACGTCCAAGACCGGCAAGATGTAGGTCCGTGCTCGATCGGAAAAAGATAAAATAACGCCTAATGGAACGCCAATCGCGAGGGAAAGAATGATTGATACGATCATGATTGCGAGGGTTTGCATCCCCAAATCCCACATGCCCAGTATGCCAATAAGAAACATGGCTACCATGACGCCTATCGTCATCGCTAGTCGGCGACTACCGGCATAGGTGATCAGTCCGATAACCCCAATCACAATAAACCACGGTGTGTTGCGCAATAGCCAATCAAGCTTGCGCAATGGAACGAGGAGGCCGTTGGCAACCGCTTCAAAGAAATTTCCATAAGTGCGCAACAACCAGCCGACTAAGTCGTTGACCCATACATCCAATGGCAACGTCAATATTTCGGGAAACATCGTCCGGTTCCTTCCCTGATGGCGGGTCTATTGAAACACCCGCCAAGGCGATAGACAAATTTGGATCGTGGCGCGGGCCGCTAATCTGCTGCAAAGGACAATTCGTTAGTCCTAAGTTTTTGCCGTTTGCTGGCTTGCAAGCTGAACTAGTTTTACCGTCTGGTTGTGTGCTTCCGACTGCGGGGCGGCTTTCGCAAAATTGCCAATGTCGTCCCATGCTTCCTTAACCGTTTCGGGTGTGAGTTCGTCGTGGCCGAGAAAGACGCCGCCGGTTTCGATCATTTGCGCTTTTGCAAATGATCCCGCGCCAGCGCACAAGATTTCGCCCGAGGGCGCATCTTCGCTAACCAAGACAAGCGCGCCCGGCGAAACGTATTCGGGTTTTACAAGGGCTAGCATTTCGTCCGGCATGAGATCTTCTGTCATGCGCGTCGCGGCAACGGGCGCCAGCGCATTGATGCGAATGTTGTCCTTGGCGCCTTCCAAGCGAAGCGTATTCATCAGGCCCACAAGGGCCAATTTTGCTGCGCTGTAATTCGATTGGCCAAAGTTTCCGAACAGACCGCTCGATGAAGTCGTAACAAGAATACGCCCATATTGTTGTTCTTTCATATGGGCCCATACAGCTTTGGTTGGCTTGACCGTTCCCATCAGATGTACGTCGACGATGGCAGCGAAATCACCCAAATTCATTTTGCCGAAGCTTTTGTCGCGCAAAATGCCAGCGTTATTTATGAGGATATCGACTTTGTTGTAGGTGTTTAGTGCATCTTTGACGAGCTTCTGTACGCCGGAGTCGTCGGTCACGCTCGAGCCGTTGGCAATCGCTTCTCCGCCAGCCTCGACAATCTCCTTAACCACCGCTTCCGCTGCTGCAGATGAGCCGCCGGAGCCGTCGACTGTGCCGCCCAGATCATTGACGACAACTTTTGCGCCCCGCTCGGCAAGCGCAAGTGCATGGCAGCGACCGAGTCCGCCACCCGCACCTGTAACGATGGCAACCCTGTCGTCAAATCGAATCGTCATGACATGTCTCCCAGCTTGCGCGTCAAAACGTGCCTGGTCAAAGTGAAAGCTCCCAGTGGGACATCACGCGGGAACTCAGACACATATTTCAACACATTTGTGGCGCATGCCTAATAACGGGTCAAGCGACACCTGCTCCGTTGCACGCGGCCGCCTCCAATTAAAAAATAGTCGGCCTTCGAAGGAAGGCCGCCTCTCATGCGCCGGACTGGCTGGTACATGGGACTGGGGATGCCGGCACGCGATGAGGCAAGCTAAATAGGTGGCACGCAGAGCCCAAAGGGTGCATCTGCCTATTTGCCGGGTAAGGGCGGCAAGAATCGCCTGAACCACAGATGAATTTGTGCCGCCGGGCCACGTTCATCATCGCGGCGAGAACGTGACATTGGCGCCATAGCCGTCGGCACGCCGCCGCCGATTTTGCATTGCTCTTCACGGTGTTGAAATGGCACCCTTTGCAAAACAACCTTTGAATGAATTGAAAATGAAATGATTCTTTGGAAGTGGCATCTCGGAGATAATGCAAAGAATACACTCACGGACACCGTGGCGGCTTGGCGCAACTATCTTCCGGCCTACTTGCCGCTGCCTTATCCATCGTGGCGCAATAATGCCTGGATAAAAAGGAATTTGTGGTTTGAGGACGAAGTCCTTCCGGAACTGCGAGATCCCATCGGTGGACTACTTAGACATTCTGAGCGTGAAGCCGTATGAGCAAGTGGGCGTATCTTTGGTGTGTTCTGATCGCGCTGACAGCATGCATATCGCCCCAGATCCAAGAGCCCGGGGACTTAACAACCGAACCCTGGCTTGAGTCGGATACGTTCATTACGCCGGACGGCTCGCGCCTTGGTTTGCGGGTCTGGGAGGCGGACGCACCGGTCGCAATTATTGTGGGCCTGCACGGCATGAACGATTACTCTAAAACATTTGCCATGCCGGGACCGTGGCTCGCTGATAAAGGGGTTACCACCTATGCTTTCGATCAGCGTGGCTTTGGGCGCTCGCCCGGGCGCGGCATATGGGCCGGAACGGATCTTCTCTTGGATGACACAGCGACCTTCATCGAAGTCGTACGCGCGCGTCATCCTGATGTGCCCCTTTACCTGGTGGGCGTCAGCATGGGCGCCTCGGTCGCGATGGCAACACTCGCGCGCGACAATGCGCCTGACGTGGATGGACTTATCGTTGTTTCACCCGCCGTTTGGGGATGGTCGAGCCTCAATCCCTTCTATTGCATGTCACTATGGATTGCGGCGCATACTTTTCCTGGCGGAACCCTGACGGGGCGGAGCCTCAATATTGTCCCGTCGGACAATATCGAAATGCTGCGCGACAATTTTAATGATGAACTCTTCATTAAGAAAACGCGTACGGATGCGATCTACGGTCTCGTTGGTTTAATGGAGGAAGGCTACATCTCCGCAGATCGTATCACGATGCCGACCCTTCTTCTTTACGGCGAGAAAGACCAAATTATTCCGCGTAAGCCGGTCGAAAACATAATGGAACGTTTCAATGGAAAAACGCGCGTGGCGCTTTATGAAAACGGCTACCACATGCTGCTGCGCGACTTGCAGGCGGAAACAGTGTGGGCGGATGTCCATGCATGGCTTTTGAACACCTGGGCAAACCTGCCGTCAGGTGAGGAGTTGGTCCTCCACTCTGCACAAGAGCCACGTTTAAGCCGAAATTAGCAGATTCTTGGTTACATTCCGTTAATTAAGCTGAGAGTAAAGGAAGCTTCGATAACTTTCGGATAAATTTAGTGTGAAAGTGGTCAGCACACTGAAATAACTAATTGAAAAGATTGCGCCCAAAGACTTTAAGCGAAAATTTCGGCGTGGTGGAACGGAGAGGAGTATGAAACTCTTCCAGGCGCGAACGGCGGACGCCTCTTTCTTTGGATTAGACGAAGCGGACGGCAGCGAATTGGCTATGTCCATCGCGGTTGCCCAGGGCCTTTGGGCGACGGTTGTCTTGGGCCGCGTACGCTTGAATATTCGGCAAGCCTGGTCAAAGATCTGTCGCCAACAAGCGAGTAAAGTCTGGTGATTTCGGCCAAACTTCACGTCCCCTCGCTTTTTCTTGACTTCATCACACAGCAGAGAGACTGTGCGGTTTCCAGGGGCGCCCCGCTAGGGGGCTGAGATCCTGCCGGCGCGGCCCATGCGGCCGAAGCAACGCAGATACCCGTTGAACCTGATCCGGGTTATACCGGCGGAGGGATGGGATCACGCTCAACAAGGATCCCCGTCTCCCCTAAGCGGCCCGAGCGAAAGCGATGCACCCGTTAGGGCTGGATGTGCAGGAGATTAAAGATGTCGAAAACGGCTGCCGTTTCACTTCCCACGACGGAAAAGACTGTAACGACGGGCTCTTTGCCCGCATCACGTAAAGTGTATATCGCTGGCAAACAGTGCGGCGATATAAGCGTTGCTATGCGCGAAATCGACCTCTCCGAAAGCGCGAACGAGCCGCCCGTGCGCGTCTATGACACGTCGGGTCCGTACACGGATCCAAACCTCCACATTGACATCGCCAAGGGCCTGCCGACGATGCGCTGTTCTTGGATCCTGGCGCGAGGTGATGTTGAGGCTTACGAGGGTCGCACGATCAAGCCCGAGGATGACGGTCTTAAACCGGGCCAACTTCAAGGTGTGCCGCAATTTGATTTGGGCAAACGGCAACCCTTGCGGGCCAAGCCGGGCAAACGTGTCACCCAATTGGAATATGCCCGTGCCGGAATCGTCACGCCGGAAATGGAATACATCGCCATTCGTGAAAATCTTGGACGTGAAAAAGCGAAATCGGTTAACGGGGCGAATGGTGCAAATGGCTCGGTGCGAGACTGCGAGTCCTTTGGCGCTGCCATTCCTGATTATGTGACGCCGGAATTCGTTTGCGACGAGGTCGCGCGAGGCCGCGCCATCATCCCGGCTAACATCAATCATCCCGAATCCGAGCCGATGATCATCGGCCGCAATTTCTTGGTCAAAATCAATGCCAATATCGGCAACTCGATCGTGACGTCATCTGTCGCCGAGGAAGTCGACAAGCTCGTGTGGGCTATTCGCTGGGGCGCGGACACCGCTATGGATCTGTCGACTGGGCTTAATATCCACACCACGCGCGAATGGATCATCCGCAACGCGCCGGTGCCGATTGGGACCGTGCCGATCTATCAAGCGCTCGAAAAAGTCGACGGCATTGCCGAGGAACTCACCTGGGAGATCTATCGCGATACGCTCATTGAACAATGCGAACAGGGCGTCGATTATTTCACTGTGCATGCGGGCGTGCGTCTGGCCCACATTGCGCTGACGGCCGGTCGCATGACGGGTATCGTGTCCCGTGGCGGCTCGATCATGGCCAAATGGTGTTTGGCTCATCATAAAGAGAACTTCCTCTACACCAACTTCGAAGAAATTTGCGAACTCATGGCGGCATACGATGTTGGTTTCTCGCTTGGCGACGGGTTGCGGCCGGGCTCGATTGCCGACGCCAATGACGCCGCCCAGTTTGCTGAACTGGATACGCTTGGCGAACTGCGCCACATCGCCGATCGGCACAATGTTCAAGTCATGATCGAAGGACCGGGTCACGTACCTATGCACAAGATCAAGGCAAATATGGACAAGCAACTTGAAGTCTGTGACGAGGCGCCGTTCTATACGCTTGGCCCCCTCACGACGGATATTGCGCCCGGTCACGATCACATTACCAGCGCTATTGGGGCGGCCATAATCGGCTGGTTCGGCACTGCGATGCTTTGTTACGTGACACCCAAAGAGCACTTAGGCTTGCCCGACCGCGACGATGTCAAAGCAGGCGTCATTGCCTACAAGATTGCGGCGCAAGCCGCCGACCTTGCTAAAGGTCATCCGCTTGCCCAAGAGCGCGACAATGCCTTGTCACGCGCGCGCTTTGATTTTCGTTGGCGCGATCAATTCAACTTGTCGCTTGATCCGGAAGCGGCGAAAGATTTTCACGATCAAACATTGCCGGCTGACAGCGCCAAAGTTGCGCACTTTTGTTCCATGTGCGGGCCTAAATTTTGCGCCATGAAAATTAGCCAAGAAGTGCGCGATCATGCGCGCGCGCAAAACGACGTGACGGATTTGTTGCCGGACAAGATCCGGGCGGGGCTGGCGCAAAAGTCGAAAGAATTCAAAGAACAGGGCAGCGAGATATATCAAAAAATTAAATAGCGCTGTTTGCGCGTCGCGAAACGCGCACATTTGTGCCGTCACGCTGCCTTATTTTGATCCTAACGGGCCGTTTGGGCTCAATGCCGATTTTTTCAAAGCTTAGGCAGTGAATTAGTCGGACTCGTTCTCAGCATCATCTTGATTTCTATCGCACTGGAGTCTTATCGCAACTAGCGTGAGCTTAGCCCAACCTCTCCAGCACTTCGAATCCCGCGCGCTCGCCGGATTCCATGGCGGATTCCATGCCGTAGTCGGCGCGGCGCGTATGTTCGCCGGCAAAATGCAAGCGCTCGAACGGCTCGACCATTTCGTTGGCAAAGCTTGTAACTTGACCTGGCGCGAACATGTGGCGGCAGCCTCGCACGAGTCGTGTCCGTTCCCACGAATGCCAGGTCAAGATTTCCACCTTGCCTTTACTCGCCGGTCTGATGCGGGCGAGTTCCGACAAGAGAAATTCGGGCACGTCTTCGGCGGGCATCGTGTCGATGCGCACGGCCGCGCCGCCTACCAGCACGATGACGGCGCGGTACGCGCCCGACCCTTTGTGATTGTCCAGCACCCAAAACATCCGGACGGCGCTATCGCTAAAGAGTGATGGCTCAAAGCCGTCGGTATCCCAAAACGGCTCTTTGACCCGGCAAAATGCGCGTGTCGTGTGAGCATAAGGCATCATCCGTATGGCCTCGTTGTGCGCGCCGGTTGGCGCGGGCGTAAACCTCAGGAGGCGGAGTGTGGTGAAGGGAATTGCCGAAATTACAAATTGACCGCGAAAGTGCGAGCCATCCAAACATCGGACTTCGACACCTTGGTTACCCATCTCGATTGCTGTTGCGATCATACCGAGGCGCACAGGTTCACCCAACTGTGCCGCCATGGTTTCCACCAGCCGCGACGTGCCGCCTACAATACTCCATACGCCACCTGGTTTAGGCGGCGGTTCGCCGGGAATAGGCTCATGAATGAATTGTGATTCCATTAGGCCGCGCGTCATCTCCTGCCATTGGCTCAAGAGAGACGCGCTCCATAAATCTTTGCTGTAAACCGATAGGTCAGCCAAATGCATGCCCGCGGGCGAGACGCCTTCGCGCTGGAGCAACTCACCCAATGGGATATCGAATTCTGCAAACTTGGGATCGAGCCAGTCATCGGGATTGATAAGCGGGTTGAGACGGCTCAAATAGGAGGTGGCAAATAGTACGGGCGACAGTTCGCGTTCGTCGCTAACTGTTTTATTGAGGTTGGAGTTCGCCCATTCGTCGCTGCGGATGAGTTTACCGAAGAGATGATTGCTGAAGGGCATGATATCGCGGTCTTCGGTAGCGACATCGAGGTCGAGCCTATCGATAGCATCCAGAACGCGAGCGTACGACGGTCCCACTTGACTCGCACCTAATTCCGGCCGGGTTTCGATATGGTCCGCGGTAAAGACCCGGCCACCAAGCCGGGTGCTGCCTTCTAGGACCGTGACTTTGTAACCGGCTTCGGTGAGCAGCCAAGCTGCCGTCAGACCCGAGAGACCGGCGCCGATGATGATGACATCGCTGGTCTCCTGCGCGCGAACCGTGCGGGGTAGTGTAGCAAGTCCAGCTGCAACCACACTACTTTTAAGCATTTCACGCCGGCTGAATGCCATGTCAAAGTTCTCCCATGTTTGCAAGGCACGTCACATCACCTTAGCTTGATTTGAGCGGCAATCAATGGGCAAGCTGTGTCAGTCCGAAGTTGTTTTAAGCGGTCTGGAGGCGAGTTCCTGCTTGACCAAATTGATTCGGTCGTAGCGAATGGTGCCGAGATAGGCCTCGTAGGCGCTTACGCGAGGCCCGATGCCGTCGAAAGCGACCGACTCGAACAACCAAATGGCGGGGGGGTCCTTATGCAGTGCGCGGAGGACTTGACCAATAAGTGCCTTTTGTTTCTGAGGATCGAATTCTTGGTTCGCGTTGCGCACCAAAGTCGTGACACTCTCGTCACAATGCCAAGGCCGTGGCCACAGACAAGAATGAAGCTCCATAGGTTCTAAAGTATTGAGTGTGGGCAGGGTGCTGTAGTTCATCCAAAAGGCAATGCCTTTAAAACTTCCTTGATTGATTCCTTCAACTAACTTTGGCAACGGTATCTGATGCAATTTCATCCGGACACCGATGCGTGCAAGATCGGAAGAAATCTTTTGATAAATGGCGTCAATGTTGGCCGATCCTCCAGGCACAACATCGGTCATCATATCAAAGCCGTCTGGGTAGCCTGCCTCGATGAGCATCATCTTCGCTTTATTAGGCGCGTACTCGTAGGCCTTAAGTGATGGGTCAAAGCCGAACGCAGTGCGAACGGCCGGCTGACCAACCGCGACTGTTTTGCCCGCCATGAGCACGTCGACAAGCGATTGTTTGTCGACGGCTAAATTCAAGGCTATGCGCACCTGTGGATCCTGTAGCGGAGAGTCCCGTTCGGTAATGAACGAGATCACCGATGTTCCGCCAAGTTGGCGGGTATGAAGTCGGCCGCCTTGCGCCTTGACGTTAGCTTCTTCATCCGTCGAAAGATTGATTGCCACATCGATTGAGCCCGACAACAAGCCCTGAATTCTCGACGTCGCTTCAGGCATTTCCAGGATGATAAGTTCGTCGATCTTGGGTGCACGCCATGACTTTGGGTTTGCAGAAAGAACAATTCGGTTGCTACCCCATTCATCGACTTTGTAAGGTCCCGTGCCGATCGGCTGTTGCGCGAAAGCGTCCTCACCAATTTGACGAAAGTATTCAATCGAAACCATCTGTATGGCGGCTAATCGGCCTGGGAAACCGCGGTCTGGCGTTTTGGTTTTAA
>PVBE011152365.1_pt1 | contig 12861 bp, 10 predicted proteins | sample 1631181 | NCBI WGS metagenome assembly PVBE01 (sample SAMN08397723, study PRJNA350692) | Marine metagenome, whole genome shotgun sequencing project. | isolation source: water | place: Pacific Ocean | collected 2012-04
ATCAGATTCGACTTCCAGCGATAGAGAATACTCGTGCCGCTCAGCCCCAGACGAGACGCTACCGACTCGGCTGAATGTCCATCTAGCAACATTTGAACCGCCTCTGCTTTGAACTCATCACTGTACTGACGACGACCCGCAACGTTCTTCTTCTTCGGCATGACACTCTCCTGTAATTACTCAATTCTAGCGGCAGAATCAAGCAGTTGGAGTGTCCACCAGAGCGAGCGCAGCTCACCCCATCATCCATCCTCGCTAACAGTAGACCGCGTCACAAAACCACCGGCTCCGGTACGGTTGCCACAGACTGCTTCGCCCGCGCCGGAACTTGTGCGTCTGCCAGCCCATCAACCCACGACCGACCCACGTCTGCTCTCGTCCGGCACTAGCTCGAACCGAGGCGCCGCGGGACAGTCTCACGAATCGACGTGGAGGCGATATCCATCAACCCAACCCATCGTCACGCCGCAGAGGGCGCGCGAAGTCGTCACGCCAATCACGTATCGGTGGGATTCGTACGACGTGAATTTGCTTGCCGCGGCAAGCCGTATCGAAAAACAGATCGAAGTGGGGTTCAAGTTGGCCAACAAAGGTGCTTTGTATGGAGCCCGAGCGGAATTTCGCAAGGCGATCCTCGCCATCGCCGAAGCTTTGGACGCCAGGTACGGAAGCACGGGCCACAGCCAGGCCTTTCATGATGCGCTTCAGGCAATGAAGGAAGCGGCGGACTTCGCATCAGATACGACGGGCGGTTCCGGACGGGTTGCGCGAATCGTCGCTACTCACCAGACCCCAGTTCTCAGTCAGATGCCTGTCACAGGTGTGCCCGCCCTGATCGCAATGCAACGGTATTATTCGTTTGCGCAGCAGCGTTTGGTGGCATCCTCGGGCGGGGCACCGGTGGCATCGAATGCGATGTATGCCATGGGCAAACTCCACATGGCATTAGCCGACGCCGAAAACCATGACAACCAAGAAGCAGCGAAGGCGATGACCTTCTTCCAGGCGGCGTTGATGGTGAACTCGAGCAACTTTGCGGCCGCCAATGAACTCGGGGTCATGCTTGTCCGCCTTGGTCATTTGCGAGAGGCGCGTGAAGTTCTGCAACACAGTGCGAGAGTGCGGCCGATGCAAGAGACGTGGAAGAACCTGGAAACCGTGCATCACCGATTGGGAGAGTTTCCATTGGCGCAACAGGCGAGATTGCAGTGGCAACGGCAGCCCACATCCACGCCGCCGGCTATCGCTGGAAACACGGGAATGGTGCATTGGGTCTCGCCCGAGGCATTTGCCGGAGGTCCATCAGGAGGCATCCCACAAACCGTCGTGCCACCGCTGACGGCAGAAAAACCGCCGGGATTCTCGCTCTGGCCGTGGCAGTAGACCGCCGCGACAGATTAGCCAATGTCGGACACAGAACGTCGGACAGGGAGACGAATCGACATGAAATCCACCGCACTTATCACCAACAAAATCTCCGGAATTCGCCAGATTGTCGTTGCGGCATTGTGTGTTTTGACATTGTCCGCCGTGGCGGTGCTGCGCTCGAACAGTGAAGGAGTTTTGGAGACAGCTGGCATTTCCACACAGAACGTCACGACACGCCACACGGTGGCAAATTCAGCAAGGACGGCGACTACAACGAGCCGCGCGATACCCAGCTTTCCGCAGGCGGTGCGACTGGATTTGCAGAAATCGCCGAACGCAAATCGTATCACGTCACGGCGAGTGCAGTTGTGTCAGTTTCGCGAGCGGACATTGGTTGGCGTCCACAGCCAAGACGCCGCGCAGTGTGAACCCGAATGGGGCGCAGCCAGACCTCTTCCCTGGCAGATTTTTGGCCATGGAGAGTATATCGGCCCTGAGCGAACGCGGCACGTCGAAGAATATCGCTTGCGACCGTACGATCAGTTGGAATTTATTTACCGTTTTACACATGAAGCCAGCGCGGCACCTTATCGATTTTCTGTCGGTGACGAGATCATGATCGAGTCACTTACGGCCCCTGAACTAAACAAAGGCGACTTGATCCAAGGCAGAGGATTGAAAATTCAGTCCGACGGAACAGTCACATTGCCATTGGTCGGTCAGGTCCCAGTCGCCGGTCGAACGGTCGACGAGATTCGGTTGGATCTCGACGAACGCTATTTACGGTATTACACCGATCCTGCCATTACAGTCACTCCGCTGAAGACCAACACCAAACTTGAGGGATTGCGTGAATCGGTCGACGGTCGCTTCGGTCAAGGTGGTCTGGTTCGTCAAGCTACCGTGACGCCGGAAGGCACGATACAGCTGCCGGCGATTCAATCCGCGCCCGCACACGGCCTGACGCTTGACGAGTTGCATCAGGAAATCGAAGAGCGCTATCTGGATAGAATCGGTGCCGGCGTCGAAGTCACGGTTGTTCTGGTAGCCCGGGCACCGAGTTTCGTGTATGTGCTCGGTGAAGTGCCCAACCCCGGCCAATATCAGTTGCAACATCCGACCTCCGTGATGCAAGCCTTGAGCTTGGCAGGTGGCTGGAACAACGGTGGAAATTTGCGAGAGATCGTCATCTTTCGCCGGACGGACGATTGGCAACTGATGGCGACGAAGCTCGACTTGCGCGGCGCGTTGATCGGCAAACGCCCAGCACCAGCGGACGAAATCTGGATCCGAGACTCCGACATCGTGCTCGTCCCAAAATCCCCAGTGCTGCTGATGGATGACTTCATCGACCTGGTGTTTACTCGTGGCATCTACGGCGTTGTTCCGATTGGCGTCAGCCTTGATCTCACCAACCTGAGCACTATCTGAAGCACGCGGGCCGAACAGTGTGTCGATTTTCATAAATTGAGCACTTGTAGGCCGCGAGCGAACGAGCAAAGCGAGGTTTCGGCAGTGCGTCGCCGCTCCTTGTTGCCGACCTACGTGGGAATCAACGGGCTGCCAAGAACCGCGACAGATTACCTGCCGCGTCCTTCTCGACGAATCCTATTCTTTTGCCGTGCCGGATTGCGAACCAGCTTGGTTTTGACCAAGATGAAGCCCAACGTCACCCAAGCGTACTCGGGTGCATGGCACAGCTTGAACTTCGGCTGCGCGAAGTCAAAGTCTTACTTGTTATCGATAGAATCGCTGGTCAATTCGAATCCGCTGGCAGGTGGACGGTGAAGAAGAAGAGTAGCTGTTCGAGTGAACGTCCACTCATCTGTTTTGAATACGGGATATCTCAATGAGGAATTCATTCATGCTTTCAGGTTCATCTAGAATGTCTACTCTTCACGGTCAGAGCACTGCGGTATCTGCACGAGGACTAATGCTGCTCGGCAGTCTGATCGTGGCCTGTACGGCACACGTGGCGGCCGCCAAGCCCAACGTTGTCTTAGTGATCACGGACGATCAAGGGTATGGCGATCTTAGCTGCCATGGCAATCCGATCTTGAAGACACCGAACATTGACGCGCTTTACCGTGAATCCGTGCGGCTAGTGGACTACCACGTAGCGCCTACCTGTTCGCCTTCGCGCGCTGCTCTTCAATCAGGCCATTGGACCGATAGGACGGGAGTTTGGCACACGATCATGGGTCGGTCTCTGTTACGGGAAAATGAAACAACGCTGGGACAGGTCTTTGCCAATGGTGGGTACGCCACCGGCATGTTCGGAAAATGGCATTTGGGCGACAACTATCCTTACCGTCCGGAAGACCGTGGCTATCAAGAGGTGATGCGCCACGGAGGTGGGGGTGTCGGACAGACGCCTGACTATTGGGACAACGCTTACTTTGATGGTGCCTATTTTCACAATTCCAAGCCTGAAAAGGTCGAGGGCTTCTGCACGGACGTTTGGTTTGACTATGCCACTCGGTTTATCAAGAAACAACAGGCAGCGAATCGTCCGTTTTTCGCCTACATCTGCACAAACGCGCCGCACGGCCCGATGCACTCACCTCCAGAGGCAAGCCAACCGTACGAAGATTTAGGTACAAATGTCGCCAACTTTTTTGGCATGATTGCCAACATCGACAAGAATGTGGGACGGCTGCGTGCATTCCTGCAAGCGCAAGGCTTGACTGAGAATACGATCTTTATCTTCACCACGGACAACGGAACGAGCAGCGGAGACAAAGTCCACAACGTTGGTATGCGTGGAAAGAAAGGAAGCGAGTACGATGGTGGTCACCGCGTTCCGTTCTTCATTCACTGGCCCGCCGGCGACTGTGTGGGTGGTCGCGACGTTCGCCCGATCACGGCACACGTGGACGTGCTGCCCACCTTGATCGATCTTTGCGGCATCCCAGCGCCGACTGGGATCAAGTTCGATGGTCGCAGCATTCGCCCGCTGCTGCCCAGCAGCAGATCGGCTGCTGAACCGTGGCCGGATCGAATCCTAGTGACGGATTCGCAACGGGTCAAAGACCCGATCAAATGGCGAAAGAGCTCTGTGATGACGACCCGCTGGCGACTGATCAACGGAAAGCAGCTGTACGACATTGACGCCGATCCGGGTCAGCAGCGAGACATTGCCGCCTCAAATCCTGGTATCACCAAGAGACTGCAGGATTTCTACGAAGCCTGGTGGGCCGAACTGGAACCGACCTTCAACCAAGATTGTGCCATCTACCTGGGCCATCCGGCTGAAAATCCAGCTCGCCTGACCTGCCACGACTGGATCACCACTGGTTCAACGCCGTGGAACCAGGCATCCGTGCGAAATGCAATGGGCGGTAACGCGAATACGGGTTTTTGGAACGTCAAGGTCGTAGCAGATGGCAACTATGAAATCCGTCTCCGTCGCTGGCCCGAAGAAGTTGGCGCCGCGCTAGATTCCGCGTTGCCGCCGGGAGACGACGTTCCGGGCGCTCGACCATTTCGCGCACGCCCTGGCAGGAAAGTCGACGTTGTCAAGGCGACGCTGCAAATCGGTGATCAGCAGGTGGTGCACGACGTAGCACCGGATTCGGACGAAGTCCTGTTCAAGCTATCGCTGGAAGCGGGAGTATCGAGAATGAGTGGCAGGTTCGTGCTGGCCGATGGCATGACGATTGGAGCTTATTATGCGTACGTCAAGAAACTCTGAGCACCCGTCATTGTGCGATCAGGACTTCCAGGAGTGAACAGAACCTACAGCCATTAACATCACGTCAGGAAAAAGGAGCCCAACATGGACGCAAAGACCGCAATCAAGTTCGCCATCGACATAGGAAATAAGATCTCGACAGCATACTTAGGCGATTTGACCGATGACGAAATGATGCATCGACCACATGCGGACAGCAATCATATCAAATGGCAGATGGGTCATCTCATTGCTTCCGAGCACAAGATGGTCGACGGCGTCGCGCCAGGATCCATGCCTCCCTTGCCGGAAGGCTTCGTTGAAAAATACACCAAAGAAACAGCTGGTTCAGACGACCCTGCCGCATTCGATTCAAAAGAAGAATTGATGCGATTGTACGAACAGCAACGGGCTGGCACGTTAGCTGCCCTAGAACAGACGGATGCCGATCACCTCTCGGATGCCGCGCCCGAGTCGATACGCGCTTTCCTACCTACCGTTGGATCGGTCTTCAGTATGCAAGGCGGGCATTGGATGATGCACGCCGGACAGTGGACGGTGATACGCCGCCAACTTGGGCGTGCACCGCTGTTCTAAGAACGCGGCTGTGACAAAGCTCGACGTCCGTTGTTTGCCAACTGCGGGTCAAACTGCTGTGGCAGCGACCAGTCGTTGCGTGAAACTCAACTCTTCTTGGACCGCGCAGGCAACGCTTGGGTTTCGTTGTTAGACGAATCTCGTAATTCGTCGCGAACGATGACATACTCCGATGGCGCTTGAATGCCCAAACGAACCCCACCACCGGCGACTTTCACCACGGTAACCGTGATGTCGCCGTCAATGATTAAGCTTTCTCCAATCTTTCGGGTAATAACAAGCATGTCTTCGTGCGAGTCAGTGAGCCGATCGAACCACTCCCCCTGCAGGGCGCTGCGAATGATAGCACTGGCAAAAAATGGATGCAACTAGCGGTCAAACCGAATTCGCCGGGCGCCACGTCCGAGCAGACGATCCGCTGCATCGCGAATTGGCCTAGCGAAGTGCCTCACCCGCCCCCCCCAAGTCGACTCATCTTAACAACTGGCCAAAGGGCTAAAGCGAGTGAGATGCCACAAAACACGAGCGAGAAGGGGCTGCTGACGAGCGGCCAGTAGCTGCCGGCGGAACTCTGCAGGCCAGCACCCAAACTCTCTTCGGCGACGGGAGCCAACACAAATCCAATGACGAATGGTGCCAGCGGAATCTTCTTCCGTTCCAGAAAGAACCCCACGCCGGCCATCGCCAACATGACCCACACGTCAAACATGCGATTGTTCAAGGCGAACGATCCTACTACGCAAAACACCAGAACGATCGGGATCAAGAAGTTCCGCGGTGCATACATCAACCTGGCCAGCACCCCCAAAGCGGCAACCATGAAGACGACCATGACCACGTTGGCGACAAGTGCCGTCGCCATGATCGTGTAGACGACATCCGGATTATCACGGAACAGCAAGGGCCCCGGTTGTAGTCCGTGAATCACTAACGCACCCAACAAAATTGCGTCGATGACGCTGCCGGGAATCCCCAGGGCAATCAACGGAATCAGTGCACCGCCGACCGTGGCGTTGTTGGCTGCCTCGGAAGCCACAATTCCCTCCTCGGAACCGTGGCCGAAATCTTCCGGATTCCGTGACATGGCGCGAGCAGACGAGTACGCAATCACCGATCCGATATTCGCTCCAATTCCTGGCAGGATCCCAACCCAAACACCGATGAGGGACGATCGAATCAGATTCACTGCCTGACTGATCCAATCTCGCCCGGCCATCAGCATACCGCGACGAGTAAAAACTGCTTGTTCGCTCCTCACGTCGAGGCGCTGGATATCCTGAATTATCTGGCTGACTGCGAACAAGCCAATCAAGACCGGCAACAACTTCAATCCGTCACTCAGCGAGGCGATGCCCATCGTTAGGCGTAGTTCGCCTGTTGCCGGATTGACGCCAGGCATCGTTGCCAAGACACCGAGCAATCCGGAGAGAACACCTCGACTCAACGATTCCCCCGAAACCGTGGCGATCAGCATCAACGCCATCAGCGTCAATGAGAAAAAATCGAACGGCCCCAAACGCGTTGACCAATTGGCAATCGGTTCGGCCAGCAACACCAGAAAGATGCACGAGATCACTCCGCCCACAAATGACGCGGTCACGCCCAACCCCAACGCGCGACCCGGCTGGCCGCCAACGGCCATTGGATATCCGTCCAGGGTCGTCATCATTGAAGCAGGCGTGCCAGGCATTCGCAACAATGTCGCTGAAATCAAACCGCCACTGATTGATCCGACATACATGGAGACCAGCAACACCATCGCGTCAGCTGGATTCTGCATTGAAAAGGTGAGCGGCAACGTCAGCGCAATCAACATAGCCCCGGTGAGCCCGGGAATCGCGCCCACAATAATCCCCAACGAAACGCCCAGCACCATGAGGAAGCAGGGCCAGGGAGTCGCCAGATTCTGCAGTGCCGGCAGCAAATTCTGAAGTGTTGTCAGCAAACCGTCCATCACCGTTCCTTGCGCCAGGCAGCGTTGCTCGTGTCAGTCAGTCAGGGAAGCACTAAATCGAAAACATGGGTGAACAGGAAATGCACGCCAAGCGACATGACGGCTGCTACCGCGGTCAATGCAGCCAATCGCCAAGGACGCCAGCCAGTGAGGACGCCCCCGACCGTCAGCACATAGACAAACGTCACAAACCGAAAATCCACGAAGCTCGACGAAAGAACGACCAGATACGCGACAGTCGCCAGCAAACACCAGCTGACGAGATCGTGGCGAGCGGCTGGGACTTCCTCCGCAGGTGAAGGCAGTTGATGGCGTGACTTCAAGAACACCACAACGCTCATCGCGACGACTAGCGGAATGACGAAAGCGGGCACGTTGGGCAAGGCTTGGGTCTTCCGCAGATCAACGCTGGAAATCGCCGCTCGCCGCTCTTCGACTGCCTCCAGCATCGCGGCGCCTCGCACGACGACGGGATCGGACTGAATCTGAGCCATGCGCTGTTGGACGGAATCAGTCTGCATGGCTTTTTCCAATACGTCACCCAAGTATTCCACACGAGATTGCGGCGTGTTCTTCGGAGCCCACCAAAACTGCATGTTGACGTGCGTCACGGCAATCCCCTGTTCGTGACTAGTGGGCACTTCCGGGATCGCCGGATGCCGCTCTGGGTCGCAATACGCAATCGCGCGAAGACCGGCGGACTTGAATCGCGAGTATTCTTCGAGGGAAAACGCCGAGACCTGCGCGTGCCCACCCTTCAGTGCATGTAAGCGTTTGGTTCCACCACCGGTCTGTGTAAACCGAAAGGTTGCACCAGGGCACTGTTGCTCCAACATCAGGCCAACGAAGTGAACCGGGGCACCAAGATTCGCCGCGAACACTAGCGAGTCGGGTAGCTGCCGCGCAGCCTCGACCAGATCCGTCAGAGTTTGGTATTTCGAATCCTCAGCAACGGCAAACACCAGTCCCATTCGTCCAGTCCCGGCAATCGGCTCGAAGGCTTCCGGGCCATAAGGAGCATTCCCCGAATATTTCGCCGTGACGATCGCCTCGTGAAGCAACAAGATCGTGTAACCATCGGGCCGTGCATTTTTTACTCGACGACTTCCAATGGTCGCGCCGGCACCATCAAGATTGATGATCACAATCGGCTGTGGCAAAAGGTCGTTGTCTTCGATGGCCTTCTTCATGACACGGGCAAACGTGTCCGTTCCGCCACCAGGGGAAAATGGCACAATCAATTTGATGGGACGGCTCGGAAAAGACTCCACCGAGTCATCGCGCTGGCATCCAGACAACAACATCATCACCGTCGCCGCAACGGCAAGACGATTCAGCAGGGAATGGCCACGTCGAGGGCGCATGGTTAGGAGACTCCGTTTTTGATGGTGCGTTGATACCACGTTTCGCGCATCCAACCAACCTGGGCCAGCAGGCCGTAAATGGAAAACTTGGTGGACCGACCGCGTAGGCGAGTCACCCTGAGAGTTGCAGACAAGGCGACTTCGTGGTGAGAGTCGGATTGCAGAAACAGAGCGTTGCTCACCCGAAACGAGCGACCAGCCGATTGGCCAGCGTTGGACAAAGCCGATCAATCCAGACGAGCAGTTTTCCGCCTGGTGATAGAATAATCTCGTGCTTGCCACTGCGAATCGCCTTGACAGCTTTGTGCGCCACGTCGCGTGGTGACATAGCACTTGCCGCCATCGCCGGCAGGTCGGCGTCTTTGTCAATCACTTGATCAAAGAATTCGCTAGCGGTTGTACTGGGGCTAACCAGTAACACATCGATTCCCTGCTGGACCAGTTCGGCTCGAAGCGCGTCGCTAAATCCATGTACGGCGAACTTGCTCGCGCAATACTCACTCTTGTTGGGAACGGCGCGGTGACCCAACACGGAACTGATGTTGACGATCATCGGCCGGTCGCCTTGCTGTAGTAACGGCAGCGCCTTTCGTATCATTTCCACCAGGGCAAAGAAGTTAACCTCCATGACACACCGCAATCGCTCGACGTCCGCCGCCACAAATGGACCGATCGCGCCGATGCCTGCGTTGTTCACCAAGATATCCAGGCCACCGAATTCCGTCGCCGCGTGCTCCAATACTTGCTGACGCACGGCGCCGTTTGTGATGTCACCTGGTACGATGACCGCTGTACTCCCCAGAGCCCCCACTTCGGCTTTGAGCTCGGCGAGTCTCTCCGCGCGCCGCGCGGTCAATACCAGGCGTGTACCATGACGGGCCAACTCGAGCGCCGTCTCACGTCCAATGCCGCTCGAAGCACCCGTCACAACGGCCCGCGCAGTACCAAGGTTGCGTTTGGCCATAAGCTACGCAACGTCTTCCACCGGGGGCAGCGCAGTGTCGCTGGAATCGCTGCCAGGGACGCGATCCGAATCGCCATCCAGCGCCGGCGCCGTGTGCGGTCGAACGTCGGTACCTTGCTCGTTAATTCGGCCTAAGAATTTCTCAGGCATGCGACAGTGAATCACCACCCGCGCCTCGTTATATCGCCGCGACAGAATCTCGCCATGAGCAGCCATATACGCCATCAACTTGCCGTTGTCGACTCCCGTTTCGATATCCACGTCACGAAAGGTCTTGCTTAGCGCATCGCTGACCGCCAAGGCGAACTTGTCGAGACCTTGACGTGTGGCGGCGCTGATTGGAATCGCGTTTGGATACCGTGCGAGGATTTTCTGCAACAGTGCTTCCGACGGCAACCGGTCGGTCTTGTTCAAGACCAGCAAGGCGTCCTTTTCGTCGATGCCTAGATCCTCGAGCACATGAAACACGGCACTGATCTGATCCAGTACCGCAGGATTACTTGCGTCGGCCACATGAATCAACAAGTCAGCCTGCCGTGACTCTTCTAATGTGGCCTTGAAACTGGCAACCAGTCGGTGAGGTAGATCGCGAATGAACCCGACAGTATCGCTCAACAGGACTGGCCCCCAATGCGGCAACTGCCAGCGGCGCGTCCGCGTATCCAAGGTCGCGAAGAGCTTATCGGCTGCTTCGACGCCTGCGTCGGTCAACGCATTCATCAGCGTGCTCTTTCCCGCATTGGTGTATCCGACCAGCGATACTGTCATATTCGAGCTGCGCGAAGCGACTTGTCGCTCGCGCCGCTTTTCAACGGACTTTAATTCGGAACGCAAGTCATGAATCCGTTTCTCGACCAAACGGCGGTCAACCTCCAATTGCTTTTCGCCGGGCCCACGCATGCCGATCCCCATCTTCAAACGCGAGAGGTGAGTCCACATCCGTTTGAGCCTCGGCAGTGAATACTCGAGCTGCGCCAGTTCAACGGCCAACCGTGACTCGTAGGTCTGCGCGTGCGTGGCGAAAATATCCAAAATCAGCTCGGTGCGATCAAGGACTTTGATCTCCAACGTCTTCTCCAGGTTACTGGTCTGCGCTGGGCTGAGGTCGTTATCGAAGATGACAACGTCCACCTCGCGGGCATCGACCTGCAACGCCAGCTCCTCCAGTTTTCCCTTGCCGACATAGGTGCGGACATCAGGCCGACTGCGTCTCTGAGTAACCCCCATCACAACTTCGGCCTGCGCCGTCGTCGCCAACCCTCGCAACTCTTCCAGAGGATCATCCTCAACCGTTTGATCGGGAAGGATGACGCGTATCAGGATGGCCCGCTCGCTGGTTAAACTCTGACTTCGTTCTATTTCGTGCACCAATTACCTACCGTGGGGTGAGATTTCCTAACAGGACCATTCTATTCTATACTCTCGATTTCGGCTCCAGGAATATAGTGATCATGGGACAAGTTGTCTGCGAAGACTCCTGCCAGACGCGCTGGACTGGTGTAAACTCACAGCCTAAGAGCGAATAACGACCATACGACAGTTGTTGTTCTAACGGTCCGTAGGTCAGGAATAAGGCGCTCCGTACGATCGAAGACAGCTGCCGGTTGCACCGGGTTCGCCTCACGACGATTGTGTTAGGTGACGATCAGGGCCAAGAGACATAGACAGATTTCCTGCGGATGATGAAAATCGTCCGTGCCGCGGGCTACAGTGGGTACGTCGGGATCGAGTATTCAGGCAAGAAGCTGAACGAACCGGCCGGCATCCTGGCCACCAAGAGACTGCTCGAGAAAGTCCGCGACCAACCGTCGTAGGCCAGCAGCCCGGAGTCATCCCTGGTGTGTCATCATCCCCACCTCGAGGTTGTGCGCCCAACCGCCCAACACCATTCACTACCGCGGGCCTCCCCGTGTCGCTTTCCGGCTACCCAGGTTCTCTATAGCCCGGTACTCCGGCCAATTTTGGTAGACACTTTAGTCAATGTGAAAAAGTCGACTGCCTGTTTCTTATGCAGCTAGGCCGCTGCTTCAAATCGGGCAGGCCTGCCTGCCGAATGAGCAGCCTGCATGGATCTCCGTAAGTGCAAGCATTGCAATGACATCCGTGCTTCCCTTGACTCCCGCCAAATGATTCCGTCACTGCGGGTCTTTATCTATGGGCCAGATTGCGAGCTGGCCGAGCACCTGCCGAGTTTCACATGAAGGAAGGAACCGAAATGTCCGAATTGTTTCAGCAGCCAGCGCCCCAGCCCAACACGATGCAGCCAGAGAGCGAAGAGCAGGGCCCCGACTGCCAACGCGAAGTGTATCAAGTGGCCTACGAACGATTTCGTCAGAGCCCGGATTGGGTGACATTCTTCCGCGAGTTCCTGGGTGTCGACGGAGTCGTCCGCAAGACATTCCAGCATCCGAAAGATCTGAATGCATTCGAGCAAGGAGATACGTATACAGAGATCCAGCAAATGGTCGCCAAGCTGCGAGAACGATCGAAGAACCAAACTGAAAGCAACGAACCTACGCGAGTCATCACCGTTCGCCTTCCCAAGAGCTTGCACGAATCTCTCCGTGCCGAGGCGCACGATCGTCGGACGAGCATGAATCAGCTGTGTATCTCCAAACTGCTCCAGGTGATCGACAACGAACTCGTTCCATCCGACTGATCCGCCGGACATTCTGCGACAGATTCCTGACACCGCGGCACGGAAGCTGCGGTCTTATTGCCGTATCTGTATCCACAGCAGACTTTTTCGCTTTGGAGGTTTAGGAGAGCCTTGAACATGTCCTTCTCCCCCCCTCGCAGAATTTCTGACTTATTATGCCGCGATTCTAGGCGTATTCTCAACGGCTGACTCCCGTTTCTTTTGATTTCGAAGTTTGGCGAGCAGACGGAGGTTATGGCTGAGAACGGTCAGCCCCAGTTGCGTCCGGGCTCGGCCGATTCC
>PVBE012630921.1_pt1 | contig 12860 bp, 10 predicted proteins | sample 1631181 | NCBI WGS metagenome assembly PVBE01 (sample SAMN08397723, study PRJNA350692) | Marine metagenome, whole genome shotgun sequencing project. | isolation source: water | place: Pacific Ocean | collected 2012-04
CTGGCCGTTCTTTGAGCGTCTGCCGGCGTTGACCCATTATCGCGGTGTCGGCATTCCCGAGCGCTGTACCCGGCTCAAGGCCTGGGCCGAAGCCATGGAAGCCCGCGACAGCGTGCAGTCGACCATGCATCAGGCCGACTACTACATTAATTCCATGAGCCGTTACGCCCAGGCGGCGGCGGAGTAGCGCAAGCCCGTGCCAGAGCCGGTGTCCGATCTTCACTTCATCACCGCGACGGTCTGCCCCTTCGCCCAGCGCAGCCATCTGGCGTTGCTTGAGAAGGGGCTGGACTTCAAGCACAGCGAGATCAATCTGCGCGACAAGCCGGCCTGGTTCGAGGCGATCTCGCCCTACAGCAAGGTGCCGGTGCTGCAACGCGGCGGCAACGTGATCTACGAGCCGGCGATCATCAATCAGTATCTCGAAGATGTGTACCCCGAGCCCGCGCGGATGCCCGCCGATCCCGGCCAGCGGGCCATGGCGCGCATCTGGATCGACTACGACAACGTCAAGTTCACGGTGGCGTTCTATCGCGTGCTGCTCGAGCAGGACCGCGAGAGACGAGCCGTGTTGGTCCAGTCAATCACCGACATGCTCGGCGTTATCGAGGACGAGGCCCTGGGCAAGCTGGGCTACGCGGATGGCAACGCGGGGCCGTATTTTCTCGGCTCCGAAATTTCCCTGGCCGACCTCAGTTTCTATCCGCACCTGGAGCGCTTCGGCGTGCTCATCGAATATCGCGGTATCGACATGCCGGCGCGCTTTGAGCGGCTGCGGGCGTGGCTGGCGGCCATGGTCGTACGGCCGTCGGTTCAGGCCACCAGTCATTCCGCCGACTACCACGTTGAAGCCTACAAGCGTTACGCCGATGGCAGCGCCGACGGCACCGCCGCACGCTATATACGCGCCGCCTGACATTCACAAGGTATTCCATCATGTTCTACGACCCCCGCAACGATCCCCACGGCCTGCCACGCGACCCGTTCAAGAGCCTGGTGGTGCCCCGGCCCATCGGCTGGATTTCCACGGTCAGCGCCGATGGCGTATTCAACCTGGGGCCGTACAGCTTCTTCAACGGCGTCTCGACGGATCCGGCGGTGGTGATGTTCGGTTGCGGCGGCGGGACGCTGGCCGACGGCAAGAAGGACTCCTGGAAGAACGCCGAGGACACCGACGAGTTCGTGGTCAATATCGTCGATGAGGCCCAGCACCGGGAAATGAACGAAACCTCCGCCGAGGTGCCCCCCGAGGTTGACGAGTTCGTCCTCGCCGGCCTCACCATGGAACCCTCGCAAGCGGTCAAGCCGCCCCGGGTCAAGAATGCGCCGGTCCACCTCGAATGTGAATTCCTCCAGGCTGTCGAGCTGCCGTCGGATGTGCCGGGCAAGCGAAACGCCATGATTTTGGGCACGGTGGTCGGCATTCATATCGACGACAGCATCATCACCGACGGCTTTGTCGATATGAAAAAATTCCGCCCCGTGGCCCGCCTCGGCTACATGGATTACACGGTGGTCGACAACGTCTTCACCATGCTCCGTCCGGGGATGTAGCGAGGCCGATAAACCGCCCGAGAAATAACATGGTTAAGTGCAGGGAATCCGGTTGACCGGCACGGTTGCCTGACGCATCTTGCGCGAGTCGCGCTACCGGGTCCGGAGAGTCCGGACGCCAAGAATTTTATCATTGAGCGGACACCACCATGCTTATCGGAATTCCCAAGGAAATTAAGACCCACGAGTATCGCGTCGGCATGACGCCGACTGCCGTACGTGAGCTTATTCACCACGGTCACCAAGCCATCGTTCAGACCAACGCGGGCCACGCCATCGGCCTCGACGACGCCCTCTATGAGGCGGCCGGCGCCGAGATTGTCGGCGGCGCCGAGGACGTCTTCGCCCGGGCCGATATGGTGGTCAAGGTCAAGGAGCCTCAGGCGGGCGAGTGCAAGATGCTGCGCGAAGGCCAGGTGCTGTTTACCTACCTTCACCTTGCGCCCGATCCCGAGCAGACCAAGGGCCTGATCGAGTCGGGTTGCATCGCCATCGCCTACGAGACGGTCACCGACAGCAACGGCGGTCTGCCCCTGTTGGCGCCCATGAGCGAAGTCGCCGGACGTATGTCGATCCAGGCCGGCGCCCATTGTCTCGAGCTTAACCAGGGCGGCCGCGGCACCTTGCTGGGCGGCGTGCCCGGCGTGCTGCCGGGCAAGGTTGTGGTTATCGGCGGCGGCGTGGTCGGAACCAACGCGGCGCGTATGGCCATGGGTCTTGAGGCCAATGTCACCGTGGTCGATCGCTCGGTCCGACGGTTGCAGGAGCTCGACGCCCTCTATGGCGATCGCCTCGACACGGTCTACTCCACGGTCGAGGCCATTCACAGCCTGATACGGGATGCCGACGTGGTGGTCGGCGGCGTGCTGGTGGCCGGCGCCGAGGCGCCCAAGCTGGTGACCCGGGCCATGCTCGGCGACATGCAGCGCGGCGCGGTCATCGTCGACGTGGCTATCGATCAGGGCGGCTGCACGGAAACCAGCAAGGCGACGACCCACGATGACCCGACCTATGTGGTCGACGACATCGTCCACTACTGCGTCGCCAACATGCCCGGCGCCGTGGCCCGGACCTCGACCTTTGCCCTCAACAACGCCACCCTGCCGTTTACCGTGGCGCTTGCCGACAAGGGCTACAAGCAGGCCTCGCTCGACGATCCGCACCTGTTGGCCGGCCTCAACGTGCACGAGGGCAAGATCACCTACGAAGCAGTCGCCAAAGACCTCGGCTACGACTACTACGAAACGGCCGCGCTACTGGGGTAGCGCGGCCGTTTTTTTGTGGCCACCTTTGCTGTGCAAAGGTGGCCTGCGTTCAATCGTCACGCAGGCTCCTGCCGAACGGTCGGCGACGCGCATTCGCGCTTGCCAGCGGTCAAAAAATGACCGCTGGTATTCTTCGTACTTGTTTTCTTTCAGCCTCCGACCGGCGGGAGCCAAGCGGACGGATGTCCGCGCCCGGTAATTGAGGGCCAAACCAAAAACCAGCGCCGTCAAACAGCCGCGCCGTAGCGCGTCTGTTTGTCGTCGCTGACGCCACGGAACAGCATCTCTTGGCGCCGGGTGCCGATGTCGTTGGCGAAGGCCACGCTCTCCATGGCGAAATCGATGATCGGCCGTGGCTCGGGGGCAAAATACCCAAAGGGATCGTGGCCGCGCATGAGCATGGCGCTGTCGTTTTTCATTTTGCTCTGGCGCACGCTGGGGGCGATGAACTGGAGGTTGAGGCCGATACGGCGCTGGTCCGAGTGATTGGGGTTGGAGCCGTGGATCACATGGCCATGGTGGAGTGACATCTGGCCCGGCTTGAGCACCACATCGACCGCCGCGTCCTTGTCGAACCCATCGGCCAGTTCCTGGCCCCGGCTCAGCACATTGTCGTCGTGGAAGTGGTCCGCATGGGGCAGGATGCCGTCGTGGTGGCTACCGGAAACCACCTTCATGCAGCCGTTCTCAGGCACCACCGGCGACAGCGCCAGCCACACGGAGATGATCTGCTCGGCCGGGCCGACCCCCCAGTAGGTCAGGTCCTGGTGCCAGCTGACGAAATTCTCGGCCTGGGGCTCCTTGTTGATGAAAGCGCCGTCCCACAGCAACAGGTTGGGACCGATAAGGTCCTCGACCGCGTCGAGCAGCCGAGGCGCATGGGCCAGCTCGTCGGCCAGGGTCACGGTCAGGTACGGCTTCATGGTGAACTGCATTTTGCCGTGGCCCGCTTCCAACGACTCCAGCCGGGCCCGGTAGTCGGCCGCCTCGTCGGGCGTCAGGACGTCGATGGGAAAGACGAAGCCGTCGTCGTCGTAGCGCGCAACCTGCTCGGGCCTGAGCAGCTTGGCCGGCCCGCTTCTCGTGGGCCCCGTTGCCACCGGCGGCACCGACCGGAAAAGGCGTTTCAAGAACTCCATGGAAGAACAGTGGTGAGAGGCGCCCGGCGCGTCAATGCCTGAAATGCCGCATCCCGGTCAACACCATGGCCAGACCCGCCTCGTTGGCGGCGGCGATGATCTCGTCGTCGCGCATGGAACCGCCCGGTTGGATGACCGCCGTGGCGCCGGCTTCGGCGGCGGCGAGCAGGCCGTCGGGGAACGGGAAGAAGGCGTCGGAGCCGACCACCGAGTCGATCGCTCGGCTTTGGGCTTCGCCGGCGACGGTGGCCATTTCGGCCGACTTCCAGGCGGCGATGCGCGATGAATCAATCCGGCTCATCTGGCCGGCGCCGACCCCGACGGTGGCGCGGTCCTTGACGTAGACGATAGCGTTGGATTTGACGTGCTTGCACACGGTGAAGGCGAACAGCAGGTCGCGCAGCTCGGCCTCGCTGGGCGCGCGCTCGGTGACCACCTTGAGGTCATCGGCGGTGACATGCCCGGCGTCGCGGCCCTGGACTAGATAGCCGCCGGCCAGAGTGCGGATGGTCAAGCCCGCCGCCCCCGGGTCGGGCATGGCGCCGGTGACTAGCAGGCGCAGGTTCTTCTTGGCCGCCAGGGCGGCCCTGGCGTCATCATCAATGTCAGGCGCGATGACCACTTCGGCAAACAACTCGGCGACCAGTTCGGCGGTCGGCCCGTCAAAAGTGCGGTTCAGGGCGATAATGCCGCCGAAGGCGCTGACCGGATCGCAGGCCAGGGCCTTCTTGTAAGCCTCGACCGGATCGCCGGCCACGGCCACACCGGCCGGGTTGGCGTGCTTGATGATGGCCACCGCCGGCTCATCAAATTCGGCCACCAGTTCGAAGGCGGCGTCGGTGTCGCCCAAGTTGTTGAAGCTGAGCGCCTTGCCCTGGATCTGTTCGGCGCTGGCCACCCCGGCCCGCGCCGGTCCGCCCACGTAGATCGCGGCTTGCTGGTGGGGGTTCTCGCCGTAGCGCAGGACTTCGCGGCGCTCGCCGGCCATGATCAGGCGCTGGGGCAGGGTGTCGCCGGCCTGGGCGGCGAACCAGCCGGAAATCGCCGCGTCGTAGGACGCGGTGCGGGCATAGGCGGCATGGGCTAGGCGGCGGCGCAGGTCGTCGCTGGTGGCGCCGTTGTTGTCGGCCATCTCCGCCATGACCTCGGCGTACTGGGCGGCCTCCACGACCACTGTGACATAGGTATGGTTCTTGGCCGCCGAGCGGATCATGGCCGGGCCGCCGATGTCGATGTTCTCGATGCACTCGTCGAATTCGGCGCCCCGCGCCACCGTATCCTCGAAGGGATAGAGATTGACCACCACCAGATCGATGGGGCCAATGCCATGCTCATCCATGACCGCCTTGTGGGCGTCGCGCAGGCTCAGGATGCCGCCATGGACCTTGGGATGAAGCGTTTTGACCCGGCCGTCCATCATCTCGGGAAAGCCGGTGTAGTCGGAAACGTCGATCACCGTCACGCCGGCGTCGCGCAACGCCTTGGCGGTGCCGCCGGTGGACAGGGTTTCAACCCCTTGGCGGCTGAGAAACTGACCGAATTCGATCAGGCCGGTCTTGTCTGAAACTGAAAGCAGGGCCCGGGCGATGGGCTGGGACTCAGGGTTGGTCATGTCTGTGGGTACCGTCGGAAAAGAGGAAAACTCAGTTGGCGGCGCTGGACCGCTCAGTCTCGGCAGGGGCGTTGAAGGCGGGCACCAGATGGCCGATCAGGGCCAGGGCGGTGGTTGTGTCGCGGGCCTCGGCGGCGGCGGCGAGTTCGCCGATCCGGCGCCGCAGGGTCTCAATATCGGCCGCGGTGGAGGTCGCCAGCAGCACCCCCGCGCGGGTTGTCGGCACCAGGGTCTCGGAAGCCAGGAACAGCTCCTCGTGCATCTTCTCGCCGGGGCGAATACCGGTGTATTCAATGGCGATGTCGTCGCTCGGTTGGAGCCCGGCCAGGCGGATCATCTGGCGCGCTAAATCATCGATGCGCACCGGCTCGCCCATTTCCAGGACGAAGATTTCGCCAGCCGAACCCTGGTCGCCCCCGTGGTCATCATCAATGGCGGTGGCCTGCAATATGAGCTCCACGGCCTCGCGCACGGTCATGAAATAGCGCGTCATGTCCGGGTGGGTCACGGTCAGCGGCCCGCCGGCGGCGAGTTGGCGCTGGAACAACGGCACCACCGAGCCGGTCGAGCCGAGCACGTTACCGAAACGCACGGTGACGAAACGGGTACCGCCGGCGGCGGCGCCCAGGGCCTGGCAATAAAGCTCGGCGATGCGCTTGGTGGCGCCCATGACGTTGGTCGGATTGACCGCTTTGTCGGTGGAGACCATGACCATGGTTCCGGTGCCGGCGGCACGGCAGGCGTCGGCCACGTTGCGGGTGCCCATGACGTTGGTCAGGATGCCCTCGTTGGGGTTGGCCTCGACCATGGGCACGTGCTTGTAGGCGGCGGCGTGGAACAGCAGGGTGGGTTTCTCGGCGGCGAGGGCGCCGTCCAGCCGGGCGCGGTCGCGGACGTCGCCAAGGACAGCGCTACGCGAAAGCGCGGGGAAACGCTCGGCCAGGGTGGCGTCAATGTCGTAGAGGCTGAACTCGGAATTATCAAAGAGCGCCAGATGGGCCGGCCCGTAGGCGGCGACCTGGCGCACCAATTCGGAGCCGATGGTGCCGCCGGCACCGGTGATCATGATCCGGTGGCCCGCAATCAGGGCCGCCATGGCGTCGCGGTCGAGCACAGTCTGGGGTCGGCCGAGCACGTCCTCAATGGCAATGGGTTTGACTTCCATGGCACCGTCGCCGCTGGCTTGGAACTCGGTCAGGCGGGGCAGGCGGGGCAGGCGGGCCAGGGTCAGGCCCTCGGCGTCAGCGGCGTCGAACAGGCGGCGCACCTTGTCGCCGTCAAGACGCTCGGTGAGGATGATCCGCTGGGGCCGGTCGCCACGCCGCGCTAGCTTATCAATGACGTCAGTGACGTTGTCGGCGCCGGGAAAGACGCGGACGCCGTGGATCTGGGCGCCGGCGAAACCTGGCCGGTCATCGACCGCGCCGACCACCCGATAGGGCGCCGCGGTGGCGCCGCGCGCCATCTCGCGGATGAACACTTCGGCCGCGTCGCTGGCGCCGATCAGCAGTACCGGCACCCGCGGGCGTACCGAGGTCCGGGCGATGCGGCCCAGGCCGCGATCCTTGATCAGCCGGTAGATAAAGCGCGGCCCACCAAGCAGAGCCAGCAGCACGAACCAGTTGATGACGAAGGCCGAACGGGGATAAGCCTCGAGGCGGGTGGCCAGGAACAGCAGCGGAATGAAAATCAGGACGCTCAGGGTAACGCCCTTGGTCAGGGCGATAAGATCGTTGAGCGAGGCATAGCGCCACAAGGCGCGATAGAGCCGCATGCGCCAGAACACCACCCCGGCGATGGCCGTAAACAACACCGTGCCCTCGATCATGAAGGGTCCGGCATAGTTCATCATGGCGTCGCCAAGACGCAGATAAAGCGCCAGCCAGAACGACGCCGCGGCCATCAGCAGGTCGTGGGCGGCGGCGAATATCGGTCGTTTGAATTGTAGTTTAACCATCGGCGCTATTCATCCGTGGGGGCCCCTCCCGTCGCGCCGCGAAAGTACCACAACACGACACCCACCGACAGGGCGCCGACGGTAAGCGCGGCGGCGCCAACCATTCCGCCCTCCAGGCTCGTCACGGCGCAGACTATCAGGACCAAATTCACGCCCAACACCGTCCAGACCACGGTGGCATGACCAAGACCACGGCGCACCGCGCGCTGGTAATAGTGGTCGCGGTGGGCCAGCCAGATTTTCTCGCGGCGGCGCAGGCGGCTCAACAGGGTCCGCGTGGCGTCGGCAAGGTAATAAAGCGGCAGCAGCAAGGCCGCCGCCCACAGGCCTTGGGCCGCTGTCCATAGCAACAGCCAGCCAATCAGATAGCCCAGCGGCACGCTGCCCACGTCGCCCAGGAAGATGCGTGCCGGATGCCAGTTCCACGGCAGAAAGCCGAGCGCCGCCGCGGCCAATATCAGAGCGTAAAGCCCGGCCTCGCCCGATACGGCGCCGACCACGGCCAGGAGACAGAGGCCGGCCCCGATACTTACCGCTTCGGCGCCGGTAAGACCATCAATGCCGTCCATGAAGTTGAACAGGTTGATGAACCACAGCCATAGGAAGCCGGCCACGGCCATGTCGAGCCAGACCGGCAGCAGGTCCTGGAAGATCGCGCCGCCACCGGGAAGCGCGGTCATGCCGGCGGCCACGGCGGCGGCCTGGACCGCCAGGCGGAGCAGGGCGCCGAGGCCGTGGAGATCGTCGCGCCATGATACTGCGGCCAAAACCACGGCGGCGGCGAACAGCGGCAAATAGAGCATCAGGGCGCCGCCCAGTGACGCCGCTAGGGACCACGCCGCCAACACCACCGCGACCACCGCCAGCCCGGCGCCGCGCGGCGTCGGTGTGGCATGGCTTGAGCGATGGTTGGGGTGGTCGAGAATGGCGCGCCGTTCGAGCCAGCGCAGGACCGCGCCGGTACCCACCCAGGCAGCACCAAAGGCGCCGAGCGCGAAAAGGAGAAAGGGCAGCCACCACATGGTGCTGCTTATAACCCACGGTCGGCCGAACAAAAAGGTCAATGCAACAGAACGGTTCAGCCCAGGCGGGGCATCGGGTATGGTGGCGGCGCCATGACAGAACATAGTGACCACAGCATCATCACCGCCGGCCGCGAGGTCCTCGACGAGGGCGCTGCGTGCCTTCGTTTGGCATCGGGGCGGCTCGGCGCGGATTTCGCCGCCGCCGCCGGGGCCCTGGCCGAGCCGGGCAGCTTCACCACGGTGATCGGCGTCGGCAAGTCGGGCTATATCGGCCGTAAGCTCGCCGCCAGCCTGCTCTCGACCGGCCACGGCGCCGCCTTTCTTCATCCGACGGACGCCCTTCATGGCGATCTCGGCATCGCCGACCACTCGACCCTGGCCATCCTGCTCAGCCATTCGGGCAATACGGAGGAACTCGTCACCCTGGTCCCCATGATCCGCCAGTTCGGCGTCAAGTCGGTGCTCATCAGCCAGGGCCGTGACTGCTCCTTGGCGCCCTATGTGGACTGGATCATCGAGACCACGGTGACCGAGGAAGCCGGCATCGGCCGCTTGGCGCCGACCTCGTCATCGACCACCACCCTGGCACTGTGCGACGCCCTGATGATGGCCAGCCTGGCGATCAGGGATTTCACCGCCGAAGATTTCCGGCGGTTTCATCCGGGCGGTATGTTGGGTCAGAAGATGCGTCGGGTTGGCGATGAAATGCTGCCTCTGGACCGGCTCACCTGGGTGGCGCCGAACACGGGAATCCACCAGGTGATCGAGCAGATCTCCGCCGACGGCCAGGGCTTCGCCATTGTCAGCGAGCGGCCCAGGGGTCCCGGTATCGGCCCCGGCGACGTCGGCTTCATCTCCGATGGCGACATTCGCCGGGCAGCCCAGGACCGTGACGGCTTCGCCGCCATGACCGCCGCCTCGATCATGAGCCCGTCTCCCGAAGCGGTGCCGGCCACTGCTTTCGCCATGGAGGCGCTGCGGATGATGGAGCAACGGGCCATTACCTCGCTGCTCTGTACCGACGAGCAAGGCGCCATTATTGGCGCCGTTCATATTCACGGCATCGTCGCCCGTGAACTGGGTCTGGAGCCGGCGCGCGGCCAGGCGCCGGACTGAAGCGGCCGGACGGCCCGCTGCACCCGACCATGAAGATCTGCCAGCTCTGCGCCGTCGATTTCACGTTCTACCGTTTTCTCCTGCCCCTGGCCGAAGCGGAAATCGCGGCCGGTCATGAGGTGGTGGCGGTCTGCGCCCATGGACCGCTGGTCGAACGCATCCGTGCTGTCGGCATTCGGGTCGAGACCGTAGGGTTCTCCCGTGATCTCGTGAGCACCGACCACATCGCCGCCTATCAACGGCTGGTCGAACTGTTTCGCGCCGAGCGCTTTGACATGGTTCATGTACACACGCCGGTCGCTGCCTTCATTGGCCGTCTCGCGGCAAAGCGCGCCGGTGTGCCGCAGGTGATCTATACGGCCCACGGTTTCTATTTTCATGAGCGCCTGGCGGTCCTCAAGCGTTGGGCGTTCATGGCGCTCGAATGGTTTGTCGGGCGCGCCACCCATGTGCTGTTCACCCAGGCCGAGGAGGACGCCGCCACGGCGCGCCGCCTGGGACTGTGCAAGGGCGGCGTCATCGAGGCTATCGGTAATGGGGTCAATCCCATGCGCTTTCACGCGCCGATTGACGATGGCGCCGAGCGGGCGGCGACCCGGCAATCGATGAATACCCCGGACGACGCCATAGTGATCGTAGTGGTCGGTCGTCTGGTTGCGGAGAAGGGTTATCCGGAGCTGTTCATGGCCATGGCCGGGCTCGATGCCTGGCTGTGGGCGGTCGGCGAGCGCCTGCCCAGCGACCACGCCAAAGGTATTGCCCGCGAGATCGACGCCGCCACGGCCGACCCGTCACTGGGGCCGCGCCTGCGTCTGCTCGGCGCCCGCGACGACGTGCCCGCCTTGCTCCGCGCCGCCGATATCTACACCCTGCCGTCCCATCGCGAGGGCATGCCGCGATCCATCATCGAAGCCATGATGAGCGGTCTTCCCGTGGTCGCCACTGACATCCGCGGTGCCCGTGAAGAGGTGGTCGACGGCGAGACCGGGCGGTTGGTTCCGGTGGCCGATGTGGCGGCCCTGGCCGAGGCGCTCGGGGCGCTGATTGACGATAGCGCGCTGCGTGCCCGCTTTGGCGCGGCCGGGCGCGAACGGGCCCAGGCGCTTTACGACGAGAAGATGGTGATTGCCCGCCAACTCGATCATCTCGGCCTCGCCGATTGACGGCGCGCCCTTCCGCGCGTTAGTACCCTCTATCGCAATGAGAGAGTTTTAATGGCCGCTCCGCCGCGCATATCTGTCATCGGTCTCGGCTACGTCGGCCTGCCCCTGGTCCTGGCGCTGGCCCGCCATTTTGATGTCGTCGGCTACGACATTGATGGCGGCCGCGTGGCGGAACTGGTTACCGGCATGGACCGCACCGCGGAGACCGATCCGACCGTGCTCTCATCGACCACCGCGCGGCTTACCGCCGTGGCGGATGACCTGGCCGGCAGCGACATCTTCATCATTACCGTGCCAACACCGGTAGACGATGACAAGCGGCCCGATCTCCGAGCCCTGGAATCGGCGGCGCGAACCATCGGCGGCTATCTCGGAGCTGGGAGCGGGGCCATTGTCACTCTGGAAAGCACGGTCTATCCCGGCGCCACTGAGGATGTTCTGGGGCCGGCCGTGGAGGCCGCGTCGGGTCTCCGCGCCGGCAAGGATTTCTTCCTTGGCTATTCGCCCGAGCGGGTCAATCCGGGCGACGCTGAGCACACCCACGACCGCCTGACCAAAGTGGTGGCCGGCCAGACGCCGACGACCACCGAGACCCTGGCGGCGGTCTACGGCGCGACCACGTCGGGCGGCATCTACGTCGCTCGCGACATCAAGACCGCCGAGGCCGCCAAGGTTATAGAGAACGCCCAGCGCGATATCAACATCGCCTTTATCAACGAGGTGGCGCGCATCTTCCATCGTCTCGACATCTCGACCCATGATGTGCTTGACGCGGCGGCGACCAAGTGGAATTTCCTCGACTTCCGTCCCGGTCTGGTCGGCGGCCATTGCATCGGCGTCGATCCCTATTATCTCGCCCACCGGGCGCGCCAGGTCGGCCACGAACCGGAGGTCATCCTCGCCGGACGGCGCATCAACGACGACATGGGCGCCTTTGTCGCCAGTGAGATCGCCGGGCAGGTCGGCACGGGTCGGGTGCTCATGCTCGGTCTGACGTTCAAGGAGAACGTGCCCGATCTGCGCAACAGCCGGGTCGCGGACTTGGTTGGCGGCTTGCGCGCGGCCGGTCTTCAGGTGGATGTTCATGACCCGCTGGCCGACAAGGCCGAGGCGACGGCGGTCTACGGTATCGATCTGCTGGATGCTCTGGCCGATGCGGCCGATTACGACGCCGTGGTCGGCGCTGTCGCCCATGATCTCTACAAGGGCTTCGATGGCGCCCGCCTTGCCCGCCTGGTCAAACCCGGCGGGCTGATCGCCGACGTCAAGGGCATGTGGCGCAATCTGGTCCTGGCCGACGGCCTGCGTCGCTGGCAACTCTAACAAACAATAAAGTAACGGGGAGAAGGCGCTGATGAGTCGTGACGACCAGTATAAAGACCGGGTGATCGAGGGCATGCAGATGCTCTACGGCAAGGGCTTCCTGTCGCCGGGCGGGGCCCCCGAGGTCGACCTGATGCTCGACGGCGTTGATCTCACCGGCCTGTCGGTTCTTGATCTTGGCTGCGGCCTGGGCGGCGCGACGCTGATGCTGGCCCGCGACCACAACGCCGGCCACGTTACCGGGATCGACGTGGAAGCCGATTCCCTCGAGCGGGCGCGAATTGCGGTCGAGGCGTCGGGGGTTTCCGACCGGGTCACCCTGACCCACGTCTCGCCGGGACCCATGCCGTTCGACGACGGCGAATTCGACGTGGTGTTCTGCAAGGATGTGGTTTGCCACATGACAGACAAAGCAGCTTTTCTGGCCGAGCCGTTTCGGGTGCTCAAGCCCGGCGGACGCCTGTTCTGTGCTGATTTCTTCGAAGGCGTCGGCGAAAACGGTCGCCATCCTGGCGCCGCGGCGTTCGACGCCTATGTGAGCGAGGTCGCGGCCTACGGTTTGACGTTTTATTTCGCGACCCAGGCGGCCCATGACAGCGCTCTGCGTGCTGTCGGGTTCACCGATCTCGAATTTTTCGATCATTGCGGCCCCTCGATCGAAATTTGCCGGCGGAACCTGAAAACCCTTGCCGGTTCGGACGTCGAA
>PVBE012788783.1_pt1 | contig 12860 bp, 9 predicted proteins | sample 1631181 | NCBI WGS metagenome assembly PVBE01 (sample SAMN08397723, study PRJNA350692) | Marine metagenome, whole genome shotgun sequencing project. | isolation source: water | place: Pacific Ocean | collected 2012-04
ATTTTTTAGAATGATCAAGATAAAAAGTGTCTTGCATATCTCTAGCTGGATGATTTTCAGGTGTATTAAGTGCAGAAAAATTATAATATTCGCTCTCTACATCAGGTCCTTCCTCAACAGAAAAACCTATTTCGGCAAAAATAGACATAACCTCATCTATAACTTGTGAAACTGGATGAATTTTTCCAGCAAAGTAGGTTCGTCCTGGTAAAGTTATATCTATTTTTTCATTTTTAAGTTTTTTATTAATTTCTGATTGATCAAAATCAACAAGTTTTTTTTCCAAAATCTCTGTTACTTTCGTTTTAAGATCATTAAGTTTTGAAGCATATTCTTTTCTTTGACTTTGATCCAAGCTTCCAATTTTTTTAAAAAGTTCAGTAATAACTCCTTTTTTACCAAAAATTTCAGTTTTAACCGAATCTAGAGCGCTACGATCATTTATGTCTTTTATTTTATTTAGAATACCAGATTCAATTTGATTAAAGTTTTCCATATCAAAATCTTTTTTAGTGATTCTTTATTTTTTTAAAGATAATAGAAATATTCTTATTAGTTAAGGGAGGATTGCACTTTTTTTACAATAGATTTAAATACTTCTGGGTTATTGTAAGCAATATCAGCCAATACTTTTCTATCTAACTTAATACCAGACTTATTTAGTCCATTAATAAATTTAGAGTAGGTTATGCCCTCAGCTCTTACACCAGCATTTATTCTCTGTATCCATAACGATCTAAACTCCCTTTTTTTCGCCCTTCTATCTCTATAAGCATATTGCATTGCTTTTTCCAATGCTTGCTTGGCTATACGAATCGTATTTTTTCTTCTACCGTATTGACCTTTAACTTGTTTTAGAACCTTTTTGTGTCTTGCGTGACTTGTAACTCCCCTTTTTACTTTTGTCATTTTAACCCCGCAAACTGTAAGGCATATATGATTTAACAATTTTTGAATCTTGCCTAGACATAATTGTCGTACCTCTTTGCTTTCTTATTTGTGAATTAGTTCTTTTAATCATTCCATGTCTTTTTCCTGCTTGAGGCATTTTTACTTTACCCTTAGCAGTTAATCTAAATCTTTTTTTTGCTGAACTTTTAGTTTTTAATTTTGGCATAAAATTAACGCAGTTTATACAAATTTTATATTTGATTTACAATAAAATTGTAAATTTACAATGGCTGGATTATCATAATGGCCTGTCTTCCCTCAAGTTTGGGAGGAACCTCTACCTTTCCAATATTCATGATATCATTGATTATACGCTCCATTAATTTATCGCCCAAATGTGTGTGTTGCATTTCTCTTCCTTTAAATCTTATAGTGAATTTAACTTTGTCTCCCTTTTGCAAAAATTTTTGAGCATTTTTAAGTTTGAAATTATAATCATGAATTTCTGTAACTGGTCTAAGTTTAATTTCTTTTAAATTTACAATTTTTTGTTTTTTTTTGGCCTTGTTTGCTTTTTTTTGTAAATCATATCTATATTTTCCAATATCGGTTATCTTACAAACTGGAGGGTTGGCATTTGGAGAAATTTCAATTAAATCTAATCCTTCCTGTCTCGCCATCTCAACAGCCTCCTTTATAGGAAAGATACCTAGATTTTTTTTGTCGCTACTTATAACTTGAACCTCCAATGCGCGAATCCTATTATTCGTTCTCGGACCTTTTGGTTTAGTTCTTCTTTGAAAATAATTTCTGTTCTGAAATGCCACTTAGTTTATAGGAAATTTATTTTTTTGAGATATTTTTTTGATCGCTTGTTCAAGTGAAAGAGTTTCTTGTTTTTCTGATCCTAATTTTCTAATTGTTACGCTTTTACGTTTAACCTCTTTTTCACCACAAATTAACAAAATTGGCACTTTAGATAATGAGTGTTCTCTAATTTTATAACTTATTTTTTGATTTTTTAAATCCACCTTGGTGTTTATACCTGCTTTCACACATTGTTCAAATATTTTTTTTGCATATTTATCAAATTCCGAGGCAATTGGAAGAACTACAACCTGTAAAGGAGCTAGCCATAATGGTAATCTTCCTGCATAATGTTCAATCAGAATTCCAATAAATCTTTCTAGAGAACCAAACAGAGCTCTATGTAACATTACAGGAACTTTTCTCGATCCATCGCTAGCAACATATGAAGCTCCAAGTCTGGAAGGAAGATTTAAATCTACTTGTAGAGTTCCGCACTGCCAATCACGTCCAATAGAGTCTCTAAGTACAAAATCTATTTTGGGTCCATAAAATGCTCCTTCACCTTTATTAATTTCATATTTTAGCTTTGATTGTTTTATTGCTTTTAATAATGCTGATTCCGCTTCATTCCAAATCTTATCATCGCCCACTCTCTTTTGTGGTCTGTCAGAAAATTGTAGCAGAACATTTATAAAACCAAGATCTTTGTAAATTTCTAATATCAAATTTGTTACGCTTAAACACTCATCAGTAATTTGATCTTCTGTACAAAAAATATGAGCATCATCCTGAGTAAAAGCTCTAACTCTTAATAAACCATGTAAAGCACCAGAGGGCTCATATCTGTGTACTTTGCCAAACTCTGATAGTTTAAGAGGAAGATCTCTGTAACTTTTAAGACCTTGATTAAATACTTGTATACAACCTGGGCAGTTCATTGGTTTAATTGCAAAAGTTTTTTTATCTGGAGTTTCCGAAATAAACATATTTTCACTGAATTTTTCCCAGTGTCCCGATTGCTCCCACAAGGTTTTATCTAATAGCTCAGGAGTACTAATCTCTTTATAACCAGCCTTTCTTTGTTTCAATCTCATATAATCAATAAGAGTTTGAAATAAGGTCCATCCCTTATGATGCCAAAACACCGCGCCTGGACTTTCCTCTCTAAAATGAAATAAATCCATTTCTCTACCAAGTTTTCTGTGATCTCTTTTTCCTGCTTCTTCTATTCTTGAAAGATATTCATCTAATTCTTTTTTATTTCTCCAACATGTACCATATATCCTTTGTAACATTTCATTTTTTGAATCTCCTCTCCAATATGCTCCGGAAATTTTTGTGAGCTTAAATGACTTACCAATTTTTCCTGTTGAAGGAAGATGTGGTCCTTTACATAGATCGTGCCATTTACCATGATGATAAATGGAAACTTCTTCATTTTCTGGAATATCTTTTATTATTTCCGCTTTGTAATACTCTCCTATGTTTTTAAAGTGATTTATTGCATCCTTTCTTTTCCAAACTTCTCTTTTAGTTAATTCATCACGATCAACTATTTCTTTCATTTTGTTTTCTATTTTATTAAGATCTTCATCTATAAATGGTTTTTTCCTAGAAAAATCATAATAAAAACCATCTTCAATAATTGGACCAATTGTTACTTGTGTTTCAGAAAACAACTCTTGCACCGCCATTGCTAATACATGAGCAGCATCGTGTCTAATTACTTCTAATCCTTCTTTATCTTTTAGAGTAATTATCTTTACTTGAACATCTTTATCAATAGAAAAACTTAAATCCTTGAGTTCTCCATTCACACTCATTATGCAAGCATCTTTAACTAGAGATTTGCTAATTTTTTTCGCTATTTCAAAACCATCCATAGTTTTTTTAAATGGAATTGTTTTGCCATTTGGTAATTTTATATCTGGCATGTATTAGGATAATTCTATCAATTTTTTATATTCAGTAAAGGTAGTGTGACACATTTTATCAACATCAAATTTTTTTAATATATTTTTCCTACCTTCAAAACCAATGGATTTCAATGAATTATAATCCTTATTCATAAGCATAATTATTGCATTTGCCAAAGCATTAGAATCGCCACTTTTAAATAAAAAACCTGTCTTATCTTTAACTATCGTTTCTGTTGAACCTCCTATATCGCTCGCAATTATTGGAACCCCCATTGATTGAGCTTCCACAGCAATTCGTCCAAATGCTTCGGGTTCAACAGAACAAGAACAAACTATATTTGCAATTCTGTAAGCAACTGGCATTTCTTCGCAGTGATCAATAAATTTTACAATTTTGTTTAACCTATATTTTTCTACCAAATTGAGAAGCTGTTTTTTATAAACATTTCTTCCCTGATCAGCTCCAAGAATAATTCCAACGAAAGGTAGACTGTTATCATGCTCTATAACTAACTTAAGAGCTTCAATAAATACTTTTTGACCTTTCCAAAATGTCAATCTGCCAGGCAACAAAATAATAAATTTGTTTCTATCTATTCCGTATTGTATGGAAAATTTATCTATTTTTGAAGGCAAAATTTTTTGAGAATTAAAATAGTTTGTGTTAATGCCTCTAAAAATTACTAAAAGTATTCTTTTTTTATTCGAAAAAAAATCACTATAATTTTCATAAATATGAGAAAAAATAAAATTTGAACCTGCAATAACTAAATGAGCTCTAACCATTACAGAATTATAAAATTTTTTAATTCGATTGCTAAAGTTGTAAGTTCCATGAAATGTAGTTACAAATTTTCTCATGGTTAATTTCGTGGCTATTAAACAAGACCAAGCAGGTGCGCGACTTCTTGCATGAACAATACTTATATTATAGAACAGTATTATTAGAGAAATTATTATTGCATTAAACAAAATTAAAATAGGATTTTTAGAGTGAACCGGTAATCTAAATACCTCCACTTTTCCTTTTTTGATAAACTTAAGCAATTCTCCACCGCTTGTAACAATAAAAGACTCATAATCTTGTTCTGATAAAAAATGAGCTAAGTCGTAACAACCTGTTTCTGCTCCCCCAAAACCTAATCTAGGTATAACTTGCAAAACTTTGATTTTTTTTTTCATTATTTTAAAATATTATAATATGCTAAATGAGTTACAAAAGATCTAAATATTTTTCAACCTCTGGCAAAACAAAAATCAAATATTTGTTTTTAAATAAAAAAAGTCAAATAATCGTCGTTTTTTTTCATGGATTTATGTCTGATATGATTGGGAAAAAACCTAATGCAATTCAAAAATTTTGCAGAAAGAAAAAAATAGGGTTTATAAAATTTGAGTATTCTGGCCACGGTAAATCTTCTGGAAAATTCACTGATGGAAATATATCCAAATGGACTAATGACGCTAAACAATTAATTAAGACAAAAACAAAAGGTAAAAAAAAATTAATATTTATTGGATCGAGTATGGGAAGTTGGATAGCACTTAATTTATTTAAAAATTTTCACAGTAAAATAAAGGGATTTATAGGAATTGCTTCAGCTCCAGAATTTACAGAGGAAATAATGTGGAAAAATTTCAGTAAGAAAATTAAAAAAAATATTCTTAAAAACAAAATTTACTACTTAAACAACGATTATGAAGAGCCTTACCCAATAACGAAAAGTCTAATTATGAATGGAAGAAAAAACAAGATTCTTAATAAAAAAATAAATATAAAAATACCTGTAATTCTTTTCCATGGCTTAAAAGATAAGATAGTTCCGTTAAAATTTTCTAAAAAAATATTTAAATTATTAAAAACTCAAAATAAAAAAATTATTAAAATTAAAGATGGTGATCATAGCCTCTCCAGAAAAAAAGATTTGAGAAGAATCTGCTTTGAATTAAGAAAGATGACTACAAATATTGCTTAATCCCTTATTAAACAGCTTTAGAAACTTTAGTTTTTAATAATAAAGGGTTGGTAAGTTTATCTAGCATTTCTTTAGGACAAACTTGATTAAAGTTTTGTACTTCGTTATTAAAATTTTCAAGTATTGTTTTGGCTATTTGAGATTGTGTTTCTTTAAAATGTTGATCTACTAAATTATATAGACAACTTTTCCAATAATCAGTTTCTGGTACTTGCCAAATAACAGAATCAGGGTTAACGTAGTTTTCAAATTTATGTTTTGGATCGTAAATAAACGCCATACCTCCAGTCATACCTGCTGCAAAATTATCACCTATCTTACCTAAAATAACCACGGTACCCCCCGTCATATATTCACATCCATTAGAATCGCAACCTTCTACAACTGCTTCAGCTCCAGAATTCCTTACTGCAAATCTTTCTCCAGATTCACCTGCTGCAAAAAGTTTCCCCGAGGTAGCTCCATATAGCACAGTATTACCAATAATTGTATTATCATTACTAATCAAGTTGCTATCTGTAGGAGGTTTAATAACAATCGTCGCTCCCGAAAGTCCTTTTCCAACATAATCGTTTGCATCTCCAGTAACATTTAACTTCAAACCTTTTATTCCAAAAGCTCCAAGTGATTGACCTGCCGATCCTGACAAATTAATTTCGACTATATTTTCTTTAATACCTTTATTACCAAATTTTTTAAAAATGTAATGTGATAACCGTGCTCCTACTGTTCTGTGAATGTTTTTAATTTTATAGCTTGATCTAACTTTATTTTTTTGAGTAATAGAATTTTTTATATCTTCATAAATTTTTTCATCCAGAGTAGAAGGAACTTTATTTATTAAATTGGACGTGCAATATCTTTTATTTTCTCCAGGATCAGCTTGAACTAATAGTGGATTAAGATCCAAGTCATCTAAATTGGATGTGCCTACACTTGCTTGTCTTAAAAGGTCAGTTCTTCCAATAATTTCGTTCAAATTTTTAAATCCTAACTCTGCTAAAATTTCTCTAACCTCCTGAGCAATAAAGGTAAATAAGTTAACAACTTTTTCAGGTGTTCCAGTAAACTTTTTTCTTAAGTTTAAATCTTGAGTACAAACACCTACCGGACAAGTGTTCGAATGACATTGACGTACCATAACGCAACCCATAGCCACCAAGGAAGTGGTACCAATTCCAAACTCTTCTGCCCCCATCATAGCTGCAGTCACCACATCCCTACCTGTTTTTATACCTCCGTCCGTTCTCAAAGTTACTTGATGTCTAAGACCATTTAAGGTTAAAATTTGATTTGCTTCTGTAAGCCCCATTTCCCAAGGAATTCCAACGTGTTTTATACTTGTTTGCGGACTAGCCCCTGTACCACCAGAATGTCCTGAAATTAAAATTACGTCCGCTTTTGCTTTTGCAACGCCAGCAGCAACCGTTCCAACACCAGTTGATGCTACTAACTTTACACCTACTCTTGCCTTAGGATTGGTTTGTTTAAGATCATAAATAAGCTGAGCTAAATCTTCTATGGAATAAATATCATGGTGAGGCGGAGGTGATATTAAAGTAACTCCCGGAGTCGAAAGCCTTAACTTTGCAATTTCTTTTGATACTTTAAAACCTGGCAATTGACCTCCCTCTCCAGGTTTAGCTCCTTGAGCAATTTTTATCTCAATTTCGTTACAATTATTTAAATACTCAATAGTTACTCCGAATCTTGCAGAGGCGATTTGCTTTATCTTTGAATTAGCGTTGTCACCATTATTCATTTTAATAAATCTTTTTGGATCTTCTCCTCCTTCTCCACTGCAAGAAGCAGCCCCAATTCTATTCATTGCAATAGCTAAAGTTTCATGAGCTTCTGCTGATAAAGCTCCGTGAGACATACTTCCACTTCCAAATCTTTTTCTCAAACTGTCTGCCGATTCAATCTCATTAATGTTAATTTGTTTTCCTAAATTTTTAAAAGCCAAAAGATCTCTTAAGTTGATTGTAGGTAAACTATAAATACCTTGAACATATTTTTTATAAGTCTCATATGAGTTAGTGGTCACTGCGTGTTGCAACATATGAATCAGTTGACTTTGATATTGATGATTTTCGCCATTTTTTCTGTATTTATAAATACCTCCGACTGGAAGAATTGATATATCTTTTTGAAAAGCTTTTTTGTGCAGTTTTTTTATTTTTGTTTCAATTCCAAAAATACCAATACCAGATATTCGAGATATCATTCCTGGAAAATATTCGGCTACAATTGCTCTACTTAGTCCAACAATTTCAAAATTGCATCCACCTCTATAAGAGCTTAAAACTGAAATACCCATTTTAGACATGATTTTTAACAAACCGTTATCTACAGATTTGATGTATTGTTGAACACATTTGTCGTAACTAAAATTGCCAAATAATTTTTTTTCATATCTTTGATAAATTGAATCGAAAGCTAGATAGGGATTAATAGTTGTCGCTCCAACTCCTAATAAAACTGCGAAAGAATGTATATCAAGCGCTTCTCCTGTCTGAACATTAATCGAAACAAAACCTCTTATGCCTAAATTAATCAGTTTGGAATTTACTGCTCCAAAAGCAAGGATCATTGGTAGTGCTACTTTTTTTTCAGAAATTTCTTTGTCACTCAAAATTAAATGTTTATGCCCCTCCCGAACTGCAATCTCAGCCTCAACACATAATTGATCTAATCTTTTTTTCAAATTATGTTGAATGTCAAATGTACAATCCAAAACTTTAAGATTATTTGTAAAAAACGATGTAAATTTTTCAAATTGAGAATTAGATAAAATTGGACTTTCTAACACATAAATATTGTCTTTAGTTAAATTTTCAAAATCAAGAATATTTCCAAGATTTCCAAAACGAGTTTTTAAACTCATAACCTCATTTTCCCTTAGCGAATCAATAGGTGGGTTTGTAACTTGACTAAAATTTTGTCTAAAAAAATGTGATAGCGGTCTGTATTTGTCTGACAATACTGCCGTAGGCGTATCGTCACCCATAGAACCCACAGCCTCTTTAGCTTCCTCAACCATGGGATGTAAAATAAATTCCAGATCTTCAATATTTATCCCGACTAAATATTGTCTACGTCTTAATTCATCACCAGAATAAATAAATTTTTCTTTTGAAATACTAAATTTTTTATCAAGATCTATGATTTGTTTATTATACTTTTTATAATTTTTTGAGATATGATCCTTAATACTTTTACTATTAAAAACTTTTCCTTGATCCAAATTAACGGCAATGATTTGTCCCGGTCCAAGTCTTCCTCTAGAAACTATTTTATCATTTGGAATTGATACCATGCCAGTTTCAGATCCTGCAAATAAAAGCTTATCCGTGGATAACGTATAACGTAATGGTCTCAGTCCATTTCTATCCATAGCTGCAATAATCCATTTTCCATCTGTTGCAGCAATAGCCGCGGGCCCATCCCAGGGTTCAATCGTACTATTTAAAAAATTAAATAGTTGTTGATGTGCCTTTGATACTGTTTTTCTTCTCTTTGACCATGCATCAGGAATAAGCATAAGTTTTACTAATGGGACAGATTTTCCTGATCTAACAAGTAATTCGAATACATTGTCTAGGGCAGCTGAGTCTGAATTTCCAGGTATAATAACCGGTTTTAATAATTCAATATCTTTAAAAAATTCACTGCTCATATCTTGCTCGTGAATTTTCATCCAATTAATATTTCCTTTCAAAGTATTAATTTCACCATTGTGGGCCAATGTTCTAAAGGGTTGTGCTAAATCCCAGCTCGGAAAAGTATTAGTCGAATACCTTTGATGAAAAATTGCAAATCTAGAAATAAATTGTTTATCCGTTAAGTCAGGATAAAACTCAGATAGTGCCTCTGCCAAAAACATTCCTTTGTAAATAATCGAACGTGAACTAAAGGAACAAATGTAAAAATCTTTAAGTTGTAGTTTATTTGATTGCTTTTCTATTTTTTTTCTAACAACAAACAAATCTCTTTCAAGATCATCTCCGGCTAAATTATTATTGTTTGACTTGAAAATTACTTGTGTAATCTCAGGTCGATTACTTTCAGCTTTAACTCCAAGCACACTAGTATTAATTGGAACCTGTCTCCATCTATAAATATAATAATTTTTTCTTAAAAGTTCCGATTCAATCAATGTTTTGCATTTTTCTTGAGAACTATAATCATTGAGTGGTAAAAAAATCATTCCAACACAAATAGTTCCATCATCATGTTGACGGCCATAATTCTCAATCCTTTTCTTAAAAAAATCTGTTGGAATTTCAGTATGAATTCCAGCTCCATCTCCTGTTTTACCGTCAGCATCCACTGCTCCACGGTGCCAAACAGCTTTTAGAGCTTGAATTCCAAATTCAACTATTTTTCTTGATTTTTTTCCCTCTGTTGAAGCTACAAGACCAACTCCACAAGCATCATGTTCAAGACTTGGATAGTATACGTTTGCTTCAGTTAGTTTTTCTAAGTTTTTTTTATAAAGATTCATAATTATGCTGCTTTCACACTTTTGCTTCGCTTATGTTCTAAATATTTTTGAATTGATATAGTTGCCTCTCTTCCATCTCGAATTGCCCAAACAACCAAAGACGCTCCTCTGACTATATCTCCAGCAGCAAAAACGCCAGAAAGATTTGTTTCCATGGTTTTTAAATTAATCTTTATAGTTCCCAATTTAGAAATGGATAGATCTGGAGAGTTAAATAATTTTGGTAAATCTTCTGGATCAAGACCTAAGGCTTTAATTACCATATCCGCTTTTATTTCGAATTCAGAGTTTGGAACAGATTCAGGTTTTTTTCTTCCAGAGGAATCCATTTCACCAAGTTTCATTCTCTCAAATAACACTGAAGAAACTTGCGAGGTGCCAATAAATTTTTTAGGATTTGACAACCATATAAATTCAACCCCTTCTTCTTCTGCATTATGTACTTCCCGTGCTGAACCAGGCATATTTTCTCTATCTCTTCTATACAAACACTTTACTGACTTTGCATTCTGTCTTACTGCAGTTCTCACACAATCCATCCCAGTATCACCTCCGCCAATTACAATAACGTCCTTGTTTTCAGCATTAAGTATTCCGTTATCAAAATTTTTTACACTATCTCCCAAACCTTTTCGATTAGATGCCATTAAAAATTCCATAGCTGGAAAAATATTTTTTAAGTCAAAGCTTGGTAAGTCGATTTCTCGAGGTTTATAAACGCCAGTTGCAATAAGTATTGCGTCGTGTTTTTTTCTTAATTCATCAAGAGATATATTTTGTCCAACCTCAAAATTTTGTTTAAACTTTATTCCACTCTCTTTTAAAAGATTGGTTCTTCTTTCAACAGTAAATTTTTCTAGTTTAAAGTTTGGTATTCCATAAATCAAAAGTCCACCAGGTCGGTCAGATCGGTCGTAAATAGTTATTTTATATCCTGATTTTCTTAGTTCTTCTGCGCAAGCTAATCCTGCTGGTCCTGCACCAATAATACCAATGGATTGATCTATTTCTTTCAAAACTTTAATTGGTTTAATCCACCCTTTTTCCCACGCAATATCTGTTATGTATTTTTCAACAGACCCAATTGTAACAGTTCCATGTCCAGCTTTTTCAATAACGCAATTGCCTTCACACAAACGATCTTGTGGGCAAATGCTTCCGCAAATCTCTGGCATATTATTTGTGCTGTGAGCTAATTGTTGAGCTTCTTTAAGTCTGTTTTCGGCGGTCAACTTTAACCAATCAGGAATATTATTATGTAAAGGGCAATGGACATGACAAAAAGGAATCCCACATTGAGAACATCTGCTAGATTGTTCTTTGGCTTTTTCATGAATGAATTGGTCATAAATTTCTTTAAAATCTTTGGTTCTTACGTTACTGGTTCTTTTGGTTGGCATTTGCATGCTAACCTCCACAAATTTCAACATTTTATCAGGCATAATATTTTCTTTATAACTGTTCTCTATTTATACCAATAAAAATAAGCCTAAAAGTACTTTTAGGACATAAAAGCTGACCTATATTTTGAAAAATCCACTAAATTAGTGATTTATTTTTGCATATCTGTTATGCAATACTTTTAATTGATGCTTTCTTCAATAGAAATTTTAATTTTAGCAGCTATTCAAGGTATTTCGGAATTCTTGCCGGTAAGTTCTGTCGCTCACTTAGTTATAGTTGCAAAGTATTATACATTTAACAATCAAAATTTATTAATTGATCTCTGTCTACACCTAGGATCTCTAATAGCTATAATATTTTATTTTAGAAAAGACCTATTAAATTTCATTCAAAATAAAACTTTCTTAATCAAAATTCTTATAGGCACTATTCCAGTAATTCCTGTCGGTTATATTCTTTATCAAACAGGATTAATTAATCATTTGAGAAACTTAGAAATTATTGGGTGGACAAGCTTAATATTTGGTATTCTCTTACATGTTAGCGATAAGGTTAAAATTACAAAAAAAATTGATACAGAATTTACTAATAAGTCAGCAATTATTATTGGTATGTTTCAAATCATAGCTTTAATACCTGGAGTTAGCAGAGCTGGAATTACCATTACATCAGGAAGGTTGTTAGGATTCAATAGATTTGATTCAGCAAAAATTTCATTTTTCCTATCAATACCGGCTCTAGCAGCTGCTAGTCTATTAGGAATTTACAATGTTTACAAGGAGGATAGTGCTGAGCTTAACTTTTTAGCAATTATTGCAGTTATTTTTTCTTTTATCTTTTCATATTTAACAATCGTGCTTTTTTTAAATTACATTAGAAAATTTAGCTTAAGCGTATTTGTAATTTATAGAATTTTACTTTCATTACTTTTGCTATTTATTGTTTATTTATAATTTTTTTCATAAATTGGTGCAAGCTGAGATAATAAAACACCACCAAGAATCAGCGAGCAACCAATAATATTATTAGAACCCAAAATTTGACTTAAAATTATCCACGCAGCAATTGCTGCAAAAACACCCTCGAGCGACATAACGATTGCTGCAGGTGCTGGTGAAATATTTCTTTGACCAAAAAGTTGTAAAACGAATGCTGCTCCTCCCGATAAAATTCCTGCATACAAAATTTCAAATGTTTCTAATCTAATTTTAGAAAAATCAATTTCTTCAAATACAAACACTAATAAAAAAGACAATATTGCGACTAATAAATTTTGAAGCAAGGCAATAAAAAAAGGTAGGTCAAATTTTTTAACCAATTTTCCTATATAAATAATATGCAATGCCCAAAATA
>PVBE010601725.1_pt1 | contig 12858 bp, 13 predicted proteins | sample 1631181 | NCBI WGS metagenome assembly PVBE01 (sample SAMN08397723, study PRJNA350692) | Marine metagenome, whole genome shotgun sequencing project. | isolation source: water | place: Pacific Ocean | collected 2012-04
CGAGCTGCACGAACTGCAACGCGAGGTACGGGAGCTGTCCGACCAGCGCCACCCCAAGCCGGGACGCCTGGGCCAAGCGCTGCAGCAGCCGGTGGTGGCAAAAGAGCTGTACGCACTGGCGGGCCAGGAGCCCCCAGCTCTGTGGACCCAGGCGCGCGACTCCTGCGACGCCGTGAAAGAGGACCGCAGGCAGCTGCGGGAGCTGAAGCAGGAGATCTCCGCCTGGAACCTGCTCAACGGACTTCACCTGAGCGCGGAACAGGCGGAAGCGCTGCTCTCGGCCAAGCACGAAACCGAGGCCGAGGCCGCCCTGGATCCAGGCCAGTGGGAGGTTCTCCGTGGTTTCTCCCCCTGCTTGCTACCCCCTCAGGACCTGAGCAATCCGGTGCGTGCTGGCCAGGCGGGCGCCGGTGGCCGCTACGAGAAGTGGCTGGAGCGAGCGCGGTCCCTGGACGAGGCGGGCCAGGCCTACGCCATTCGTCGCCTGCTGGACAAGGAGCGAGCGCACCTCGGCCCCTTGCCCGAGGGCAGGGCCGAAGAGGTGGAGGCAATCCTGGCCGAAGCCAGCATGCTGGACGAGGTGGACTACGCCATCAGGGAGCCAGAGCTGATGGAGCGTCTGGTCCGCGAGAACGACTTGAAGGCGGCAAGGCTGGCGCTTCGCGAAGCTCGGGGGGCCGCGGGCGGGGAGGGCCTGGCAGGCCACTTCCTGCTCTCGGACGCTTTCCTGGACGTGCTGAGCCAGCGCTTCGGCGGGGAGGGCTGATCATGCGGACGACCCGACGAGACCTGCTCGGCATGTTCGCAGGCGGCTGTGCCCTCTGCCTCACGCGCCCAGCGTGGGCGCTCCCGACCCGCCGCGAGGTGGACTTCTACACCCCCCTGGGTGACGGCCGCGTACGCTGCGACGTCTGCCCTCGAAACTGCGTGCTGTACAGCGGCCAGACCGGGCAGTGTCGCTCCCGCACCAACTCCGACGGACAGTTCTGGGCCCGAGGCTGGGGTCTGCCCTGCATCCTCGAGGTCGACGCCGTAGAAATGCTGCCGCTCCATCACTGGCGGCCCGGGACCAAGGCCCTGCACCTGGGGGTGGGCGGCTGCAACCTTCGCTGCGCCTACTGCCAGAACCACGACATCGCCCAGCGCCGCCCGGACGGCCTGAAGCAGGCCTCCTGGCACGAACCCCGGGACCTGGTGCGAGCGGCCCGCGCCCAGGGTGTAGAGACGATCTCGTTCGGCTACACCGAGCCGGTAGCCTGGCTCGAGTACGCCATCGACATCGCTCGCGAGGCCCGCAAGGCTGGCATGAAGGTGATCGCAGGCAGTTCGGCCTTCGTGGAGATCGAGCCGCTGCTGGCCCTGGCCTCGGAGCTCGACCCCATCGCCGTCACGGTCAAAGGAGCCGATCCCGACTTCCACCGCGAGGTGATCGGGGTGGAGCCCGAGCCGGTCTTCGAAGCCGTCGCGGCCCTCCACGACCAGACGGACTGCTGGCTGGAGCTGGTGAACCTCGTCGTGCCCACTCTGAACGACAGCGACCGGGACCTCGCCGCGGTCGTCGAGCGAGTGGTGGACAGCGTCGGTACAGGCGTACCGCTGCACTTCTCCCAGTTCTGGCCGTCGTGGAAGCTCTCCCACCTACCCAAGACCCCCGACGCCACCATGGCCCGCGCCTACCAGCACGGCGACGCCGCAGGCCTGGACCACGTCTACGTCACCAACCTGGCCCCTCACCCAGGCAACCACACCCGCTGTCCACGCTGCGGCGAGACCCTGGTAGAGCGGCTGGGGATGGAGATCCTCTCGAACAAGATGGGGGCGAGGGGCCGCTGTCCTTGCGGGCATCGCATCGCGGGGGTGTGGGGCTGACAGCGACCAAGCCCCCTCGAATGCACAGATCCAGCGACTATGTCCCCCCGAACGCACAACGCTGGTCGAATCAAACCCCACGAAGACGATTAAACGCCGACAATCGCCCGGTCCACCAAGGGCACCAAGCCCAAAGGGCCGGGTTTTGTGCGTTCGGACCCACATAGTCGCTGAAGTTGTGCGTTCGGGGGGGCATAGTACGCGCGACGGTGCTCTGCGATGGCGGCGGGCGGCACAGGGATGGGCATCGCGGGCATAGCACGCCGGGTCGCATCGCCGGGACAACGATCCCCCGAGCTCACTCCACCGAGAACAGGAATGGGTAGTTGACCTCCATTTCGCCATCGGCGGGGGGATCGAACTGCAGGTCTTCCATCGCGTCCAGCAGGCAGTCGTCCATCGTCGTCTGCTCCACGGTGGCGTCGGCGATGCCCACGCTGGTGACCTGCCCGACACCAGAGGCCGTATCTGCGGTGCCGATGGTGAAGGCAACCACGATCTCGCCGGCGATCTCGGGATCGATCTTCAGAGCCCGTTCGTAGCAGCCCTTGATCTTGGGCAGGGCCTCGGCCATGGCGCCCCGGATGCCTTCGCCCGAGGCGGGCCAGACGGTGGGCTCTGCGTCGGGTGCGAGCTCTCCGTCTGGCTGCTCGCTGGGTTCTGGGGCAGGCTCCGGGCTCCCAGCCCCCCGCTCCACGGGTGCCGGGTCGGCAGGGGCGGTACCGTCTCGAGGGATCTTCGAGGACGGGCTCGCGCCATCCGGCGATCCGCGGTCCTCCGTCCCGCTCGGAGCTCGAGCACCGACGACAGGCCCGGGGGCAGCCTCACGTTCCGTCGTGGTCGGACCTGGCGCTCCGGCGTCGGGGCTCGGACGCACCAGCAGCACGGCCACCAGCACAGCAACGGAGGCCAGGATCAGGACGAGGACGGGGCGCTTCATGGAACAGATCCGGGATGGGCACGGGTACAGGTCGTAACGGGTTGAAGAACCTCCCCTACAAGGTTCTCGACCTCGTCGAGATCGATCCCGATCCCGAGTTCATGGTGCCCAACACCGCCTCCTTCGGCGCCCTGGCCAGGAACCCCTGACACCGCGTTCCACGCTCGAAGACGCGCAGGTCGGAGATCCGGCGCGCGTCGTAGGTCAGGAGGTCGCCATTCTACGCCACAGCAGGCAGGGCGGACCGTCTTCCAACCCGAGCTACCGGCAGAGTGACAATAGAACGCCCCAGAATGCAAGGCCGCGACAAAAGAAGCGGTGTGAGTGCACGATTTTGGCCGCCGACCAGGCCGCACAGGATCGATACGACCCGTAATCCGGCGCCGGGTGGACCTCGCGGCCTTCGGATCGTGCACTCACCCCGACTCTATTGAGGCACTGTTGCAAAAAAGGCCGTTCTCTTGTCAAGCTCCCCCCACAAGGGAGTGCAATCCCATCGTCACGCCCCCACCGAGATACCCAGCCCCCATGCTCCTGCTCCTGCTCCTGGCCTGCGCCGCCCCCGAGAACAGCGCTTCGCAGCCGCTGGTGACCTACACCGAGGACCGGGAGCCATGCGCCAACCGCAGCGAGGATCGCTTGCTGCTCTGGGGCGACCTGCACGTGCACGGGTCGCTGAGCTTCGATGCGCGCAACTATGGCACCGTGGCCACCCACGACGAAGTGCTGGCCTTCGCCCGGGGCGAATCCATCGACATCGCCTCGGACCGCATGGCCCAGCTGGACCGCCCGCTGGACTTCGTGGCTCTAACCGAGCACGGCGAGTACCTGGGCGAGGTCCACCAGTGCATCACCTCGGGCAGCAGCGGCTACGAGGCCGACCTCTGCGACGCCTACCAGGGGGGCGACTCCGACGCGGCCTTCGCGTTCGGCGTGGAATTGGCGGCCGACGAGCCCGCACGCAGCGAGGATCTCTGCGGCGAGGGCAACGCGGACTGCACCGAAGCCGCCCGCACGGAATGGCAGGCCCTGCTCGATGCGACCCAGGCCGCCTACGACACCAGCGAAGCCTGCGAGCTGACCACGTTTGCCGGCTACGAGTACACCCGCACCCCGGAGATCTCGAACATGCACCGCAACGTGCTGTTCCGGAACCTCGAGGTGCCCGACCTGCCCATCACGGCCTTCGAGGCCCCCACCGCCTGGCAGCTGTGGCGAGCCCTCGAGGACCAATGCAGCAAAGCGGCCAGCGGCTGCGACACGCTGGTGATCCCCCACAACAGCAACCTGGGTAACGGGCACGTGTTCCACCCTTCATGGGTGGACGGCGACGAGGTGGACGCCGACCCGATCACGGCCTGGGCGCTGCGCGCTCGCATGGAGCCCTTGGTCGAGATCTTCCAGCACAAAGGCGACAGCGAGTGCCGCAACGGCCTGGGCGGCCCCGAGGACCCCGACTGCGAGTTCGAGAAGCTCCGCCCCGACGACGACGAGATCTGCGACGAGGACGATCCCGGCACCGGGGGCATGCGCCTGTGGGGCTGTGTGCACCGGCTCGACTTCACGCGCTACGCCCTGCAGGAGGGCCTGGCCCTCGAGGCCAGCCTGGGCTCGAACCCCTATCGCTTGGGCCTGCTGGCCAGCACTGACTCCCACAACGGCACCCCGGGCCTGGTGCGCCACGCCGACTACCAAGGCCACGTAGGTACGGTGGACGACACGGTAGATGAGCGCCTAGGGGACGGGAACATCACCCACGACACCTTCATCGACAATCCCGGCGGGCTCACGGCGGTATGGGCGGTGGAGAACGGCCGCGACGCCATCTTCCAGGCCCTGCGCCGCCGGGAGGTCTACGGAACCTCGGGGCCCCGCATCGCGTTGCGCTTCTTCGCAGGCTCACTGCCCGACGACCTCTGCGAACGCGACGACGCGGTGGCCGCGGCGGACGAAGCCGGCGTGCCCATGGGCGGTGTAGTGCTGGGCGAGCGCGCCCAGTCCCCGACCTTCTGGATCCAGGTCCAGGCGGACACCGACCGCCACGACTGGCCCGAGGTCGGCCTGGAGCGCGTCCAAGTGGTCAAGGGCTGGCTCGAAGCCGACGGCAGCCTGGGTGAGGAAGTCTTCGAAGTTGCCGAGGCTAGCGACGCTGGATGGTTGGACGAGGCGACCTGCGAGGCAGGAGGAGGCGCCGAGAGCATCTGCCTGACCTGGAAGGATCCCGCCTTCGAACCCGAGCGTCCCGCCTTCTGGTACGTCCGCGCCCTCGAGGTCCCGACCTGCCGCTGGAGCACCCTGGAGTGCGACACCTTCGAAGATGACGAACGCCCCCCCCGTTGCGACGAGGGGAGCGTGCAGTCGGTGGTCCAGCAGCGGGCCTGGTCCTCGTCCATCTGGTACGACCCGGAGCCCTAGGCTACCAAGCCTCGTCGGTGGTCCAGCCCAACACCAAGCCCCGGGAGGTGTCGTAGACGGTGACGGTGCCGCCGCCCTCGACGAGCACCTCCTAGGCGATGTCGGCCAGATCGGTGCCCTCCGCGACCTCCGCGAGTTGGTAGGTGATGTCGAAGAAGCTGTTCGTGTCGAGCACGTCCTCGCCGCGGACATAGGTGGTCAGGGTGTCATGGCCGCCGAAGATGACGCCGGTGGCCACGATGCTGTCCCAGCCGCCGATGATGAAGCCCAGGAGGGCGCTCGAGGAGCTGCTGGAGGTCGAGCGGGAGCCGGCCTGCGCGACGGTGGGAAGGGCGAGGGTCGAGACGAGGGCGAGAGTGGTGAGGATGCGAGACATGTTGCTCTCCTGGTTCGGACGCAGGGATGGCGTCCAGGTGCGGTTGCACCGTGTGGGTTGGGTGTCGATCGTGGAGGTTCCGGGCTCGGTTTCGCTCGAGCAGGCTCTCCACTCGGTTCACCCGGCACTACCGGCACCAAGCGCAGAGTGTCACACCCGTCGATCCGAACCGGGCCGGCTGCCCAGCATCTCGGCGATCTCGGGGCCCTCGAAGCAGTCGGCCGACAGAAGCAGGATGCGGCGGTCGTCTGGACGAAGCCGGTGCAGCGCGCGCACCAGGCTGTCGCGCAACTCGTAAGAGGTCTCGCCTGGCTGTTCGAGCCAGAAGATCTCCGGCTCGGGCCGCCGAGCATCGCGCCCGGCGTTGGCCGCGATGGCGAAGATCCAGGAACGCACCGGTCGCCCGGGTTGGTAGCGCTTGCGATATCGAAACAGGCGCAAGAAAGTCCCCTGTAGCGCATCCTCTGCCTCGCTTCGCGAGCCGGTACGACGCAGCAGGAAGCTGTAGATCGGGCGATACCAGCGGGCCCAAAGTTCTTCGTAGGCCGCGTGACTCCCAGCTCGAACCTGGGATATCAGCTCTTCGTCGGTGGGAACCGCTCTCATCTCGACCTGCCTATACTCCAGCGAGGTCGGGAGTGTCACAGTCTCCAATCGGCGCTACCCCCCCCCTGACCCATGCGCCGATAAGCGGTATCCTGCCGCACTTCCCCGGAGGCACCATGTACGTCCACATCCAGCATGCCCAGCACCCGTCCGATCGAGAGCAGGTCTACCGCTTTCGGTACCGCGTGCTCGTCGAAGAGCTTCAACAGGTCATCCCGAGCGCCGACCACAAGCGCAGGCTGATCCGGGACGACCTGGACGAGAGCGCCCGCCTGATGGTGGCCCTGGACGAGCAGAGCGGTGCCATCGTGGGTACCATTCGTTCCAACTTCGGGCGAGACCGCCTGCTGCCGATAGCCCTGGTAAACGAACTGAGCCTGGGCCCCATGGTCGAGAACTTGGACCACGCGCGCATCTCCCACACCTCGGGCTTCGTCGTGGACCCGGCCTTCCGCGGCGAGACCATCGCTTCGACCCTCATCACCCGGCTGTACAGCGTGTCGTTGGCCAAGCAGGTGTTGGTGGACACCATCGCGTGCGAGCCGTCTCTGTCCTCCAGCTGTGCCCAGCTCGGATACCGACCCTACGCCGATGCCATCCAACGGCCAGGAGGCAAGGAGCCGCGCCTGCCTTTGGCCCTGGTGCTGCGGCAAGGGAGCTACCTGGCCAAGGTCAAGAGCCCCCTTGCCCGGGTCACCTACCTGCCGGACGGCTCGGGGGAAAAGACCGCCCAGCGTCTCGCCGCGTTGTACCCGCTCTTCCAGGACCAGGAAGTGGTCCCACAGAAACCCGACAGCTTCTGGGCGGGTTTGGCCCACGTCAACGCACCGGCCGCGCCCCCCTCGCTGTTCCAGGGCATCGACGCCGCGGCCATCGAGCCCTTCCTCGCGGATCTTCCCATCCTCCGACTGGGCACCGATCAGAGCCTCGACGAGGTGGTCGACGACCCCACGGGCATGGGCATGGTCCTCTCGGGACGCCTGGGCCTGACCGTGGGCCAGGAACCCCGCCCCTTCTTCGTCTCGGTGCTTCGCCCCGGCGAGGTCTTCGGACAGATGGCCGGCTTCGCCGCCACGGGACGCGATCCCACCCTGGTGGCCCTCGAGGATGTCGAGATCCGGCTGCTGCCGCCCGATCTGCCCGACAGGCTCGCGCAAAGGGCCCCCGTCTTCGCAAAAAAGCTGCGCGCGAACCTGGCCGCCATCCTGGTTGCCCGGCTCGAGATCATGAACCGCCAGGTGGCGGGCTTCATGGGAGCCAGCTCGGAGCACATCACGCCCGACGTCACGCCCACGAACGAGGTGGTGGAAGAGCCCCTCCCCGCCGCCGAGGTCGAAGCACCCGCCAACGAACCGGTGGCCGAGCCTTCCGAGCCCGACCTCCCCACCGATCTGCTCGAGCCGGCCCTGCCCCTGTCGCGCGTCCTCCCCTACGAGTCCGAAGCCCGCTGGCTCAAGCGCGTAGGCCTGCGCGACGTCACCACCATCCTGGTGATGGGGGACGGCTCGGGTGAAGGCATCATCCGCCTGGCCAACACCCTCCCCCGCACCCGCGTGGTGGGTGCCCTGTCCCCCAATCTCGTGCCCGAAGTTCAGCGCCGTCTGGACGAAACCGACATCGCGGAGCGCTGCACGCTGGTCCCCATGATGGGGGACCGCATCCCGCTGGCGGACGGAACGGTGGACCATGCGTGGCTCCGCTTCAACCTCCAGCATTCCGACGACCCCGGCGCGATGGTCGCCGAGGTGCGGCGGCTGCTCAGGCCTGGCGGCGTGGTCGCCGCCCAAGATCTGGACGACGGCGGCATCATGATGCAGCCCGAACCCGCGGGCCTACCGGCATTCCTCGAACGCATCCAGGCCCTGCCCCCCCATCCCGGCTCCCGCCGCGTCGGCCGACGCCTCTGCCACCTGCTGATCCAGGCCGGGTTCGAACGCCCCCGGGCCCTGGTGCTCCCCCTGGTACCCCCCACCATCCCGCTCGCGGAGCTGGTCTCCGCCACCTTCGGCCCCATGGCCGAGCGGCTCTATGCCCAGGGTGCCTGGACCAACGCCGACACCGAGGTGATCCGAGCCGTCCGAGCACTGCCAGAGCGCGACGACGCCTGGCTCTGCGTACCCATCATCTGCGCCGCGGCGCGGGCGCCGAGAGAGGCCTGACCACCGCGCGGACAGGGCCGCTCCCCCCCTCCTACAGCCCGGCGTCCGGGGCGTAGTAGTAGAAGCTGGTCTGGAAGACCACCGCCTGGGCGTCGGGGAGGGTTGCCGGCTCGATCTCCACCTCGACGTCGATGGTCATCTGCTCGTCCGCAGCGTAGGCCCAGCCTCGGTAGAGCTGAAGCTCGGGGTAGTGGTCCAGGAAGGTGTCCATGAAGGTGTCCAGGTCCCCAAGGGCAATCTCGGCGGCCAGACCGTTCTCCCAGGTCTCCTCGCCGTGGCCGTCCACCAGCAGCTCGTAGGTGAAGTCGTTGAACGGCACGTAGGAGATTGTGCCCCCGGTGATGCCGATGTCGTCGCCGGGGCTGGAGCCGTAGTAGTCGGGATCCAGGTCGTAGCAGTTCTCGGTCTGGTAGATGGGGTACCACTCCACCTCGAAGGACAGGTAGGCGTCACCCGTGGGAGCGTCCAGCTCGAGGGGCTGCCAGTACAGGAAGCAGGCGAAGTCTTCGTCGCCGGTGTGGAGGTATTCCTCCTGGGCCAGCATCACGTAGAGGTAGGGCGGCTGCTCGTGCCCGTTGTAGCTCCAGTTGGAGATCTCCCCGTTGTCCACGCCGATGTAGGAGCCAACGTTGAGGTAGTCGGGCCGGAAGTAGGTGGGATCCGTGTCCGCGTCGGTGTCGGTGTCGGTGTCGGTGTCGGTGTCGGTGTCGGTGTCCCCTTCGGGTACCGCGGTGTCGTCGGTGGAGCTGTCTGGAACCAGGGACAAGTTGCCCGGGTGGCAACCCATGGCGGCCATCACGAACGCGAGGACGAGCGAGAGACGAGACATGGAATCCTCCAAACAGTCGCGCAACCGCGGCCTGGGTCTGGAAGAGGTCGTGTCCGCGGACGAGTGCGTGTTAACCCGCGCTCGAGGCAGCGAGCCCCACTCGGCGCGGCGCGGACAGGTGTGAACCCATGAGCAAAGCATCGTCGCCAACGCAGGAGAACGAAGCCTGATGGGCGTCCTCGAGCTGCTGCTCGTGGTGGTCGCGACGATCGCTGGGGGCGCCGTGTTGCTCGCCGTGCGCGCGGCGCGGATGCGTGGCCATGGCACCACCCCGACCTGCTCTCCATGCTGATGGTCGCGGCCCTGATCGGCATGTCCTGGCTGACCGGGTTGGCGGCCGGCGCCCTCACGGTGACGCTCCGCGAGGGCAGGGCGCCCAAGGCGGGGCAGGGTCCTCGCTGAGCACTGGAGGTTCGATGTTCCCCATCCCAGCACTGCTGGCCCTCGCAATCCTGGGCGCACCTGGGGCCCAGGCGGGCGAGTGTGTCGGCGACATGCAGCTCGTCCTGACCGATCCGGTCGCCACGGCCGAGGCGAACGACCAGGTCGTCGCCGCCATCAACGCCGGCGCAGGAGCACTGGGAGACCTCGGGCGGGTCGTCACCTTCGTCCTGGCCCAGGGCGCGTCCACCGACGCCTGGCAGCTCTCCCAGCGCACCATCCAGGCCTGGATGTCCGAGCAGGGTATCGAGGGGACCGTGCGACTGTCCGGGGTGGAGGACAGAGAAGGCTGGATGATCTTCGAGGTCGAGACCGGCCAGCTGACCGAGACCCGGCTCCGCCCCGGCGCCCACCACCTCTTCGGCTTGGTGGGCCCGGACCAGACCCTCGGCCTGAACGTCTCCATCACCAACCCCCGCCAGGCCGTCCGTCGCTCCGGTCAGCGCAGCGCGGCCCGAGGCATCCGGGACGTCCACCTCCGCGCCCACGTCGCCGTTCTCGAAGCCCTACGCCCCGTCCTCGAAGAGCGCGGCATCGGCGCCTTCGTGCACCTGGGCGAGGGGGCGTGTGAGTGAGGTGGCCGAGCGGCTCTACGACCAGGGCGCCGATGGAGGAGCAGGATTCCTCCGGCACAGGGTAGAAACCAGCATGACTTCGAGGTATTTTACTCGGGACATTGAGTAATTCGTCGAGACCATGTCCTACCATCGACCACAGCTCGCAATCCTCCAAGCGCGGCTACACGAGCCCAGGCGCTTTCTACAGGTTCTCTCCGGACCCCGCCAGACAGGGAAGACCACCCTGGCCAGGCAAGCCCTGGCCTCCGTCGAGATGCCATCCCACTACGCCAGCGCCGACGGACCAACCACCCGCGATGCCACCTGGATCGAGCAACAGTGGGACCTGGCCAGGCTGCACTGCCGCGGCGCGAAGGATGGCGCGATCCTGGTCTTGGACGAGGTGCAAAAGGTTCCGCGCTGGTCCGAGGTGGTCAAGTCCTGCTGGGACGCCGACACGCATCACGCGGTCCCGCTGAGGGTCGTCGTGCTGGGCTCCGCCCCCTTGTTGATCCAGAGCGGTCTGACGGAGAGCCTGGCGGGGCGTTTCGAGCTGGTGCCCATCCCCCACTGGGCCTGGCCAGAGATGCGCGAGTGTTTCGGCTGGGACCTCGAACAGTTTGTCTTCTTCGGCGGCTACCCTGGGGCCGCACCCCTCGTAGCGCAGCCAGAGCGCTGGGCGGCCTATGTCCGCGAAGCATTGGTGGAGACCACGGTCTCACGAGACGTCCTGCTGCTGAACCGCGTAGACAAGCCCGCCCTCCTCCGCCAGCTCTTCGCCCTGGCTTGCAGCTACACCGGACAAATCCTCTCGTACACCAAGATGCTCGGCCAACTCCAAGACGCAGGAAACACCACGACGCTCGCACACTACCTCGAGCTCCTCGCGGGGGCCGGCATGGTGGCGGGGCTGCCAAAGTACGCAGGCCAGCGGGTCCGCAGGCGCGCATCGAGCCCCAAGCTCCAGGTCTTCAACAACGCGCTCGCCACGGCACTGGAAGGGCATGATCCCGCTGCGGCACGCCGGACCCCCGACCTCTGGGGCAGGCTGGTGGAGTCTGCCGTCGGCGCACACCTCCTGAACACCACCCGAGGCACCGGAATCGAACTGTCCTATTGGCGAGACAGAAACCGTGAGGTCGACTTCGTGTTGTCCCAGGGTGACAGGCTGGTTGCCCTCGAGGTCAAGAGCGGCAGGAGGCGTCATGCGCTGGCCGGCGTGGCGGCTTTCGACAGAGCCTTCTCTCCCACCCGCAAGCTCCTGGTCGGGACGGGTGGAATCTCACTCGAGACGTTCCTGGAACAGCCAGCGGTCTACTGGTTGACCTAGCTCCCCCTCTGCCTCCGCCACCCCAGCATCATCGCCAACGATCCGAGCCACAGGACCGCGCCGGTGCCGGTGCCTCCGGACGCGCAGCCGCAGCTGGCACCGCCCGTGTTGGGACCGTCGGCGGTGTCCCCGCCCCCGGTGTCCACGAAGCAGTCGGGATCCGGCTCGTCGCAGAGGACGTCGCAGGTCTCGTTGTCGTACCAACCGTTGATCTCGCAGAGGTCCGAGCTGCCGTGGTAGGCCTCGACCTCCTGGAGGATCCAATCGGCCACCAGATCCGTGCGAGTGCTGCCGGAGTAGACCACGCAGTCCGCGTCGGCCCAGGAGTGGACCGCGGCCTGCACCCACACCCCGTCCACGTCGATGAACTGGGGACCGCCCGAGTCGCCGCTGCAGATGGTGGTGCCGTCGTCCGCCGCGTAGGAGACCAGGAACTGCTCCCGCAGCTCGTCCAGGGTGAGATCCGCCGAGCGCTTGATGCCCGAACCCGTGCCGCTCGAGGCGTTGGACACGCCGAAGCCCACGGACTTGACCGCTCGCCCGATGTCTTCCTTGGTCAGCTCCTGCCGATGGAAGAAGGTGGGCTCCACTGGAGCGTCCTCGGCCAGGAACAGGAGCCCCACGTCGTTCTCGGGCAGGGTCCAACCCGTGAGCTCCGCGTAGTCGGGGTGGGAGACCATGTCCTCGAAGCCGATGGCGTAGTCGTAGGCGTCGATGTCCGCGCCGAAGAAGGCCCGCCCCATCTTGACCACCACCTCGAGGGGAATGTCTTCGCCACAGTGGGCAGCCGTCAGGACGATGCGCGGCGTGATCAGGTTGCCCGAGCAGGCGGAGTAGGTGGTGCTGCCGAGCTCGGCACCCAGGGACACGGCCGAGGGGAAACCCGACTCCTCCTGGCCGCCGATGACCGGGGCGGCGAGGGTAGGGGGGGCGGCGAGCAGGAGGGCGAAGAGGGGAACGAGCATGGGAACCTCGCGGCCGGGAAGCGACCCCTCGAGCGTAACGCCCACTCCGAAGCGCGAGTGACAACCTGACCATCTCCGCACGAACCCGATGTCTCGGCACGCTCGCGCCCGTGGCCTCTCGGTGCGCGGCAGCGGCGATCTCGGCGAGTTCACGGCGACCTGCGACGACCCGGATGGAGCGCTGGTGGTGCCGCTGGTGGGTGAGGGGGGCTGACACACCAAGCCGAGCGGGTGTACCCTTCGGAGGCCCTGTTTCTCTGGAGGAGAACATGACCCGCACCCTGCTCGCCATCGCCCTGACCGGCTTCCTGTTCGGCTGCCCGCCCAAGGAGGACGACACCACCGTCCCCGAAGGCGACACCGACACCGAC
>PVBE012449555.1_pt1 | contig 12858 bp, 13 predicted proteins | sample 1631181 | NCBI WGS metagenome assembly PVBE01 (sample SAMN08397723, study PRJNA350692) | Marine metagenome, whole genome shotgun sequencing project. | isolation source: water | place: Pacific Ocean | collected 2012-04
CGCGTCGTCGAGGATGTCGCCGATCTCTTCCCGTGTGTGCTTGATGCAGGTCAGGTGCGCCATGGTTGTGAGATCGAACTCGTTTTGAAACTGTTCTACGATCTCAAGAGTTTTCTGACGAGTGCCGCCACCGGCACCGTAGGTGACGGAGGCGTAATCCGGCTTGGATGCCATCAGTGCCGGGAGTGTTTTACCGAAAAAAGTCGTTTTGCCCTTGAGAGTCTTGAACGGAAAAAACTCGAAGGAGATAGTGGGTTTGCCGGTTGCTTGATTCTTGGCGTGGATGTCACGGATGAACCGCATGCGAGGGAGGCTAAAGAAAAGAGCTCTACCGTGAAAGGAGGAACTCTCGATTGTGCTACACATCGCACACTTCGGCGGCGTGCCGGAGCGCGGCTACTTTATCATCCCAGCTTGGGATGAACTCCTGCGCAACGAAGCCGTCAAAGCCGGTCTCTAGGATGGCGCGCATCACGGCCGGATAGTTAATTTCCTGCGTGTTGTCGAGTTCTGCGCGACCGGGGTTGCCGGCTGTGTGGTAGTGGCCGATGTATTCCTTGTATTTGCGGATGTTGCGAATGATGTCACCGTGCATGATTTGTACGTGGTACACGTCGAACAGCAGCTTTAAGTTCGGCGAACCAACCCGCTTGATTGCCTCGATGCAGAGGTCGAGGTTGTCGCCTTGATGGCCGGGGTGACCCTTCATCGGATGGGTATCGTCCACGGAGTTGAGCAACTCAAGGCAAAGCGTGATGCTGTTTTTCTCGGCGTGACCGATGACCTGTTTCCACGCGTCGACGCAGTTGGTGACAGCTTGGTCGCGGTCGATGCCAGGGGTCTCCATGCCGATGAACGTGATCACACGCTTGGCACCGAACTGCCGGGCGACGTCGATGCCGTCGGTTATTTTCTCGATGCACATTGCGTGGTTGGCCGGGTCGTTTGGCCCCTTCCCGAAGCCGTGGCTGCCGACGAGCGAGATTTCCAGCCCGGCTTTTCTTGCGTCGGGGTAAAACTGCCGGCCGATACCTTCGATGCCGGACAGGCCGATGTCCACGCAGTTGGCGATGAGTTGGTCGGTTGGCATGGGGTTAAATGTCCATCCCATGATCGATTGGCGGATGCGTTTGTTTTTGATTTTGAAATCTTTGGTTGCGTCGTCGCGGGTCAATTGCCCGTAGGCTGTGGCGGCAGTAGTGGCTAATGCCGTACTGGCGGCGGCCTTGATGATGCTTCGACGGGAGATATGATGAGTGCTCATTGGCAGGGTTGACTTGCAGGGACGGATTCAACCGTAATCGCTGACACTTGGCAAGCGCTTGACCAAAGGTGAAAAAGCCCGGGCATTGCCCGGGCTCGATCTGTTTGGTTTGGTTGGTGTGGGAAAAAGTTAATGTTCAGGGAAACCGGCCATCCACCTTGGCCAAGCCGGCTTGTAGGCCTGATCGTAGTTGCGGTGCCACTTGAGCTTCCAAAGTTTCTTGATGGGCACATGCTGTACAGAATGATCCATAAACACTCCCTGGATGCCGCCGTTGTGACGGTCCATCGCAAAATGCTTCATCTCTTGATTATATCCGCTCCACTCACCATTGTAAGCTGGGGGTGCCATGCGCGCTTGAAATGGCCCGCCACCGCGCCACATCATGTCCATGAACATGGGAATGTTATGCAGGTCATGACCGGATGGGCTCATGGTGCGCCAGTGCCATGCTTTGCGGCGGCCTTGGATATCAGTTTGAGCATTGTAGAGCCAATTATTGTTACCGTAACTGGCGCGGGTTGGAATGGGTTGAAGAGAGATGCCACCATGCTTGAATGAGGCATTCCAGCTACCAATCGCAGACCAGTTGTCTCTCTTGTTTTTATGGACCGGTTTGAGGGTGTAATTAGATGCCTCAGTGCTTCGCGCCAGTGTGGCAGAGGGGCAAAGCAGGATATCCTGTTTTCGCCAGAATTTCTCAAGCGAAGCAACCCACTCGCCACGCCACCAACCACCCTGCATATTCATGCTCATACCGTCGCTGAAGTAGCCCTCATTGTCATCGGTGTAATATTGCCAGACCAGCCCCCACTGTTTGAGGTTGCTAATACACACCGTCTGCACGCCCTTAGCCTTTGCTTTGGCCAGAGCCGGCAACAGCAGGGCCGCCAGAATGGCAATGATGGCGATCACCACCAGCAACTCGATCAGTGTGAACGCCCTAATCGCCCCGTAAATGCTTTTTGTTTTTTTCATTGGTTGTTAGCTAAAGGAGGCTGACTAAATAACGGCTGGCAGGCAAGCGTTAAATTGCGGAAATTTGAATTGCTTATTTTGAGTTTGTCAGACACGCTTTCGCTGTAATGGCTGCGACACGAATCAGCGTTAATTGGGTGGCCAAGCTCAACGACTCCAGGGACTTACCCAAGTGCGGTGATAGCGGCAACGGCAAGTTTTCGAAGAAGTTCGGCGAAGGCCGGTTTGTCATTCCGGCGCCACTCGAGGTCGATGCGCTTGATGAAGAGTGTGCCCAAGGGCCGGCTCACCACTATCAATGAGTTGCGCACGGTGCTGGCCAAGAAACACCGAACTGACTTCGCCTGCCTGATCACCACCGGGATTTTTTCGTGGATCGCCGCCTACGCCGCAGATGAGCTGGCCCAGCAGGGCCGCAAACGCATCACACCGTACTGGTGCACGCTCAAGAGCGACGGCCAGATCAACCCCAAGTACCCCGGTGGCATCGAGGCCATTCGCGATAAACTTGAGGCCGAGGGCCACACGGTCATCCAAAAGGGCAAGCGCTTTCTAGTGCAGGATTTTGAGAAAAAAACAATCGCTCCGGAACTCAAGTAGATTGCGCTCCCTTCGGCCAAGCGGGCTTAATGGCGGCGTGCCAGTTCGGCTCAAACGACGAATTCTTCTGCCCGCCGCCTTCGTTTGGCTTGGGTGGCTCGCGCTAGGCCAGACGGAGGCGCTGGCCCGGCAGTATTGCGTCACCTGTCACCTGTTCCCCGAGCCAAGTTTGCTCGACAAAAAAACATGGATTAGCCAGGTGATGCCTCGCATGGCCATTCGCATGGGCCTTTCGCCCGAGAGCGTCAACCAGCATCCCGAGGCGGATGCGCTGTGGAAGAGCGGCCGTTTCATGAGAGTGCCACTCATCACCCAGGCGAACCAGGTTCACCGCGGCGGCACGACGTTTGAGGAATCGCTCTTCCTGCCGCTCAACGGCGCCTTCCGCGCGCGCTTGCCCGCGACTACGACGAGGATGGCGACACCGACATCGACCTCGCGCTGGGCAACTACATGTACGGCCCGGACAAGGCCATCTTCGCGCCGGATTTCCTCATGAAAACCTGGGAGCGCAGCGGCCAGTCGGTGATGATTCTGCACAACACGCTCCGCTCAAAACCGGTCAAGCGCTAAGCTGATTTTTTCCTCGCCCCAGCGCCTGGTCAAGGGCAGGGTTGCGTCATGTCAACCGACAACGAGGAAGTGCATTACAAAGTCTGGGCCAGCGACAACGTCGTTTACGGGCCGGTGCTGATCGAGATACTGCTTGAGTGGGTGGCAGACGGCCGGGTGACACCAGACACGTGGGTGTTCAGCGAGGAGATCAACAGTTGGAAACCGGCCAAGTCGCTGTCATCTCTTGGCGATGCGATGGCTGCATACCATTCCAGCCAGGCACCGCTCCCCAAGCCGACCAAGCTCGGCAAAGCCGGCGACTCGATTACCGTCGAGCAACTCCGGCAATTTGACCAATTAGTCGCGCTTGGCCAGGTGGAGCTTGAGCAGTTCATCGGCCACTGCACGGTGATGGAGATCGAAGAAGGCGGCGTCATCATGAAAAAAGGCAGCCCCGGCGACGGACTGTACATGATACTCTCTGGTGAAGCTCGTGTTCGAATTGTCGCCGCCGGGCAGGACACCACACTCGCCACGGTCAGCGCCGGCAGTTTTATCGGCGAAGTGGCTATGTTCAGCCAAACCTCGCGTACTGCCGACGTGCTGGCTTTGACTCCCTGCCAACTACTCTTCATGTCGGCCGAGGCGTTCCGGGGCATGATGCAGACCGAGCCGAAGCTCGCCTCGTCGGTGCTGTTTGCGCTGGGCCACATCATGGCCGATCGCATGGTAGCCGGGAATGAGCGGCTTCAAAAACAGGTCAGTTCCGAGTTTCTCTGGATGTGACGGGATTTAAGCCGAAAATAGGTCAAACAGACCGTTGACACCGGCCTGCTTGACAGCTACTTTGCTGGGCCTTTTAGGGGATAAAATCGCATGGTTCGAATATTATTAGTTGTAACATTAATCGCGCTGGGCGGCGCGGGGTACATCGCTTTTAACAATGTTAAAGGCACGATAACCGGCTTGAACAACGAGTTGGCGGACACACAGGACAATCTCGACAGAACCCAGCGCGACTTGGCCAAATCTCAAAAGGCGCAGGAGGAGGCAGAGCAAAAAATGGCCGTTGCCCAAGGTCAGTCGGAAACCGCGCAGGCGGCGCTCCGCCAAGCGCAGGCGCGTCTCGTTGCGCAAACCCAGCGCGCTGATCAGCACAAGGACGATCTCGACAAAACCACCGCCGAGTTGGTCGATACAAGAAACAAATATCAGTCGTGGAAGGGATTCGAGCAACAGTACGGCACCCAGAGCCAGATCAAGGGCAAGTTGGCTGCCTACGACGAGGTCAGCGATCAGAGCGACCAATTCGCGGTTGAGAATGGCATCCTGCTTGGCCAAGTCCAGAAACTGGGAGTTGAGCTGGCGCGTTACACTGGCTCCTCCGTGAAAGTTAGTCTCCCTGGCAACCTTCACGGCAAAGTCACCGCTGTGGATGCACAGTTCGACTTTGTCGTACTGGACATTGGCGAAAGCCAGGGCGTTCGTGAGCACGGCGAGTTGCTCGTGAGCCGGGGCGAAAAGCTCGTCGGTAAAATCCGCGTACTCGATGTCAAAAAAGACCACAGCATCGCCAACATCCTCCCCGACTGGAAACAGGGTGAAATCCAAACCGGCGATCTTGTCATCGTCGGAAACTGACGCCAAACCTTCATGCGCTCGCTGGCCAAGACTGTTCTTCCATTCTTTGCGATCCTGTTTGCGGTATTGGCCCTAGGACTGACGACCGGCTGTATCGGACCTGATCCCGAAAACAAGTCCGCCCGTCCGTGGAACACTCCCCGCCCGTGGGAACACGGCGTCCCCGGCAGCATCTCTGAGCGCCGCTAATCCCTTCAAAAAACAACTACTTTTCGCCGGGTTTTGCCCCGGTTTTTTTGTGAGTAGTCGATGACGAAAATCGTTTCGTTGTTCCGTTATATTGTGCTATAAACAAGTCCGATTGAGTCGTGAGACTCATGCTTGATTTGGAAATAAACAAACACCATGAGACTGGATAAACTGACTACAAAATCGCAGGAAGCGCTGCAGACGGCGCAGGAACTGGCGCATGAACACTCGCAGCAGCAGGTCGACGGCGAGCACCTCGCCCTAGCCCTCGCACAGCAGCAGGATGGCATCATTCCGACTCTGCTACAGCGCACCGGCGTGGATCTGGCCAAACTGCAGGTCGACCTTGAAGCCGAGCTGGCTCGCCGCGCCAAGGTGCAGGGCGCCAGCACCTCCGACCTGTATTTAAGTCCCGAACTCAAGCAGGTGCTCGATGCCGCCCAAGCCGAGGCAACGCAGCTCAGCGACGAGTACGTCAGCACTGAGCATCTGCTGCTTGGCCTTCTGGCCAAGGGCGGCTCGGTGCTTGGCCGCGTGTTCAAACAGCACAACCTCCAGCGCGATGCCCTGCTCGATGCGCTTGGCCAAGTGCGCGGCAGCCAGCGCGTCACTGATGCCAACCCGGAGGATAAGTTCCAGGCGCTGGAAAAATACGGGCGCGACCTCACGGTCTTAGCCAAGCAGGGCAAGATCGACCCCATCATCGGGCGCGATGACGAAATCCGGCGCGTGATGCAGGTGCTCAGCCGCCGCACAAAGAACAACCCGGTGCTCATCGGTGAACCGGGCGTTGGCAAGACCGCCATCGCCGAAGGGCTGGCTCGGCGCATCGTCAGCGGCGACGTGCCGGAGTCGCTCAAAAACAAGACGCTCATCGCAATGGATCTGAGCGCGATGATCGCCGGCGCGAAGTACCGAGGCGAATTTGAGGATCGCCTCAAGGCGTTCATCAAGGAGATCACCGATAGCAACGGACAGATCATCCTGTTCATCGATGAATTGCACACACTCGTCGGCGCCGGGGCCGCCGAGGGCGCGACCGATGCCGCCAATATGCTCAAGCCGCAGCTCGCCCGCGGGGAACTACGTTGCGTTGGTGCCACCACGCTCGACGAGTACCGCAAACATATTGAAAAAGATCCCGCCCTCGAGCGTCGTTTCCAGCCGGTTAAAGTGGACGAGCCGACCGTCGAGGCTTCCATCGCCATCCTACGCGGACTCAAGGAACGCTACGAGGTGCACCACGGCATCCGCATCCAGGACACTGCGCTTGTCTCCGCCGCAACCCTGTCTGACCGCTACATCACCGACCGGTTCCTGCCTGACAAGGCGATCGACCTCATCGACGAGTCGGCGTCGCGGTTGCGGATGGAACTGGACTCGATGCCGACCGAGATCGACCAACTCGAGCGGCAGATTATGCAATTCGAGATTGAGCGCACGGCGTTGAAGAAGGAAAAGGATTCCGCCAGCAGGGAGCGTCTGGCCAAGCTCGAGGAGACCTTGGCCAACCTGAAGGAGGAGGCCGATGAGTTGAAGGCACGTTGGCAGGACGAGAAGGCGTCCATCAACGCTGCGGGCATCGTCAACAGCCAACTCGAGGAGGCTCACCGGGCGCAGGAGCAGGCCGAGCGAGACGGCGACCTCAATCAGGCGGCAAAAATCCGCTACGAGACCATTCCCAGCCTTGAGAAGAAACTGGCCGATATGCAGGAGGCGCTGAAGCAGTCCGGACAGGCCAAGCGCCTGTTGCAGGAGGAAGTCACCGACGAGAACATCGCCGAGGTCGTCGCCGCGTGGACCGGCATCCCTGTAGCCAAGATGCTTGAGGGCGAGCGGCAAAAACTCGTCCAGATGGAGGAACGCATCAGCGAGCGCGTCATCGGTCAGGCTGAGGCCGTCCACGCCGTGGCCGACGCAGTGCGCCGCGCCCGGAGCGGCCTACAGGACCCGGAGCGGCCGATCGGCTCGTTCATTTTCATGGGGCCGACCGGCGTCGGCAAGACCGAGTTGGCCCGCGCGCTGGCCGAGTTTTTATTTGACGACGAGTTGGCGATGATCCGCATCGACATGAGCGAGTACATGGAGAAGCACACCGTCGCGCGGCTCATCGGCGCGCCTCCGGGCTACGTTGGCCACGAGGAGGGTGGCCAACTCAGCGAGGCCGTCCGCCGTAAGCCGTACAGCGTGGTGCTGTTCGACGAGATCGAGAAGGCGCACCCGGACGTGTTCAACGTCTTTCTGCAAGTGCTCGACGACGGTCGACTCACCGACGGCCAGGGACGCACGGTCGATTTCCGCAATACCATCGTCATCATGACCAGCAACATCGGCTCGCACATCATTCAGGAATATTTCCTCGACGGCAAAACGGACGGCGCCGACCGACTGGACATGGAGCAGAAAGTCGAGGCGCAGTTGAAGGCGCATTTCCGGCCGGAGTTTCTTAACCGCATCGACGACACGATCGTGTTCCACAGTCTCGACGAGGAGCAACTGGCGGTGATTATAGATATCCAGTTGCGAGGCGTCGCCAAGCGACTCGAGGCGCAGCAACTCACGCTTGAGATCAGCGCTGAGGTCAAGCGGCATCTGGCCAAGGAGGGCTACGATCCGCAGTTTGGCGCGAGGCCGATCAAGCGCACCGTCCAGGAGCAGTTGCTCAACCCGCTGGCAACGCGATTGCTCGATGGCGAATTCAAGCCGGGTGACCACATCCGCGTGCGCTTGGCCAACGGCGAGCTGGCTTTCGAGTCGTAATATCTCTCCGGGGTGCGGCGCTACGCCTTTTTGCTTTTGTAGCTGGCAACTACTCGTTCGCTAAGGGCGGTGTCCGGATCTTGGGCGAACGATTCGTCCAGTTCAAACTCTGTCGTCCCGGTGTTGCCGGAGATCAGCTTTAGCCCGAAATGCAAGTCGCGGAAGTGCTCCTTGCAGAAGTCATAAACGGACAGAGATGAGGCTTTTGCCAAGCGAGTGAGCTGTTTGCGGGCCTTGTCGTTGAATGTGATGGTCAAGCCGTGCTGTTTGGAGAAAGCGTTGGCGAACTGTTTAAGCGTGTCATCCACCTCGGCGGCCTCCTGCTTGGGCGCGTTGGCCAGCAGCGTTTCCAGCACTGCCCGAGGATCATCGACCAGCTTGGCATTGACGGCGAAATCCCGCACGCGCGAACTGGGTAACTCAAACTTCAGATCGCGGAACACTTTTTCGCAGACAGTCATCAAGCCGCGTGCGCCGGTCTCCTCGTCGATCGCCAGTTCGGCGATGCGGCGCAACCCGTTGTCCTCGAACTGAGCGTTGATGCCGTAGGCGGCGAACGATTGTTTGTACTGCCGGACGATGCTGCCCTCGCTGGTTTTGAGAATCTGCTCGAGGTCATCGACACTCAACGGGTGACAGACGACGCGCACCGGCAGGCGACCGATGAATTCCGGCTCGAAGCCGAACTTGATGAAGTCGGGCGTCTTCGCGTGTTCAAGTACCTGTTCGCCCTCCACTTCTTCCTGTGATCCGGCGGCGAAGCCGATGGAGGATTCCTTCAGTCGCCGTCCAACGATTTTGTCGAGATGGGCAAACGCGCCGCTGACGACGAACAGGATGTGGCGTGTGTTGATGGTGTCGCCTTCCTTTTTGCCGCCACGCATGCCCTCCATCATCGCCTGAATCTGGCCCGCCATATCGTGCTGCGATCGCGCCGGCACTTCGGTTTCCTCCATTAGCTTGAGCAGAGTGGTCTGCACACCTTGGCCGCTAACGTCCCGGCCACCCTGTTGCTCGGCAGTGGAGGCGATCTTGTCGATTTCGTCGATGTAAATGATGCCGTACCGGGCGCGCTCGACATCTCCATCGGCCTGCCGGACGAGGTCGCGGACGAGATCCTCGACATCGCCGCCGACGTAGCCAGTCTCGGAGAACTTGGTCGCATCGGCCTTGACGAACGGCACGCCGATCAGATCGGCGATACTGCGGATGAGGTACGTTTTGCCGACGCCGGTCGGGCCGATGAGCATCACATTTTGCTTCGTGTAGCTGCCCTGTTCCTCTCCCTCGAATGCCTGCCGCACGGCGTTGTAATGATCGCATAACGCCACACTCAGCACTTTCTTAGCCTCCTCCTGCTTGATGACGAACCGGTCAAGGTGCGCCTTGACGTCGCGTGGCTTGTGGGCGAATTCGAATAAATCCCGGTCCGGCTCTGGGTCGGATTCGGTAACTGTCCCGGACGGTGGGGTTCCGGCAAAATCGGGCGCGCCAAACGTCTTGAACTGTTTCTGCAGGAAATCCTGCATCTGTTTCTGAAATTCCTCGGGTGATGTGGGGCCGCTCATTGCTTTGTTCTCCATTGCGTGTCAACCGCTGTCAGGATAGTAGCACACGCTGAACCGTTTTGAAGAAAAATGACAAGTCGCTTTTGGGTCGCTACAGTGGGTCGGCCAGCGATTGGCCAAGCGATGCCGGTTTTTTACGACACACACGCCCATTTGGATTTCCCCGATTTCCGCGAGGAGGCGGATGCGGTGGTGCAGCGAGCTGCCGATGCCGGAATCTCGCGCATTGTCACCATCGGCACGGAATTTGAGAGCAGCTGCCGAGCGATCGACTTGGCCAAGTGCTTCGACGGGGTGTACGCTGCGGTGGGCTGGCATCCCAACGACTGTCTGGACGCTCCGGACGATGTGCACGGCGAGCTCGAGCGTCTGGCCAAGGCACCGAAAGTGGTGGCAATCGGCGAGATCGGCATCGACCACTACCGGCTGCCAAGCACGCGCGGCGGTTCTGTAGCCGATGACGAGGCGTTTAAGGTCCGGCAGGTTTCGTTGTTCCGGCAGCAACTCGAGGTTGCGGCCGAGCTTGGCCTGAACGTGGTCGTGCACCAGCGGGCGGCGTTCGAGTCGTGCCTCGAGGTTTTCGAGCCGTTTGCAGATCGGGTGCGGGGTGTGTTCCATTGTTTCGTGAACGCTCCGGAAGAGGCCTTGCGGGTGATTGAGATGGGGTCGCTGGTCAGTTTTACCGGTATCTGCACGTACAAGAATGCGGTCGATGTACGGGAGACGCTGGCCTCGGTGCCACTGGACAAACTGATGCTGGAGACGGATGCGCCGTTTCTCGCGCCGGTGCCGTACCGGGGCAAACGCTGCGAACCGGCCTACGTGCGTGAGATCAGCCAAGCGGCCGCCGAGACACTGGGGGTCGGCTTGGAGGAACTCTCCGGGGCCACCTGTGCGACCGCCCGAGGCTTTTTCAACGGGTTGGAATAGGCGATTTTTTCACAAAAACCGCGTGATTTTTTGAGGAGCGGGGTATAGCTTTCGCTGCCATGTGGATTTATCTGCTCATCATTCTGTTGTTTCTGATTCTCGCATCTGAGAGCTATTTCAAGGGCGGGATCAATGCCGTGGTCACGGTGTTCGGCGTGATTTTGGCGGTAAATCTCTCCGGTTGGTTTGGTTCGATGGCGTTCCAGTGGATGGGCGACAAGTGGTGGCCGATCGATGCGCATCCGTTTTGGAACCGCGCCGTACCGGTCGTGGCCGGCTTTATAACCCTCGTGGTAATCTTTTCGATCCTCGGCACGGTCGCGAGCATCATGGCGCGCAAACGCCTGGAGGCCCAGTGGGAAGATTACAAGCTGGAGAACTTCAAGGCCATGAATCGCAAGTTCGGACTATGCGTTGGCTTGGTCACGGCGAGCGTTTACTCGGTGATGGCGCTGACGCTCATCTACCAGCTTGGTAACTTCACGCTGCCGTTCAAAAACGACAGAGATCCCTGGCCGCTGAAAACTCTGAACGAGGCGCGTGAGCAACTCGACAACACGCCGTTTGCCGAACTGGCTGCTGCCTACGACAACACGTCGGAACTGGATTACGAGGTGCGCAACACCGTTGCCCTGTTTTTGAATAACCGTACCAAGACACTCGAGGAACACATGAATGCCTACCCCGGTTTTTACGCCTTGGCAGAGACCGACGAAATCAAGGGGTTGATGGGTACAGCCGAGGATGAGGAGGATGAGGAGGATGAGGGGGACGATTACGGGAGTAGTTATGGCAATGAAGAGCAGAGCAGCGATTCGCTGTATGCCATGTGGAAGACCCGGTCGCTATCCCTCACCAACATTTTGAGCAACATCGACGTGGTTTCCACCGTCAACACACGGTACGAGGAGTTGAAGGCCATCAAGCCGAATTCCGACGATGAAAAGAAGCTGTTGGCGTTCATGGGAGACATCCGGCACTTTTTCGACACCGGCGAGTCTGAGCTTTACGGCAGGGACGCCATCGTCGGCAGATGGGTGTTTGCCCCGAATGTCTCCCTGCGGGAAAATAAAAGGACGCGCACCACCATTTCCGTGGATGAGATGAGAGGCATCCAGGCCATGGTTGGAAAGATGCGCCGGGTGACGCTGCAGGTCTGGCCGGAGGCGGATCAAAACCAGATTCGCGTTAATGGTATGTCTGTTGCAGGTGCCTACGATGAGGTTCTCAAGAAACTGCGTCAGACGTATCAAAAGGCCATTGATGATGGGGAGGTTGAAGATGATGCATACGGCTACGACGCGGGCTTCAGCCAGCCAGTTGGTTTTCAAGAGACATATGGGACAGAGGGAGAGGGTAATGAAAATCAGGTCAGAGATCGGGTCTTGCCGATGATGCTCTGGATCCGTGACAAGGATCCAGGCTGGGTGAACAGGCAGTTTAGCCAAATTATGCTCAGCGGCGACAGCATACAGCGGCGGGTTGGCTCCGGCCAATGGGAGGGTTCGGGCATTCGTTACCAGGTTAACCTCAAGCAGGAGGAGAAGATCAAGATGAGCAAGGAAGCTCAATATGCCTTCAAAAGCGTGGAGGCTGGATTGCCCATTCGCCCGGGCAAACTGAAGACAACCATCGTAAAAGGCCGACTGCACATTTGGTCGGGCAAAAACGTGTTCGTCTTCACGCGTTATTAATCGCGCAACAAAAAATTTTCACAGATAGCAGCCAAGCGATTGGCTGTTTTTTATTTGTGTGTGTGAACGGTGTTGGTGGCAGACTTGTTCCGGTAAAAGGAGGGATCGACCTTGGTCGCCCGGGGTGCCAGTCCCACGCCCGGGTTCATGAGGATGCGCGGTGGCTCAGCCTCGTCTTTGTTCAGCGGCAGGCCGCTGCCGGCCAGCGTGTTTTGCGCTTGGTCAAGCGGGTCGGCGGCAGGTTCGTCATCAGCTTGGCCAAGCGCTTTCGGCTCAGCCTCAGCCAAGTTGGAGCCTTCATCCAAGGCGAACAACAGGCCCATGCCGACAATGGCGGCAAAGACCGCCGCCGCTGCCCGAAGGGGATCGATTTGGTCGTTGAGCCGTTCCCAAAGCGTGGGCTTGGGCGCTGGCTCCTCCAGTCGGGTCAGTACCTTGTCAGAGAATTGGTCGAAAAATCCGTCCTCCGGTTTCTCCTTCTTTTTCGAGGCCAGCAGCTTTTGCAGCCGGTCAAATTCTGTTGGGTCGGGAGTTGTCACTGTTTCAAGTAGTCGGAAAGGTGAGCCTGCAGTTGTTTGCGGGCGTAGTGCAACCGGGTGCGGACGGTGTTGGTGTTGCAGTCCATGATTTCGCCGATCTGTTCGTGTGGCAGTCCCTGCACATCGTGCAGCGTGACCAC
>PVBE010156444.1_pt1 | contig 12857 bp, 6 predicted proteins | sample 1631181 | NCBI WGS metagenome assembly PVBE01 (sample SAMN08397723, study PRJNA350692) | Marine metagenome, whole genome shotgun sequencing project. | isolation source: water | place: Pacific Ocean | collected 2012-04
CAAAATGCATCCAAACAGCATGACAAGTGGCGGTTCGACGCGCACAGCATCGGCTATGGCCAGAATTCCTATTTTCTCGGGCAGATGCCTGGGCGGCAGGGCGAGAAGAGCGGAAATCTCCCGAGCGGCTACGAGGTGAAGCTGGGTTCAGTGCGAAGCCCTGTCGAGTGCATCAACCTCGCCGACTCAGAGCAAAAAACAGGCGGCCACTGGTCGCTCACGATGTGGTGGCCGTTCATCAACCGCGCCAACGAGGGTGTGGCAAGCTTGCGACATAGCAACTCCGCGCCGGTGGTGTTTGTAGATGGTCACGTGCGGTCGTACGACGATCCGGATCGGACGATCAACCCCAAGCACGACAACACTGCTGAGTACATCGAGAACTGGGATCCGCAGCAGCGCCGCAACGCTTTTTGAGTGTTACCTGTTTTTGATCCACTGAGATTTTAAGTGAGCATAAGATTTCGTGTGATTATGTCAGCCAAGACAGTGTTTGTGGCAACTGTTTCAGTTGCCCTTTCATTGGGTTTATCCGGCGTTTTTGCAGCGGAAGAAAAATCACTTTTTGATGGTCAATCGCTTTCCGGATGGGAGGGCGATGCGAAGTGGTGGCGAGTGGAAGATGGGGTAATCACAGGGGAGATTCCGACCGGATCTCGCCTGAACCGAAACCAGTTTTTGTTTTGGAGAGGGGAACTGCATGACTTCGATTTGCGGTTGCAGTATCGTATCAACGGGCATCCGACGGCCAATTCAGGCGTGCAATTTCGCTGTCAAAAAACATTACACGGTGCAGCGGGGTATCAGGCAGATCTTGACGGTGGCGCGACGTGGTTGGGGCGCATTTATGACGAACACGGTCGCGCGTTGATCGTGGAGCGCGGTACGCGGACGATCATCGGCCAGGGCGGCGGGCGAACGGTGATGACTTTTCGGCTGGCGGCGGAGTACCAGGCCTTGGCCAAGCGGGCGGACTGGAACGACTACCGCATCCGTGCAATCGGGCCGCGCATGCAGGTGTGGGTGAACGGCCTCCTGGCGGCGGATCTGACGGATAACGAATTGGGCGCACACGAGTTTTCCGGCCGTTTGGCGATCCAACTGCACTCGGGGCCGGGTCCGGCCAAGGTGCAGTTTCGCAACATTCATCTGCAGTCGCTTGGACAAACGGCACCGCCCCAAAGCCAAGCACTTGCGCCGTTGGCCAAGCGGGGCGGCATCTCGCCCAAGGGACGCAACCTTGGCTTTGAGGACGGGACGTTGCGCGGCTGGACGGCCAAGGGTGAAGTGTGGAGGGGCGGCCCGATTGAGGGCGACACGGTGACGCCGCGCCGGCCGGGCCAAGCCAGCCAGCACACCGGACGATTCTGGGTGGGCGGCTACGAGCGCACGAACTCAGACGCAGGGCAGGGTACGCTGACTTCCATGCCGTTTGATGTGACGCATCCGTGGGGTAGTTTTCTCGTGGGCGGCGGTTCACAGTCGACTACGCGCGTGGAGCTTGGCCAAGAGGCGAATGGGAAAATCTTTTTCACTGCCTCGGGCAAGGAAGTTGAGGACATGCGCGCGGTGAAGGTGAACCTCACGAAACTGCGTGGCAAAACAATTTTCATTCGCGTGGTGGATGAGTCCTCCGACGCGTGGGGGCATGTTAATTTCGACGACTTCCGTTTTCATGACAGCGAGCCTGTTGCCATCCAGTCGTCGCGTCGAGTCAGTCCTGTCCTGCAACATCTCAAGCCCAATCCCGGCGATGATTCGACCAACAGCGGCATCCGTGTACCGGAAGGATTCCGAGTGGATCTCATTGCGCGCGAGCCGGAAGTGACGCAGCCGATCGCCTTTACCTTCGATGCGCGCGGCCGCTTATGGGTGGTTGAGGCCCACAGTTATCCGCAACGCCAGCCAGTTGGCGAGGGCCGCGATCGCGTGGTGATTTTTGAGGACGCCGATGCTGATGGCATATTTGAAAAACGAACGGTGTTTGCCAAAAAACTGAACCTCGTCAGCGGCATCGAGGTGGGTTTCGGTGGCGTGTGGCTTGGCGCCGCGCCGCATTTGCTGTTCATTCCGGACCGCAACGGCGATGACGTGCCGGACGGCAATCCGTTAGCGCTGCTCGACGGCTGGGGTTATCAGGACACGCACGAGACGCCGAACAGCCTGACATGGGGGCCGGACGGCTGGCTTTACGGCAATCATGGCGTGTTCAACAAGTCGCTCGTCGGCAAGCCCGGCGCGCCGCCCGGCGAGCGGATTCGCCTGCACGCCTGCGTCTGGCGCTATCATCCGGTGCGGCACAAGTTCGAGGTGTTTGCGCGGGGCGGTAGCAACCAGTGGGGGATCGATTTCAATGACAACGGTCACATGTTCATCACCCACTGCCGCAGCTACTGGGGGCGCGGTCCGACTTCGTTTGTCGTGCAAGGCGGGCATTACTGGAATCAGGTGAACGGCAACCACGCGCCGTTTGTGAGTCGCGGAAGTGGTGGGCGGCGTTCCCGCAAGGGACTGCAGAACTTCATGCTCGCCTCTGCTCAATACGGCCACGGCTCCGGTGGCGCGGGCAAACCCGGCACGCGTGCGGTGTACGGCGGCCACTCGCACGTCGGCACAATGATTTATCTTGGCGACAATTGGCCGGCACCGTTTCGTGACCAACTTTTCACGCATAACCTGCATGGCCGCCAGATGAACCGGCAGATCAACCTGCGGAGCGGCTCCGGCTACGACACAATCCACGCCGGCACGGATCAGCTTTCCGTGGCCGACACGAACTTCGTGGGGGTGGATCTCGACTACGGCCCGGACGGCGCGGTGTACATGATCGACTGGGTGGACCAACAGCACTGCCACAGCCCGCACGTCGAGCGCTGGAACCGCTCCAACGGCCGGATCTTCCGTATGGCTTGGGCATCGACGTACAAGCCGGTGAAGGTTGATTTGCAGAAACTCGATGACGCGCAACTCGTCGATCTGCAGTTGCACAAAAACGACTGGCACGTGCGCACCGCCCGCCGCCTGCTGCAGGAACGCGCCGCCAACGGCACCCTTGCCACTGGCACCAACGCGCGTTTGAGCAAACTGTTGCAGCATCGTGAGCCGCGCATTGTCCTCCGGGCGATGTGGGTACTTCACGCCACAGGCGCCGGCACGCCGGAAGACTTGCTGCGGCACGAAAGCGACGTCGTGCGAAGCTGGGCCGTCTCGCTGCTCACCGAGCAACCCGAGTCGGGTGCCGGGCTGTTTGTGCGACTGGCGCGCGACTCCTCCTCCCCGATGGTGCGGCTTGCATTGGCCAGTGCGTTGCCGCGACTGGGCAGCCATGCCGAGCGCTGGCCGCTCGCCGAGGCCTTGGCCAAGCACGCCGAGGACAACGCCGACACCTGCCTGCCAAACATGATTTGGTTCGGCATCGCCCCGGCGGCGGTTGCGGACCCCGCGCGCGCCATGCGCCTGGCCAAGGGCACGCAACTCGCGCTGTTGGCCGACTCGGTTCATTGGTACCTCGGCCGCCACGACGCCGGCCGCGACCACTTGGTAGCGAACTTGAAACATGCCGAGGCCGCCGAGGCCAAGCGCGCATTGCGCTTGCTTGCCCACTCGCTGAATGACCGTACCGCCGCGCCGCCGCCTGCCGGCTGGAAGGCGGTGTCCGCCCGTCACCGACGGGATGGCGATGCGGAGACGCAGGGATTGCTCGATCAACTCGGCGGCATCTTTGGCGACGCGGATGTGCTTGACCGGAACTGGCAGTTGCTCGCCGACAAAACCGCACCGATGTCCAAGCGCAAGTCTGCCTTTGCGCTGCTCAAGCCGCGCAGCGACACCGGCTCGGTGGCCACCCTCATCGCGTTGATCGACGAGCCGGAATTTCGCGCCGACGCGATCCCGATGCTTGGCCGGTTCAACGACGCCAAGGCCGCCGTCGCGCTCATCAGCCGCTTGGCCAAGCTGCGCGACGCTGAGCGGTTCACCGCGCTTAATGTGCTCTCCAGTCAACCGCTCCTTGCGCGTGCGTTGTTGCAGGCCGTGCGCGACGATCGCCTGGCCAAGGGCGAGTTGACGGCGCTCCATATTCGCCAAATGCACAGCCTCGGCGATGCACAGACGACTAAACTGCTCAACGGCATCTGGGGCAGAGTCGGCGAGACCAGCGCCGAGGCGAAGAAATCGATGGCCACGTTTCGCAAGCTCTACACCGAGGCGCCGCTGTGGGCCTTCAACGCCAACGACGGCCGTGCTGTTTTCACCAAGGCGTGCGCTAACTGCCATCAACTCAACGGTCAGGGCACCGCCATCGGCCCTGATCTCACCGGCTCATGGCGCAACGGCCTCGATTATTTTCTCGAGAGTGTCATCGATCCCAACGCCGTTGTCGGCGAGGCGTTCCAACTGAACGTCGTCACCCGTAAAAACAACGCCGTCGTCACCGGCACTGCCATCAACGAAACCGGCGACACGCTCACCATTCGCACTCTCACCGAGACGCTTAATGTGCCGACCAGTGACATCAAGTCCCGCCAAGTTCTCGAGCAGTCGATGATGCCCCCCGGCCTCCTCAACACCCTTACCCAGCGCGAAACCATCACGCTCCTGAAGTACCTCACAAATAAAAATTGAACAATCTGTCAGGCTGCTGACAGGGAAGGGCGAGTTTATGGGAGGATGCTTTTTGTCACCTCGGCGCCGGCGACAAAACTCAGTTTGCCCATGTTGACCATCTGATAAATGTTGATACGGAAATCAGGGCAGGTGCTGGCGAGGCAGTAGGCGTCGGTGGGTGACATGCTATGCTCGTCGATCAGCCAGGCCATGAGATATTGCGTCGCCGTGTCCACTGCCAACTCGAGCGGGCGCGCGGCATGCACTGAGATGATGCTGTCCGGCTTTTCGATGCGCATGAACGGCAGGCGCTTTTGCTTCACCAACTCAAGCTGTACGCGGACGGTGGCGCAAGTCTCCGCCGCGGTGCCGGTGTACTCGCTGTCGCCCTGGCTGGCGTGGACATCGCCGAGATAAAACAGGGCGCCCTCGTGAAAAACCGGGAGGTGGATTCGGTTGCCAACGGCCACATCGCGAATGTCGAGATTGCCGCCCCACGGGCCTTGGCCGTCAATACTGGTGGTCACTTCGCGTTCCGGGGCGACGCCGATCGTCCCAATGAACGGCGTGATTGGCCAGGCGATCTCGTCGTTAAACTGCATCGTGCCGTCCCGCATTGTGCCGCTTGGCCCGGGGCTATGTTCAAAAATCTTGGTTGTGTATCGGCCGGAGAGCTCGGGCCAGCGGGTGGATTCACCGAGTGGACCGCGCTGGGGACCAATGGCCACCCATGAGTAATCACCCACCTCAATATCCTCGATGACGATCAGCAACACGTCACCGCGCTCGGCGCCCTCTATGTAAACGGGTCCGCCGATCGGGTTGGCCAGGGGCGGATATTGGTCAAAGCCCGGACGGTTGGCCGGAATCGCCTCGTCGCCCGGTGTTTTGAAGAACCCGGATCCGGCATCCCAGGTCTCGATTTCAAATGACTCGCCGGGTTGAACACGAAGAAGCGGTTCGTCACGCCAGTCAAAGGCGAACTTACGGGCTTGGTCTCTGGTGATTCGTTGCATGTTACCGGTGCGGTTGATCAAGCGCGATTGTTCTTTTACAGCTTCATTCAAATTCTCATTTCCGCCTTCACCTCGCCAAACTTGGCGATGGCAAAGTCCAAATCCTCCCGCGTGTGGGCGGCTGAGATTTGAGTGCGAATCCTCGCCTTGCCCTTGGGCACGACGGGGAAGGAAAAGCCGATGACGTAAACGCCTTTCTCGAGCATGGCGTCGGCGAAGCGGCTGGCGAGCGCAGCGTCGCCGAGCATGATGGGGATGATGGGATGCGTGCCCTCGAGGATGTCGAAGCCGCTGCCGGCCATTTGGTCGCGAAATGTTTTTGTGTTCACCTCCAGGCGATCGCGCAGTTCGGTGGATTCGTTGAGCAAGTCGATGGCCTTGATGGAGGCGGCGACGATGCTGGGGGCGACGGTGTTGGAGAAGAGGTAGGGGCGCGAGCGCTGGCGGAGGGTTTCGATGATTTCGGTTCGGCCGCTGGTGTAGCCACCGCTGGCGCCGCCAAGCGCCTTGCCAAGCGTGCCGGTGAGGATGTCGATGCGGCCCATCACGTCGTGATGCTCGTGCGTGCCGCGACCGCGCACGCCCATGAAGCCGACGGCGTGGGAGTCATCCACCATCACCAGCGCGCTGTGCTCGTCGGCGAGGTCGCAGATGGCGGGGAGATTGGCGATGTAGCCGTCCATCGAGAACACGCCGTCGGTGACGATGAGGATGCGGGGTGAGCCCTTGGCCTCGGCGAGCTGCGCGGCGAGGTCGGCCATGTCGTTGTTCTTGTAGCGGTACCGTTTGGCCTTGCAGAGGCGTACGCCGTCAATGATGGAGGCGTGGTTGAGTTCATCGGAAATGACCGCGTCATCGGGGCCGAGCAACGTCTCAAACAAGCCGCCATTGGCATCGAAACAGGACGTGTAAAGGATGGTGTCCTCCGTGCCGAGGAAATCGGTGAGTTTGTCCTCGAGTTGTTTGTGGATTTTCTGCGTGCCGCAAATGAACCTCACACTCGCGAGGCCGTAGCCCCATTCGTCTAGCGCCTCGCGCGCGGCGGCGATAACCTCTGGGTGGTTGGCGAGGCCAAGGTAATTATTGGCGCACAGGTTCAGCACCGGCGCCTCGCACCCCACACCCACGTGCGCGGCTTGCGGCGTGTCGATTACCCGCTCACCCTTGTACAGGCCCGCGGCGCGGATTTCGTCCAACTCGGCTTGCAGTTGAGTTCTTAAATCGCCGTACATTTTACGATTTAATTTACCACTTCAAGATCACCTTGCCGCTTTTGCCGCTCAGGGCCGTCTCGAAGCCCTTTTCAAATTCCTCAAACCCGAACCGATGCGTGATCACGGGCGCGATGTCCAGGCCTCCCTCAATCATCACGGTCATCTTGTACCAGGTCTCATACATTTCACGACCGTAGATGCCCTTGATGGTGAGCATGTTGAACACGACCGTGTTCCAGTCGATGGCCATCTCGCGCTCGGGGATGCCGAGCATGGCTATCTTGCCGCCGTGGCACATGTTGGTGAGCATGTCGTTGAACGCGTCCGGGTTGCCGCTCATCTCGTGGCCGACGTCGAAGCCTTCGTCCATGCCGAGTTCCTTTTGCACGTCGGCGAGTTTTTCGGTGGCGACGTTCACCGCGCGCGTGACGCCCATGCTCTTGGCCAACCCAAGTCGGTACTCGTTCACGTCCGTGATCACCACGTGCCGCGCGCCGGCGTGCTGCGCGATGGCGGCGGACATGATGCCGATCGGCCCAGCGCCGGTGACGAGCACGTCTTCGCCCAGTACGGGGAAACTCAGCGCCGAGTGCGTGGCGTTGCCGAACGGGTCGAAGATGGACGCCACATCCAGATCGATGTCCGGCTTGTGCACCCACACATTGGTTTGCGGCAGTGAAATGTACTCGGCGAACGCTCCCGGCCGCGTGACACCGATGCCGGCAGTGTCGTTGCACAAGTGCCGCCGGCCCGCCATGCAGTTGCGGCAATGACCGCACACCACGTGCCCCTCGCCGCTGACGATTTCGCCCACGTGAAAGTCCCGGACGTTTTCACCCACCTCAACAATTTCACCGACAAATTCATGCCCGACGACCATGGGGGTGGGCACCGTTTTGCTGGCCCAATCGTCCCACTTGTATATGTGAAGATCGGTGCCACAGATGCCGGTGCGGCTGATTTTGATGAGTACATCACTCGGCCCCGTTTGGGGTTCGAGAACGGATTCTAGAGTCAGTCCTTCTTTGGGCTCTTTTTTGACCAGTGCTTTCATTGGGTGCGCCGCTGAAGTCGCTGGGTTTGAACCTAATTCGAGTCGTGGCAAATATCGAGACCTCTTTTCGTTCTTTGCGTCATAACGCGATCTTGACTTCCGCCAACCGAGGGCGTCTATAAGCCGTACTACTTTAGGCTATGAACTTTTCACGTCGCCAATTCATTCGGTCGGCCGCTGTGTCTGCAGTCGTTGCACCAAACATCATTCCGTCCAGCGCTTGGGCTGCCAAGCCAAGCAACAAGATCAATCTGGGCTTCATTGGCTTCGGCCGCATGAACCAGAGCCATTTGAATTTCTTCCTTGGCCAAGCGGACTGCCGCGTCATCGCCATCGCCGAGGTCGCCAAGATTCGACTGGACGAGGCCATCAAGCGGGTGGCGGGCAAGTACGGCGTGAATCATGGCTGCAAGGCCCATAACGATTTTCGCGACGTGCTTGGCAACAAGTCGGTGGACGCTGTGGTCATCGGCACGCCCGACCACTGGCACGCGATGACAGCGATCATGGCGGCGGATGCCAAGAAGGATGTCTACTGCGAAAAGCCGCTGACCGTCACTGTGCGTGCCGCACGGGAAACACTCAAGGCAGCCCGGCGCAACAACATCGTCTTTCAGGTTGGCAGCCAGCAGCGTACCGAGTATGGCGGTCGCTTTCGACAGGCGGTCGAGTGTGTTCGCAACGGCCGAATCGGTGAGGTCAATAAAGTGAAGATCGGTGTCGGCAGCCCGGCGGTGTCCTGTGATCTGCCCACGGAGCCCAAAGCGGACGGGATCGACTGGGAACTCTGGCAGGGTCCGGCACCCGAACGGGGCTTCAACAAAATTCTGTGCCCGACCGATGTGCATCGTCACTTCCCTCAGTGGCGTCGTTACCGCGAATACGCCGGCGGCAGCCTGAGTGACATGGGCGCGCACCATTTCGATATCGCCAAATGGGCAATGGATCTGGACGAAAAAATCCCTGTGAAAGTGATTCCGCCGAAGGAGGGCAATAGTGGATTGCGGATGATCTACGAGAATGGTGTCGAATTCGTCCACGAGAGCACAAGCGATCGGTTCAATGACTGCGTTTTTTACGGCAGTGAAGGTACAATTTATGTCGATCGAAGCGGCATTGACGCCAATCCGAAGACCGCAATCAGTTCCTCTTTCGGCAAGGATGCATGGCGATTGCCTGAGATTGGCAAAAGTCACCGCCTCAACTGGATCGACTGTATCCGTTCACGCAAAAAACCGGTGGCAGATGTTTCCTACGGGGCACATACTTCCATCGTATGCAGTTTGGCCAACATCGGATATCATGTCCGCAAGGAATTGCAGTGGGACCCCAAATCCTACAGTTGCAACAGAAAACTCGGTAATGTCCTCGCCAATCGGTCGGGACGAGGCGAGTGGAAGTACACTTGATTGTAAGCAGGGGAAGGCATGTCAGGGGGAGCGAGGCCCATCTCCTACGCCGCAACCGCCGCAAGCATCATTCCGTCCAGTCAAGATGAGCCATGATCCGATTCGCCCTACTTGCAACTATTCTCCCCGTTCCGCTCTTTGCCGTTCCGCAGCCGCTCCCGCCAGCGGAGGCGCTTGAGGCGTTCCGGGTGGAGCCTGGCGTTCGCCTGGAGCTTGCCGCCGCCGAGCCGCTTGTGCGCGATCCCGTGGCGTTGTGCTTCGACGTGTCGGGCCGGATGTTCGTTGTCGAGGGGCGCAGCTACCCGCAACTCGGCAAGATCCCGCTCACGCTTGGCACGGTGGCACTGCTCGAGGACGCCGACGGCGATGGGCGGTTCGAGAAACGCACCACGTTCGCCGAAGGCTTCACGTTTCCCAACGGCATCCTGCCGTGGGACGGCGGGGTGTTCCTGACCTGCGCGCCGGACATCTGGTTTCTCAAGGACACGATCGGCGACGGGCTGGCCGACGTGCGGCGGGTTGTCTTGACCGGTTTCGGCACCGGGAGCAGCAGCGAGCAGCTCCGTGTGGCCGCTCCCGCGCTGGGGCCGGATGGCTGGATCTACATCACCAGCGGCCTCACCGACGCGAAGGTCACCAGCCCGTTGCACCCCGAGCGCCCCGCCGTGACGGCCAAGCGGCAGGACGGGCGGTTTCACCCGGAGACATTTGTTTATGAACCCCTCGTTGGCACGGGCCAGTTTGGCCAGTGTTTTGACGCGCTGGGCCACCGCTTTGTCTCCAGTAATCGCAATCCGCTGATGCACGCTGTGCTCTCGCCGGGCATCCTGCAGCGTAATCCGCATTTCGCATTCACCGACACCGTCGAGAACGTCGTGCCGATCGCCGCGCGGGTGTACCCGATCAGCCCCGACACGACGGCGGCCACCTACATTCCGGGTCTCATCAACCAGCAGCATTCCGGCACCTACACCGGCGCCAGCGGCATCTGCATCCGCGGGCGCAGCGCGTTCATCTGCGAGTCGGCGCAAAATCTCGTGCAGCGTCAGGTGCTCAAGCCAAGCGGGGCGACCTTCCGCGCCGAGCATCCGACGCCCGGCCGCGATTTTCTGGCGTCGCCGGATCAATGGTTTCGTCCCGTGAACGTCACGATCGGCCCCGACGGCGCGCTGTACATCTGCGACATGGTTCGCCAATTCATCGACCATCCACGCTATTTGCCGGAGCCGATCCGGGACAAGTTGCCGTTCCGGGCCGGCACGGACAAGGGGCGCATCTGGCGCGTTGTGCTGCCGGGTGCTGCCGCCGAAAAACCGACCGCCGAGGCCAGGGCGGCCGCGCTGACGACACTGCGGCTCAGCCAGGGCAGGCTTGGCCAAGCGCAACCGTTGGCCGCGCTTGAGCAACTCGCCGGCTCGGCCGACGCACGCCTCCGTTTCCAGGCCGCACTGCAGCTTGGCCAGGTGCGGGACGCGGAAAAAATCAGGCCCCTCGCGCACGTGCTTTCAGCCGGTGCCGAGGACCGGTGGACCCGCGCCGCCGTGCTCACCTCAATGGGCGACCTGTCGGTCGAGTTGCTGGATGTGTTGGCGGAACAGCGCTTGGCCAAGCGGCCAAGCCTGGCCCCGGCGCTCGCCGCGCTTGCCCAAGTGATAGCCAAATCGCGATCGCTGGAGGAAACCGCCGGCGTGATCGCCCGGCACTTGGCCGCCGACTCCGGCTGGCGCGGGCACGAGCGGACGGCATTGCTCGACGGCCTCATCAACGGCTCCAGTTCCGGTCTCGCTGCCCTTGCGGCAGGCCATACCGAGGCACGGGCCAGCGTCGAGACGATCTTCAAGTCCGCCCGGGCCAGGGCAGCCAAGGGCGACGACGGTGCAGGGCGGTTCGCCGCCATTACGCTGCTGGGCCATTCGAGTTTCGCGGCGGAACGGGAAACATTGCTGCCTCTGCTTGGAGCGACCGAACCGGTGGCGGTCCGCCTGGCCGCGGCAAGGGCACTTGGTCGTTTCGGTGACACCGGCGTGGCCGACGCGCTGTTGGCCAAGCGGCGCTGGGGTGGTTACGCACCCGCGTTGCGCGAGGCCGTGCTTGGCGTGCTGCTGGGTCGTTCCACGCATCATTCGTCGCTCATGGCCGCGTTCGAGTCGGGTGTTGTGCCGGTGAGCGCGCTTTCCCCGTCACGTCGGGGGGCGTTGGAGCGCAGCAAACAGGTCAGCTCGCGGGCAAAAAAACTGTTCGCCCAAAAGGCCGGTGGTGACCGGATGAAAGCCTACGAGTCGCTCAAGCCGATTTTGAAAATGAAAGCGGAAGTTGACGCCGGCGGGATGGTGTACACACGCGTCTGCGCCATGTGCCACACGCACGGCGGCGAGGGGCACCCGGTTGGCCCGGACCTGACCGGACTGCGCAATCAGCCGGCGGAGACGCTGCTGTTGCATATCGTCGTTCCGAACCACGAGGTGTACGGCGGCAACACCCTGTACGAGGTGGACACTGCGGACGGGCAGACATTCGCGGGCCTGCTGGCTGCCGACACGCCCACCCAGCTCACGCTAAAGTTGCCGCTTGGTTTCCAAAAAACGATTGCTCGCGCCGATGTCAAGGCTGTCCGGGCCAGCGCACTCTCGCTCATGCCGGATGAGTTGGAAAAAACAATGACGAAGCAGGAGTTGGCCAACCTGCTCGCTTTCCTGAAACGGTGAGGAGAGTTTCAAGTTTTCAGTTTCAAGTGGAGCCGGATTTTTCGGATACATTAGGTGGTGCACGCGCTCACCGAAACTCACATGCCAAGTTCCTGCAGAAGTGAGCGGGCGGGGCCGTAGCCTGGCTGGATTTCCAACGCGCGTTGAGCTGCTTCAATCGCCTCGGGGATTCGGCGCAACCGCAGAAGAATGGTCGCCCTGGCGTACGGGATGTCAGGATCGTTTTGTTCGACGTTTTCTGCCTTCAACAGTGCGGCAATCGCGGCATCGGGCTGGTTCATTGTGTTGCGCGCGAGACCAAGGTTGTACCATGCGCGTGAGTGACGGGGATTCAATTGCACCGCCTTGACGAGGGAGGAGACCGTGTTGTCGGTTCTTCCGGTTTCGTTCCACGCGAGCGCCAGTTTGTAATGGTACTCGGCTTCGTCCGGATCGAGTCGGATGGCTTCCTTCAGGACGTTGATCGCTTCGCTGGTCTGCCCCATCATGCTCAGTGCAACGGCGAACTCGTGACGGAGCGGAGCTGAAAAGCTGTCCAGTTCGATCGCCCGGCGGAAGTAGTGCTCCGCTTTCTTCGGTTCGTGCCGGTCGAGATGATACACGCCCTTTTGCAGTGCTCCGGTGGGCATGTCGACATTGTATGCCAGTGTACGGAGCAGGTCGTCTCCGGCTGTCGATTGCGGGTCAACACGATCCCGCAGTGTCCAAGCCGCATCCACGCGCACTTTGCGCACGGGATCGTGCAGCAGTTTTCCGATTGCAGCGTCGATCCGGGAATCGCCCCGACGCGCGAGCGGATCCAGCGCTCGCGCCGATGTGCCGCGAAGCAGGGCGTTTGTGTGGCTGAGGTTGCC
>PVBE011285852.1_pt1 | contig 12857 bp, 11 predicted proteins | sample 1631181 | NCBI WGS metagenome assembly PVBE01 (sample SAMN08397723, study PRJNA350692) | Marine metagenome, whole genome shotgun sequencing project. | isolation source: water | place: Pacific Ocean | collected 2012-04
TATTACATTAAAATATCATTATTTGACTGTAAACTTTTTAACTAGCATAGTTGATAGTATGTTTATTATAAAAATATATAAAGAACATACACAGAAGCTCATTATTTTACTAAAAATATAGTCAAGTGAAATAAGTAGTTTTAGCTTTTATAAATAAAAGAAACAGACCATTGTTGTGTAGAGATAATGTACATGCTTACAAAACAAGAAAATAATCAAAATATTAGTGTTGAAATTATCTATTTTTAATTCAAACTACTATGTAGTAAAGATTTTTTAAACACAATTTACATTGATTCAAATCACACTAGTCTTGTTAATTAGATATTTAAGTTAGAATATCTAATTTTATAGTATATCCACTCTTACCTTTATATCTAAAAAAATATTTTTCATTAAAAAAGTAAATAATTAATAAAGCTAATTATCTATTGTGTTGTTTTCTGTATTTTTAGACATTCCGAAATAATTGTAGTAAAGATGTTCCTAATCATTTTTTTATTTAAATAGGTAGTTTTTTTCTTCAGCAAACGATTTAAAATTGCATTTTCACGTGTTTTGTCCTGTAGTTTTTTCGAAGCCGCAATTTTATATTTATAAATATAAGTCGACAATAAAGCACGAGTATCTAACAATTTAAAAATTTCATTGTCAATTTCATCTATTTTACTACGAATACAATCAAAACTATCTTTGTGCACAGGCTCTATCCTTAGTATATATAACTGGTATAATAGCAGTACTTTATGAAACAATAACATTTTTTTGAGTATTTATGTATAAATATGTTGAACATTCTGAACTGTTGTCGCCTGCAGGTTCATTTGAAAAATTAAAAACAGCATTTCTATATGGTGCAGATACTGTTTATTTTGGCACACCAGATATGTCTTTGCGTGTTAAATCTACATTTAGTCTAGAAGAAGCAATTGAGGGAGTTAAATTTGCCAGAAAGAATGGTAAAAGAGCATATCTAACATTAAATCTTTTCGCACATAATAAAGATATACTAAAATTAGAAAATTATATCAAACATATTAAAGTAATAAAACCTCATGGTGTAATTATAGCTGACCCGGGAATTTTTCAATATGTAAAAATTAATGCACCAGAATTGAAATTACATATTTCAACTCAAGCTAATACCTGCTCTTGGACAAGTGTAAAATTTTGGCAATCATTAGGGGCAAATTTATGCGTACTATCACGTGAACTCTCATTTAAAGAACTTATAGAAATACGCAAAAAATGTCCAGATATGAAATTAGAGACTTTCATTCATGGTGCTATGTGTATGGCGTACTCTGGCCGCTGTATGTTATCTAATTATTTAATCGATAGAGGTGCCAATCAAGGCAGTTGTGCTAATAGTTGCCGTTGGAATTATAAAATACACATGAAAATAAAAGATGGCAGCACACATGAAATTGCTTTAACCGAAGCAAATAAAGAACTATTCGATTTTTTTATGGAAGAAAAGTACCGCCCAGGAGAATTGATTCACATCGAAGAAAATATCAGAGGATCATATCTCTTAAATGCAAAAGATTTATGTCTAATGCCTAAGCTGAATGATTATTTAGCCATAGGAATAGATTCTTTAAAGTTAGAAGGTAGAAATAAAAGTTCATATTATGTAGGATTAGTAACCAGAGCATACCGATATGCAATAGATGAATGGTATAGAAATGCCGAAAAATGGAATTATCGAAAATACATGCGAGAATTAGAAACCTTACCTAATCGTGGATATACCTTAGGTTTTCACGAGGGACAGCTCAGTAATTATACTCATAGTTTTTGCAATCCACACTCTTTAGCTGAATGGGAATTTAGTGGTGTTATAGAAAATGTAAAAGATGATGCCTTTTACATTCTGGTAAAAAACAAATTACAAGCAGGTGATATTTTAGAATTTATTCCTCCTCGAAGCTGGAAGACCATTTTATTACGACTTTATGAATTTGAAGTTCCTGAAACCGGGAAACGTTTAACTGTTGTCCAACCAGGCCAAACCACTACTATTAGAATAGCATTCACTCAATTTAAGTACGAAGATCCTGCATGGTTAAAAAAACATTTGCCTCCTTTGTCTATTATTCGCTCTGAAAAGTCAATGACTGAATTAGAGTGGACTCGACTAAAACATGATAAAACTGCTTTCAAAATAGAGTTAGGTGCAAATTTAAATCATATTTATCAACGTCAAAAAAATACAATAGAAGATTTATCACAGCAAGATAATTCACAGAAAAGATTAAAAACACCTCGAATTGGCACTAAAGGTTGTTGTGGAAAGGGATGTAATGGATGCTTAATTTTTACATATGAACCAGCTTTTGCTCAAGCAAGATTAATATTATCCAGAAGAAAACAAGGTATCCTACTTACCAAGCAGGAGAGTAGAAAATTTTGTAAATAATTTATGTATCGTACTGATACTTATTGTGTAAAAGCAAGAGGTAAGATTCACAAAGAAAAACACGACTTTTATTTGTTGAAATATTATGTAGCTTCTATTTTTTATATAAAAAAGCCAATTTGCACCTTTACCTTTTCTGATAATAAAATTAAAATATAAATTTACCAATGAGCACTATTATATAAAGCATATCCATTGTTAGCAAAGTTCAATAGTTATACTCAAGTAATTTAACCAGCAGTTTTTACCAAATTTAACAAAAAATCAAAATTTATGTCCATTGCGTTGAGTTTCTAAAATACTTAGTAGAAAATATTACATTTACTAAATGAAATAACAATTACCGTACCATCCTTTCATAGTAATTGAATATCATAATAAATACTACATGTCATAGTATAAGCAATAATACTAAACAGTATCATTTATTATATCTTTTAATAAAGGCTAAATTTCAATTAACCACTTATTTATTAGTTAACTATTATTAAATCGTAATAATATCACGACAATATCCAAAATATATTCATCTACATTCATGACTTTTACTGGTAAAAAAAAATAATCTAATCATGAAGATTCAATTGATTATCATGAGATTAGCAATGGAAATTAAAAGCCTTCAAAAAAAAACAAAAAAGTTAACGTAAATCTTCTTTTAACACAATGTACTTCATTGCTCATAGTATAATTTTAAGTTTTTTATAAAATATCATGCTCTTAATGACTTCGTAAAAACTAATAATATAAAGTCATGTTAAAACATTTAGATAGCTATTACCATTGATAGCTTTATAATGCATTTTTAGAGATTATGCTGTAATTATCTTAAATTTATAAACATAATATAGAACACAGAGGTGATCGAGAAAATAACATTTTTACTCATTCAGTTAATTGATTAAATACTCGATGTTCTAGGACTGAATCATTCTAGTAACTGCATTTACCCAAACAGGATGGACATTTAAACAAGGTACTAAATACAATGAATCACCACCTAATTCTTTCCATTCCTGTTTAGCTCTAACACCCAATTCATCTAATGTCTCCAAGCAATCTGACACAAATGAAGGAGTGGCAATAGCAATATTTTTAACCCCTTGCTTAACTAATTTAAATAAAACATCCTTTAAATAAGGTTGAATCCATTTTTTATATCCTAGGCGCGATTGAAACGCAGTACCATATTGCTTAACTGCTAACTTTAATTCCACAGCTAATAATCGAGACGTTTCATAACATTGAGCCCGATAGCATCCACTATTACTAGTTCCTAATGGTAGACAATTTCCTATTTGCTTACAATTACGATTACTACATACTTTTGACAGTTGCTCTAAAGGTAAGCCATGATAACTCAATAACAAATAATCTATCTTACTATTATTAAACACTCTATTAATATTTACTTTCCAGGCTTGTATAAAAAGCGCATTGTCAAAAAATGAATTAAAAACTCTAATCGCAGGGATTGATGATTTAGTTGATAAATAAGTTAGTACTTTCTCAATAGCAGAGCCTGTAGAAGCAGAAGCATACTGTGGAAAAAGAGGTAATATCATTATCTCCTTACACCCCCGATCAAGTAAACTTTGAAGAGCTGATGTAATAGTTGGAACCCCATAAGACATACCTACTGAAACATAATAGTTTTCTCCTAACTTAACCTGAACTGCTTGCTGCAATCTAAATGTATTAGCTCCTAAAGGGGAGCCCTGTTTTGTCCAAATAGTTTGATACGCACGCCAAATTTTTCTTGCTCTAATTGGTAAAATAAATCCATAAATAAAACACCAACGTAGCATGCTTGGTAAATCTATAACTCTGGGGTCAGCTAAAAATTCTCGTAAATAATTTCGTACAGCATGAATAGTGGGAGCATTCGGGGTTCCTATATTTATCAGTAACACACCCTTTTGCTGTGACAAAGTGTGTTTAGGAAGAATAATTTTACATGTTTGTTTCATAACTTTTAAAATGGTTTTCTGTGACAAAATAACCACTCACTTTATCGTGAGTTAATAACATCTAAATAAATAACGAGACTTAATCTGACAATCAATTTGCAACGACATTAAAATAGCACATAACACATATGTGTATATTTACAAATAAAATTCAACTTGTAAGCAATTTAATTTGTTTGCATCTATCATTACCGTATATTACATACAGCATCATATATAAGCAATGACAAAATGCATTAAACAGATGAACTTTAATTATACTGTTGGTATATATCTTCAACATATAAAATTACAAAAAACTATAATTTTCTACTATCCAGAATTCTACCACGGACAGTTAAGAATTTACAAATCTACTTGAAGTACATCATACTAATAAACGCACAATAACATGCATAAAGGTATGAACCATAATTTATGCTTTCATTCTAAAAATTAATGCAGGCAACTTCTATAGTTATTTTCTAAATCATTGCTAATAAATTCTCTTGACTCATTTCATGTTTTTCATATAATGAAGTGTCTTAAAAACTAAGACACAAAGTATTTTTAATTTCTATATTAACCATTACATTCATATCACGCTTATTTTTAATAAAGCCTTAGCTATTCTGGAGAACATAATCTTAAACAAATTTGGATAATTGTACCTTTAAATGTTTCTAAAATTTTCTTAATTATACGAATAAAAATACTATAAGCAAAAGAAATAACACCTTATTAAAATAGTTTATTACAACTTTTCATACCTAAGACTGAATTGTTAATTATTTCAGGAAACGAAGCATATTAAATATTCAGAAACTATATTTAGAATAGACTTACGGCTTATCAATTCATTGAAGGTAATATTATACCTGTTTTATAAAGATCTTGCAGGCACTTGCGTAAAAGCTGTAAACGCTTAAATTTCTCGAAATTTACAAAACTTTTCAACATTCACTGAATCTTCATACATATAGCTTATTATCATATTAAATACATAGCAAACAATGTTCGACTCTACATTTTGACAACTAGATTTCTATTGTACATCATCTAACTAATAGTCATTTTTCCCAAACAAACACATGATTTAATAATATTTAATAATATAGGTTAGAAAAACATTAGCTACCTGATAAAATCAAAAATTACTATATCCATAATTGCTACTTCAAATTTAACTAATTCTTTATTATTATTAGTAGCATACCATGCATTAATAATTCATCGGACAAACAGATAGTCAATAGATACTTTTAACATTTTTTCTATTGAGCATTTAGTTGTAAAAATTTTCAATTGCTATCTTAAATTATCAACAGGTAAAATCGACTTATTCAATAACTTATTTTAAAATATTTCTATCAGCTAATTTACAAAATAAACACAATGTTTTAAGATAGACAAAAATGATAACTCACCGATGAATTTTAATGAAAAATGTTACCAATTCTATGAAAAGTTAAAACAGAATAATATAAAATTCACTATCAATAATTTTGCTACAAATCTTCTTACATAAACCAAGTTTATCAATTTCCTATAGATAACTTAAGATTTATTAAACATTTGTAGCGAACATGAACGCAACATTAAAAATAAAACCATTATCTCAACAATAATATATATTCAAAGCAACTGGAATTATCAATGCTTGAATAGTTAAAAATAAAGCAATGCTCATAACAAATATTGTAAATAATCTTCTAGAAAATTACCACATCCTATAATTTCGCTTTTCTGCTTGTTTTACCGGCATTTAAATTATGCAGTGTTAAAGAAAAATCGTAATAAAAACAAGACTAATAATAAATAATTGATATTTCATAGCATGTAGTATTACTACACTTTAAATTCACTATATATTGGTTGGTAGTACATTAGCCATCCACTTAATAATACAACATGTGGTATATGTAAAACCCATAGAAAATTCACAATAACAGTTTTTAAATTTACCTCACCTGAAATTTCTGATTAAATGTACTGTGGTGAATAATTTTACCAAATCTTTTTATTTAAGTGGTATATCTTTGCGACTTGTGCAACAGCTACACCAACTGGTATACTCAATTTTTATTTTCGTTTCAATAATTGAATCTGAGCAAATAGACTAAATCGTCTTTTCAATGTTTTTACTGTTACATGCCAATTGCTAGCATTTATCACATATGAAATACTTGGTCTTGTATGTTATATTACCATAATATTAATCCAATCGCTCTTCAAGTTGGCACCTTCACAATTTATTGGTATGGTATTTCTTACTTGTTAGGATTCATTAGTGCTTATTTGGCTGCATTATACCTGGCTCCTAGACAAATCAAACCATGGAACAAAGAACAAATTACTGACCTTTTATTTTATGTGGCCATGGGAACTATTTTCGGTGGTAAATTTGGATTTATTTTATTCTATCACCCCATGGTTATTCTTGATGAACCATTTGTTTTTTTTGCTTTTTGGTTACAAGGACGTTCTTTTCATGGCGGATTTCTTGGAGTATTAATAGCCATTGCTATTTATGCTAAACTTTATAATCGAACTTTTTTAGATGTATCAGATTTTATTGCACCTGTTATACCAATTGGGTTAGGTTTTGGCAGATTAGGTAATTTTATTAATGGCGAATTATGGGGAAGAGTAACAGATTTACCTTGGGGAGTAGTTTTTCCCAATGCAGGTCCATCTATTAGGCACCCCTCCCAACTTTACGAATTCTTACTAGAAGGATTGTTGTTATTTTTCATCTTAAAAAGTTATTCCTCTAAATATAGAATTCCAGGAAAAATATCTGGTTTTTTTTTATTTTACTATGGTGTTTTTCGGTGTTTAGTTGAATTTTTTAGAGAACCTGATTACTCACATGGTTTTATAGCCTTTAATTGGTTAACTATGGGACAACTGCTTTCTATACCTATGATATTTTTCGGTATTCTCTTGTGCTTTAATAAACATGTAAATGGTTGGAAAAACTAATGCAGCAATATTTAGAACTTATGCGTTATGTTCGAAAGAATGGAAAAAAAAAAAATGATAGAACAAAAACAGGAACTTTAAGTATTTTTGGTTATCAAATGCGATTTGATTTACAGGCAGGGTTCCCCTTAGTAACTACTAAAAAATGCCATATAAAGTCCATCATTCATGAATTGCTGTGGTTTTTAAAGGGTAGTACAAATATTCAATATCTAAATAACAATAATGTCAATATTTGGAATGAATGGGCTGACATAACAGGTGAATTGGGACCAATTTATGGAAAACAATGGTGTTCTTGGTCAAATTCTCATGAAGACAGTATTAATCAAATACAAAAAGTAATTGATGAAATTCGGATAAACCCTAACTCTCGTCGTTTAATTGTAAGTGCTTGGAATGTTGCTGATCTTAAAAAAATGGCTTTGCCGCCATGCCATATGATATTTCAATTTTATGTTTTGAATGGAAAATTATCTTGTCATCTATATCAGCGTAGTGCTGATATTTTCTTAGGTCTACCATTTAATATTGCCTCTTATAGCTTATTAACGATGATGTTAGCACAAGTGACAAAATTAGAAATTGGTGAATTTATTCATACACTGGGGGATGCACACATTTATCTCAATCATCTAAAGCAAGTGGATGAACAATTATCAAGACAACCTTATACATTACCTACCATCCATTTAAATCCTAATATTACCTGTATATTCAGTTTTTCTTATGAGGATTTTTCCTTTTTAAATCATCAATATCACCCACATATTGATGCACCTATATCTGTTTAATATGAACATTTCATTAATTTCAGCTATGACTAATCAAAAGGTAATTGGGAAGGACAATGAAATACCTTGGCATATACCGGAAGAACTACAATATTTCAAATCAAAAACTATTGGCAAGCCAATTATTATGGGACGGAAAACATTCGATTCGATTGGTCGTCGTTTATTACCTGGTAGAAAAACGATTATATTAACACGCGATGAAACTGGTATGAAAAATTCTGCTTATATAGTGGCTTCTTCTATAGATGAAGCACTTATCAAAGCTGGTTATGCTGAAGAAGTTATGATAATAGGAGGAGCGAAAATCTATGAACAATTTTTATCAAAAGCAAGTAAACTATATTTATCTATCATTCGTAAGAATTATGAGGGTGATACTTATTTTCCCATCTATAATAATTTAAAGTGGAAATTAGTGTTTAAAAGTATTAAGCTAGATTTCACAATTAAAACATTTGAACGACGTTAAAATTGTCATTTTGATGTATTTTTTAAATGAATCTTATAAAAAAATGGTTTAAAAAACCTAAAATAGCAGGTAGAATAATTGTACTGTTGAGTAACTTATTGAAAAAGTCCTTACAAGTTAAAACCTATAGTCATCCTGCATATCACCAAAGTGTTCCTTATTTATTTGCTTTCTGGCATGGTAAGCAATTGATGCCAGTGTTTTTTTTAGAAAAACACCTTACTCTAAAAGTTGCTTTAGTTAGCCCATCTAAAGATGGTGATATATTAGCTTTTTGGTTAAATAAGTTAAATTATAGTGTAATTAGAGGTTCAACTAGAGATGGCAATATCAAATGCACTATTAAATTAATAAAAAAAATAAAACAAGGATATTCAGCAGGTTTTGGAATTGATGGACCTATTGGTCCAATATATCGAGTTAAACCAGGAATGACATATTTATCACAAAAATATAATATACCAATTGTACCGTTAGGTAATGCTCTTTTTAAAAAATGGATTGCCACTAAGGCCTGGGATAAATATCAAATTCCTATACCATTTTCAAAAGCAACTCATTATATTGGAAAACCACTGTATATTGGAAAAGATGCTGATTTAGAAGTATGTAATATACTTTTAGAAAATTCACTGCATAATGCAGAATCACATGCAATTAAATTATTAGGTGTTATTTAATACGGAATGATAAACTAGCAGTTATCCAGAATTTCGTCATTATTTAAAATATCTAAGATAATTTTTTATAAAAGGCAAAAGTTTCTGAATCAAAATAATGTGTTAGGTTAAGCCATAACGTAAGTCACTTGAAATACACTTAGAGTTATAGAAGCTTGTCTAACTGGGAAGTCTTGCATAAACAAATATTCACTGCGATAATGCAGCTTTTATAGTACGTAAAGTACATAAAATATACGGAAATTACAATGACAAAGATACTTACATATTTATCTAGAAAAATTAGCAAAATCCTTACTCTTTTAAAAAGAAAAGAACTAAAATTTCTTACTTACCTTTATCAGGTTATCAGCATACAGTCTAAAAATACGCTTTTACTTGTAACTAATGTGGACAAATGTATACAGATTTGAGAAACTACGCTCACGTATAGAAAACTGGTAGAATAAATGAAGAAAATATGGGTACTCCATGGCCCCAATATAAATTTGCTCGGTTTACGAGAACCTGATATATATAAATCTGTAAGTTTAAGTAAAATTAACAGTAAGTTAAAGACTGTAGCAAAAAAACATAATATTAGTCTGTCTACAAAGCAAACAAATTCAGAAAGTAAGCTTATATCCTATATACATCAAGCTCACACTGTCAAAGTCACATCTATTATTATAAATGCCGCTGCATTCACACACACTTCACTAGCCTTAAGAGATGCCCTATTAGCTGTTACTATCCCTTTTGTAGAAGTTCATCTATCTAACACTTTCTCTCGTGAATCTAATCGACATAAATCCTACCTTTCTGATATTGCTTCTGGCGTTATCATAGGATTAGGCCCAATAGGATACGAACTGGCATTAACTGCCGTTCTGTCACAATTAATTCATCAGTAATTTCTGGATGCTATTATGGATATTCGTAAAATCAAAAACCTCATAGAATTATTTAAGAAATCTAATATTTCAGAGATTGAAATTCATGAAGGTAAAAATTCCGTTCGAATCAAGCAACATATTTCTACTATCGATAAATCAACTCAACATTTGATTAACACAGAGACCATCCCATTAACTAACGCAACCTCATTAGCTCCCGATACTTACCACTCTGATAAATTTAAAAATGTTGCCTCATCATCAAATTACATTGTTAGAACACCGATAGTAGGTACTTTTTATCGCTCACCAGCACCAACTGAGAAACCTTTTGTGAAAGTAGGGGACACTGTAAATCTAGGTGACATCTTATGCATTGTTGAAGCAATGAAAATATTAAACCAAATTGAAGCAGAGTGTGCTGGAACAATTACAGAAATACTTCTCGAAAATGGTCAACCTGTTGAATTTGGTCAACCTCTATTTGTGATAATAAAAAAAATCTAAATCAATAATATGATATATGTGCATAATCTTAACATTGGACGATTTATGCTATGCTAGAAAAAATTGTTATAGCTAATCGTGGGGAAATTGCCTTACGTATTTTAAGAGCATGTAAAGAACTTAATATCAAAACTGTTGCCATTCACTCAACTGTTGATAATAATTTAATGCATGTAAAACTCTCTGATGAATCTGTTTGTATTGGCCCTCCACCTTCTATTCAAAGTTATCTAAATATTCCATCGATTCTTAGTGCTGTAGAAATCACTAATGCCGATGCTATCCACCCTGGATATGGATTCCTCGCAGAAAACGCGGATTTTGCCGAACGCGTTGAACAAAGTGGATGTATTTTTATAGGCCCATCGGCTGAAACTATTCGTTTAATGGCCAATAAAGTTTCCGCTATCAAATTAATGAAACAAGTTGGCATATCCTGTGTCCCTGGTTCAAATGGTATCCTAGAAGGGTCTTCCAACGATAATTTATGTCTTGCCAGAGATATCGGTTATCCTATTATCATCAAAGCAGCTGATGGTTGTGGAGGACGTGGTATGCGGGTTGTACATAGTGAATCAGAACTTTTAAATGCTATTTCCATTACTAGAACAGAGGCAAAAGCTAACTTTAATAATAGTGATATCTATATAGAAAAATTCTTAAAAAATCCCAGACATATAGAAATTCAAATTCTTTCCGATGCGCATGGTAACGCTATTCATTTAGGTGAAAGGGATTGTTCTATACAAAGACGTCATCAAAAAGTTATTGAAGAAGCACCTGCACTAGGCATTACAGAAGTTATGCGTAATAATCTAGGCCAAAAATGCGTACAAGTATGCCTAGAACTAAATTATCGCGGCGCAGGAACCTTTGAATTTCTTTTTGAAAAAGGAAATTTTTATTTTATTGAAATGAATACACGAGTACAAGTTGAACATCCTGTAACAGAAATGGTAACAGGCATTGATATTGTAAAGGAACAAATACGTATTGCCTCTGGTGAACATTTATCCATTTCTCAAAAAGATGTTCACATCTCTGGCCATGCAATTGAATGTCGGATCAATGCAGAAGATCCAAAAACTTTCATGCCTAGTCCTGGAACTATTACACTTTATCATGCACCTGGTGGACCTGGTATTCGTATGGATTCTCATATTTATAGTAGTTATAAAGTATCAACGCATTACGATTCATTGATAGGTAAACTTATTGCTTTTGGCCTAGACAGAAATACAGCCATAATTCGAATGCAAAACGCACTAGATGAAATTGTGATTGATGGTATTACTTGCAATATTGCATTACATCAAGAGATGATAAAAGATCTGAATTTCAAATTAGGTAGTGCAACAATTCATTATCTTGAAAAAAAAACTAGCTCATTAAAGTTCTAGATAGTTCAATACAACTAAATTTTATAACATTAGTACCCTTACATATAGTTAGTTAACAATATTCGTCATAACATACTCCAAAAAAATCAAATATTTTCTACTAAATACTATTTAATAACGTATATATATATTTATTTATTAATATTCTCTAATTCTAATATAGCATTAAATTAATTACCATTACCTTAAATTTAACTATAAAGACTAAAAAGCTTTCAGCACTTCCGATTATAATAATTTTAACTCTTATTTAAACATTAATACTTTATATTTATAGCATCTGAATATTTCAATTAACCTTCTGTAAATTTAGATTGTATTGCAATACAGCATTTATCAAATAATGTGTCACACAACTAACAGTGAATATTATAACATCATCATGATACTATCAATCAGTTAATTATTTTGTAACACAATATTTTAAATAATCTCGTCAGTCCTTTATTTAGCTATTATGTAAAACATAAAAACTGAAAATGATAAGGTGATTTTAAATTCCAACCATCATTTTTACAGGTGCGCGATAAATGCAACAAACGCAATCAAAATATTCAGTAATAATTAAAGGTGTTCATTCAAATATAAAAAACAATTACTTCAGTTAAACTTAGAAAAATTAGCTCACAAACAATAAAACATACATAATTATAGAATACTGAAGAACAAATTATTAAACAAATAATGAAAATAACGCTTAGATGAGAATCTAAAAATTAGAAATCCGAACAAGAATAACAAAATACTAAAAAACTTTTTTTTAAAAAAAACAA
>PVBE011644695.1_pt1 | contig 12856 bp, 9 predicted proteins | sample 1631181 | NCBI WGS metagenome assembly PVBE01 (sample SAMN08397723, study PRJNA350692) | Marine metagenome, whole genome shotgun sequencing project. | isolation source: water | place: Pacific Ocean | collected 2012-04
GTTCGTTCTCTGGGTCATATGAATGAAATGGTTCCGGACTTACTAATATACCAGCATCCGGTATTACTGGTTTAAATTTATCTCGTATAGCAAACGGCGCATATACAGCATCAATTTCTGAAGCTGGCGGACTTAATGTTAATACTCATATAACAGCATCAGGCAATATAAGTGCAAGTGGTGATATAGTTGCAACATCATATACTGGAATATTTAATGGAGCCATATCAAGTTCTGCTCAAATATCAACCGAAATTTCCGGAGCGTTTAGTGCACCTAGTGCTTCATTTAGCACAAGAGTGACTACAAACGAATCTGCAATTAATACATTAAATACATCTGGTTTAATTTCTAGTTCTGCTCAAATTGCTTCTGATATATCTGGATCAATTACAGCTGCCAGCGCTTCATTCTCAACTAGAATATCTTCAAATGAATCTGCAATCACAACATTAAACACATCAGGATTGCTTTCATCATCAGCTCAAATAGCATCAGATATATCCGGATCGTTTATAGCTCCGAGTGCAAGTTTTAGTACAAGAGTTACAACTAATGAATCTGCAATTAATACATTAAATACATCCGGATTACTTTCATCATCAGCTCAAATAGCATCAGACATCTCTGGATCATTAGGTTCTAATGCAACATTGATAAGATCATTGACAGCTGCAGGAATTTCTGGATCAATTGTAGCACCATCAAGTTCATTTAGTACAAGAGTTACAACTAATGAAACAAATATTAATTCATTAACCTCTTTCTCCGGAAGTTATGCAACAACCGGCTCGAATACATTTGTTGCATCACAAACTATACAAGGAGATTTAACCGTTGCTGGCACAGGGTCATTCGACCACTTTACAACTATATACGTATCATCATCAGTTATTTACCAATCCGGTTCTACCAAGTTTGGTGATAGTATGGATGATACTCATACCTTTACCGGATCATTATCTATAACAGGCTCAGCAACTATTGTAGGTGGCACATATTCCGGCGACGGCGGCGGTCTAACTAATATCCCGGCATCGGGTATTGTTGGATTAAATTTATCACAAATAGCATCTGGATCTGCAACTGCTTCTATTTCTCCAAACGGTGGATTATTTGTCAATACCCATATAACATCTTCAGGTAATATAAGTTCAAGTGGAGAAGTTAGAGGAGCAAGTTTATATACAGTTGGTACTCTTACAGCAGAACATATTATATCAACAGATGACATGGTCGTTACAGATGATTTAACTGTAAACGGAAATATAAGTGCAAGTGGTAACATATACGGGAAAGATTTTTATGTAGGAGGATCTCAATTCACAGATATAACTTCATTTCCAAACCATTTTGGTATAGGTCTTAATGGTTGGGGGAGTTTAGTACTCGCAAATATAACAGCATCAGGAAATATATCTTCAAGTGCTGCTTCAACAGCATCATTTGGAACATATTTAGGTGATGGTTCTCAATTATCTGGAATATCAACAACACCATTTCCATTCTCTGGATCTGCAGTTATTACTGGTTCATTAATGGTATCACAATCAGTAGTTGACTTTATGTCGGCATCAGCAGTATTATTAGATATAGAATCATTACCATTAGTTAATCCTAAAGTAGAATATTTTACGCCTACAGTAATAACTAGTTCCGGAACAACAGTTCCAATCCCCGGAGGATTAACATTTGTATCGTCATCTACTTATGAGTATCTCGAGATATTTATAAATGGATTGCGGTTGAGGTATGATATGGATTTTATTCCGGCATCGACTGGGTCGGTAAGATATGAAATAACAGTACCACCGGGTTCAGAATTAACATATAAATCATTAAAAAGGCCATAAGTTATGAGTGAAGAAACAAATCATCCACCGATGAAAAATTTAAATCAGTTGTTACCATTAGATGCATTGTTTATATATTGTGCAGCTAATTTAGGAGAATTTACAGTTGATAAAGAAAATAAAACTATTACATTTAATCAGTTATATACATTTGACTCTGCTATGTTGGATGAATGGAAATCTTTTCTAGAAAGTGCAAGAACAGAATATAATGACGGGTTGGCAGAAGGTCAGACTATAGCTGATAATGATGAACAATTATTCAGTAACTGTACGGAAATGGTTGAACTAGCAAAAACATTAATAGGATAGTATGGCCACAATCACCGCGGTAACATCATCAGTAATGGGAGAATACTTAAATGTATTAGATCCCACCACATGGGTGGGAGGAGTTGTCCCTGGCCCCGGGGATACTGCAGTGTTTCCGGCTCGAGTATATACATTTTATAGAAATACCAGTAATAATACAGATACACATTATAATTTCCCTCATCCATTACTTCGGCCATGGACCGGATCAAATTATGCAAAAATGAACACAAATGGAGATATTGTTTCAAGACAAGTACAATTTTATCTTAGCAGTATGTCAACATTGGGACTAGTTCCTACAGGAGATACATTAAGTGGAAGTGTTTATTGTACATTGTATCCATATTATAATCCAACCAATTTAATAAAAATTGATTTTACGGGGTCAAATGGAACAACATTACTTTATACTTGTTCAATAGACACTTCTTATCGAGATTGGAAATCAGAGGCATATCAAATATCATCCGGTTCTCCGATGGATCATGATCACCCAGATGGATTAAGGCCAGCATATGGACGATTTCATTATAATGGTAATTATTTTATACGTAATTTAAATCAGTATGAATTGACTGGGAGCGGCGAATGGGCAGTTGATCATATCGATATGAATTACTTCACTGACTTTAAAATAAAAGATGATGCAAAGTTATATTTAACTGCAACCGCCGCCGGCGATGCGTATATTGACATGTCAGGGACAAGTAATTATTCTTCAATTCAGGTATATGATCAAGCTCACATGATAATAAGTGGCGGATATGGGACAACTCAACAATCCGAAACTTATGTGGGTATAAAGAATTATAATAAACATGGCTGTAGTATTGTAATGTCTGGTTCTTCTAATTATAGTTCCTCTTTAATATCTGCTTCAACTTCCACCGGAGACACTACATTTGACGTTGTTGATGAAACAGCATTCGGTCCCGGAGATATTGTATCAATACAATCAAATTTAACTGATCATTATATTTTCGCCAGGCCCAATCCGGAAACCATAACTTATACCAATCCCCAAATTACAAAAAACCATGGGACCGCTTCCATCACCGGAAGCCGGACCGGACCACCAGCTAGCTATCAAGAAGACCCTCATTCGAATTGGTACACTCAACAATGGATTCCACACCAACAATCTGGAAGTAGTCTTAACGATGAATGGACGAAAATCGTAACTCGATCAAATAACACAGCTGTTGCAGAAAAACTCTTAACACGACGAGGATGGGTAGAATATGAAATAGGATCTTATCAATATAAAGATTTTGTAGAAGAATTTTTTGAAAGTGATGTAGATCCCTTTACCGGAATATATAAAGCAATTGCGGTTGATAGTATTCATAAAGATTATAAAAAGGGTGATAATATTATAATCAATGATACAGTATATAATGTCAAGGCAGTATCAACTACTTTAACTCAATCAATGTTAGCTGATTTCACTAAAGGAGATGTAGAACCGAAAGATATCTTTTTAAATATAGATAATTGTAATACAGGTTCCGGCGGCCTACAACCAGATTGGGGAAATAGCGATCCATATTACAGTAACTCTTATTTTTTCAGTGAAATTTATCAAAAGCAACATATGTGGTCCACTGGTTCAAATTTCTATAATGGATTTGTAGATCAAAATTGTTTTTATCTAAATTCAGCAAGTTTACGTTCTTTTAGTCCACAGGCTTATAATGCCAGCAAATATGAAGCTTACCTAGCTTTCAAAGGTCAACTTACCGGTAGCTGGTGGTATGAAGGAGAAATTGAAATTTCTGCTAGTCATGCGGATAATCTATTAAATGCGTATGATACTGATTCTGCAGTTAATATATATTGGCCATCTCTCGCTAACATAAGAGCTGGAAGCACACCTAACTGGTCGCAACTAAATTTAAACAAACAAAACAGTTACGGTAATGAAAATGAACAGTGGGGCCATTCGTCTCAATATGGATTAATACATAGACCCTATAGGGAATCTAATTATGGATGGCAGATGCCATTTGACGAAAATTATTCAACCAATGCTGACACTTTCAAAACAGATGGCTATCTATCCGATTATCATGATCGATTCAAAGGCCTAGAGTTTCCTTGTAATTATACCGCCTCCGGAGGAAGTTTCTCTATTAAATTAGAAAGAAACGGAAATTATAATAAATTCTGCTCTAAAGATCAAGGATCTGATTGGAGATGTTACTTCGAAAGTTTCTCAGACACAATGGCAGATGGACAGATCTGTATTGGACTACAAGGCTGGTCGAAAATATATTCTATAAGTGTTAAACATAGATATCAAGTATTATTATTAGATACTACTGATTCAGTATCAAGATATGATGATATAACTGAGTCCGGACTATTATATTCACATGGAATAAATAAAACAATAGAACATATTGGGACTGAAGTTAAAGACCCATTAGGATATAAAAATATATTATGGGATGAATATCAAAATAAACAAGGAAGAACAGGAATACGACCATACGTCCAAGGGTGGACATATAATGCTGCTACATACGCCCATGGATACCAAGACGAATATTATAACATGCACCGCCTCTTCCAACCTATGAGCCAGATGCTAGGATATTATGCTAATTATCAATGGAACAATGCTGCTTCAGAAGTTACGGTTGATCTAGGCGCGCCAGTAACATTCGATACTATTGGCTTTATGACTATGGGTAATGTTTATGGCGAAGGCTCTCGTACAACTACAAGTTATGGTGCCGGTGGATATATGACCAATATACGATTTAGTTATACATTAGACCATTCATCAAATTTCATTGCTGGCAACACAGCATCTTTCTGGGGAGGAGCCACTGGCGAGGAAGATAGTAGAACTAGTTCCGGTAGATCCGGAATAAGATTTTATACTGGGAGCAGTGCCGTCACAGCACAAGTAATACGATTCCAAAACGCTGGTCATAGTAAAAACGGCACAGCTGGTTGTGATACTGGATTCTTCGGCGTCTATAATGGACAATCGGGATCAACAAATCGTCAAATAGAATTAAAAAGTGTAGATAATTGGAAAGTAGGAGATTCATTGACGTTTTTCAGTCCACACCATGAAAATGACACTAGTGTGATAGGACCATATACCAATTACCTTAGTTATTTAATGCCGGATAAAACATCTGGCTATAATACAATGACATCAGATGAACTAGATGCTAAATTAAATGGCGGCTTATTTTCATATTATGATATCACAGCTATTGATACAGCTACTAATAGAATAACTTTAGACCGCGACCCATGTTATGATCATTTATTTCCAGGAACGTTAGCCTTAAAAGCTAACAGAGGAAATATTCGACTTAAAACTGCTCATAAAGGACTCAATAAATATAATTTTAAAATATATCAATATGGAACTAATATGACCCGGTATATTCGTAATGTAATGTTAGATGGGGATATTCAATGGTATGGCTCAGCAAATTACCCTCACATGCATAACTTGATAGAAAATGTTTTTATTCAAGCTTGTCTGCAAGGTAGATCAGCTATTAGTTTAACTGAACCCGGTCCGATAACAGTAAGAAATGTTATTACTCAAGGAAGAGGGATATACTGTATTGATCGTAATTATATGGCCGGCAAAACAACTTGGTATGGTGTTCTTAATCATGGTGGATATGATACGTCGTATCATGATTGGACCCAATCCTGCCCATGGCAAACCAATTTCTTTTTTACTAAAGGCGGAGGTAGCACCGGTGCAACGTGGGGATATTTTTTTAAGCAATATAATAGTTACCCGACATTTCCAACCGTTAGTAAAAACCATACGAAAAATAGTCTTCAGTGGGGATATTATGATTATATGACATTGAATGATTTCAGATCTGCTATAATGGGCCGCCGTATAGGTTCTGATGGTAATCAGATTGACGTTTATGAAAATTATTATGGCGATTGTTATTACCGCGATTTATGGTCTACAAGCACCGGTTATCAAACTATGAATTCAGGACTTGAGAAAACTAAGTGGGATAGATTCAAATTATATCGTGACTCTGGATTGACCAAATGGCGCACAAGGGCCATGATACCACAATATGGCAATTGGATCACTTATGGTTTAGCAATGGGAAATAAACCATATGGAGTTCCGAGATTTAATTCGCGATATCATAATGGAAAGAATATAATTCTAATAAATCGTCGAGCCAATTCTCATAGTTCCACTCAACCATTTTGTATTATAGAACATAAACCTGGAGAATACTGGTTAGAATACAATTATAGGAACACTGCTTATTCGGCTACATTAGATAGTATAAACACATTTAAAGAATGTAAATTGTATGCGAAAGAAGATTGTACGGTCAGGATACGAGTTAATTTAGATTATATAACTTCAGAGATAGCATTGCATGCATTTGATGAATATAATGAGATGAATACGAGTTACGCAAAACCAGGAATTGTGTCCGGATTTAATACGCCGTATCAAAAAGTACCGAGATTAATAATATTAAGGGGAGCCACAGAAGGAGCAAATGCAACACCAGGAGCAAGTGAAGTTCTAGATGTTGAGTATTTTGATTCGACTAATCGTGACCATACTAATTTTTCATATGATAAAACAATTTCAATTAAAAAAGATGAATGTATTAATGTAATGTGGGTTTGTCCTCAAGGATATCAATACGATAGATTGGGCATTATAATGAAGTATAAAAACCTTAGTTTCGATGTGTTAACAGAAACCCCAGAAAAAGTAACTGTTATGGACTCCAATTGGGATAATGAAATATTGTTTTCGTCTGGAGTAAGAAATGCTCTAGGTCAGCCTGCAGGTGGAAATGCAGAACATGGTGCAAATGCAGTAGTAAGAAAAGTGAATGACATAACAGATGCATCATTATCAACAGTTAAATTTAATAAAGTGAGACTATAATGAAATTTAAAGTATTAGATAACGAGCCTATACAATTTTATAATACAGATGGAACCTTAATGGCAACATTACAAGTCTCTGGTTCTGGAGATTTGGTGATACAAGCTGATTCCGGATCATCTAGGAATATAATTTTAGGCGACGAAACTTCGGCAGCTGATGTAGAGATAGGAAAGCCAGGAGTGGCTAGCTCATTAACACTTATGGGTGGAGGAACAATATCATCAAATGGTAATATATTAACTATAGGAAGTACAACAACTAGTGATATAGTACGAATAAATAATGCACAATACTCTCAAAGTTTTGATTTAACTGGCTCTATGACTATAACAGGATCGTTAAATGCAACCAACATCATTGGGTCTGCATATTCATTAACAGATCTCACAGTTGATGGCACATCAGTAACATTTTCAAATTTACCGACATCAGAACCAACAGTAACAGGATCGGTTTGGATATCAGGTAGTAGCGTGGCACATCCTAATTCTGGATATTTAATGATATTTAATCCTTAGCAGAAAAATTGGATTAAATCAATTTATAGTTGTAAAAGTCGATATTTATATAAAAAGGTAAATACATGGCAGTTAATATCCCTATATGGCCTGGATCGTCTAGTTTCTTCCCAGGCGATACACCTTTTGGATTTTATGATAATGATTATGCATTTCAGACAGAAGCAGATAAAACTGCTGAGTGGTGTGCAAAGAGATTGGGGTATCCATTATCGGATATAGAATTACAAGATGTTAATTTATTTGCTTGTTTAGAAGAAGCCGTAACTGAATATGGCGCTCAACTCAATACATTTAACATTCGTGATAATATGCTTAACTTGTATGGGTCTCCAACTGGTTCTAGTTTAACCGGCAAAAAGATATCAGCTACCATGGGCGGCTTAATTGAATTAGCAGAAGAATATGGTACTGAAGCAGAGTCTGGAGGAAATGTAACATATTATACAGGGAGTATTAATGTAGTCGCCGGCGAACAGATATATGACCTAACTAGTACATCATCAGTTAATTTAGAATCCGGAACTCCAGGTGTTGATGCAATTGAAATAAAAAGATTATATCATAATGCACCACCAGCCATTGCTAGATTCTTTGACCCGTTTATTGGGTCAGGTGTAGGTACGCAACAAATGTTGGATGCATTTGGATTTGGAAATTATTCACCGGGCGTATCATTTATGATGATGCCGGTATTTGCAGACATGTTAAGAATGCAAGCTATAGAATTTAATGATATAGTAAGGAGATCAGCATGGTCATTCCAGATGTCAAAAGATAGATTAAGGGTATTTCCATTACCAGATGGAACTAATTTTACAAAAATTCATTTTGATTATATATTAAAATCAGATAGAAATAATGCACTTAAAGGAACCACCGGAACAGTTTCAGATTTTTCAAATGTTCCTTATACAAATATTGAATATACAAATGTTAATTCAGTAGGACGTCAGTGGATTAGAAGATATGCATTAGCGTTAGCAAAAGAAATGTTAGGATATATACGAGGAAAATATTCTACTTTACCTATTCCTAATTCAGAAATAACATTAAATGGAGCCGACCTTATTTCGGCCGCACAGACAGAAAAAGAGGGTCTTATAACAGAACTAAAAGAGATACTTGATACAATGTCAAGGCAATCACAATTAGAAAGAAAACAAGCAGAATCCGATGCTTTGTTATCTCAATTTAATAAGATACCAATGAAAATTTATATAGGATAAAAATGGCTTTATTTGGCTCAGCAAGAGATGCGAATTTAATTAGATCTGTCAATAAAGAATTAATTAATAATTATATTGACACAGAAGTTGGGTTCTACAAACTTAACTTGGAAGCCACTCGTGCTAATTTATACGGCGAATCAGATAATAAAGTTTATTATTCTCAAACGAAAATGAATTGTATAGTATTAAAAGATGTGAAATCAGTCACCGGTGATGAATATGGGTTAGAATATAATAGACCTGGCACATTTGCATTTTTACGGGATACCCTTAAAGATAATAATATTATAATTGAAACCGGAGACATATTACAGTATGATGGTGAGTATTGGGAAATTGATTCTACATCAGCATCTGAATATTTTGCTGGAAAGAATCCTTCACGTGATATTGGATATGTAAATGGCGAAAGAGGAGAATTCGGATATAATGTATCAGTAGTATGTGAAGCACATGTAACAAGAAGAAATGGCCTGAATATACAAGAAGTACGTACTGGAATTAATAGGCCGAATGATAATATACCTAGGAATTTATGAGCGAGAATAAATTAAATAAAACACAAAGTTCATTTTCGAGAGACCCGGAACTCAATCGAGCAGATGAAGTACGACGTGATAATGATATTATCAAAACACCTAAATGTACTATATATGATATTGATTATGCAATTATGGCATATTTAAGAGAAGTTGTCCGTCCACAAATTATTGAAAATGAATCTATTATAGATGTTCCTATAATGTATGCCAATGGAGAAAAATGGGAACAGTTTCAAGCTAAAGGATATATGTTTGACGAAAGAGGCAAGATTATGACGCCTTTAATAAGTTTGAAACGTAATAGTATTGTTGAAAGAGATTCATTAAGAACATTAGGAGTAAATAGAAATCCAGCTGGTAATGATTATATGTATCGTAATAAACATACAATGACCAATCAATATGATAGATTTTCTGTACAACAAGGCACTAAACCAAGTAATGAATATTATATGTCACCGGTCCCAGAATTTATAGATCTGTCATATGATATATTATTATGGACACAATACACGGACCAAATGAATTCTATCATTGAGCAAATTATGCCATTGAATGGATTTGCATGGGGAACGACTTGGAAGTTTCCGGTCTTCATGCAAGATTATACTTTTGAAACTATGAATTCAATTGGAGAAGATAGAATGGTTCGAGCAACAATACCAGCCACAGTTAAAGGCACATTGTTAATGCCATATGAATTACGCAAATCTAATTTCCAGAAAAGATTATCAGTTAAAAAAATCACCTTTAAGTCAGAAACAGAGTCATTTAATGTAAATATTCAAGACACGCCACCCGGTGGATGGCCAAAATAAAGTTATTAAAAAATTAGGATATATAATATATTTTCATTATATTTATTATAAATTACAAAAGGAATGGTTATGGCAGAAAAGCAACATTTATCAAAAGAAGAAAAAATTCAAATTGAAGAAATTAAAAATTCAAGTCAACAAAAAGTATTTGAATTTGGACAAATAGAATTAGAGATAATTTTATGTGATCAACGAATGGATTTTCTTAATCAAGAGAAAGAAAGATTAACTAATCAATACAAAGAACTTCAGACAAAAGAAGAGTCATTAGTTAACTCTATCACTAAAAAATATGGGACCGGAACACTGAACATCGAATCTGGAGAATTTCTACCATCTATTTGAGTGTTTGGCAATGTTTCTGGATATTTATAAGAAATTATAGATTTTAAATAAGGAGCAAAAATAATGGCTGAAAGAATTGTATCGCCTGGTGTATTTACAAATGAAGTAGATCAATCATTTTTACCGGCTGGGGTAGCTGCCATAGGAGCTGCGGTTATAGGACCAACTCAAAAAGGTCCTGCAGGAATTCCTACTGTAGTAACTAGTTATTCCGAATTCCTACAAACGTTCGGAGGAGCATTTTCTAGTGGTTCTGGAGCATCGGAAGGTAAATATAAATATCTAACTAATTATTCAGCACAAGAATATCTGAAATATGCTGACACATTAACAGTTGTTAGGATATTAGCTGGAGGTTATAGTCCAGCAGATGCAACACCTACAGCATCTGTTTATACATATGGCACTGGATCATTTACATTAACAACATTATCAGATGGAGCCGGCCTTAATAGTGAAGGGACAGAAGGCGTTAATAACGCATTGACAAATGGTACGGTGAATAATTTAAGATGGGAAGTATCAAATGTTAGTAATTCAAAAGGTACTTTTACATTATTAATTAGACGTGGTGATGATACCATCAAAAGAAAAACAATTGTAGAACAATATAACAATTTAACATTAGATCCAAATTCAAATAATTACATTGCAAAAGTTATTGGAGATCAATCTAATACAGTAAGAGATTCAGGAACAACAGATCCATTTATTCAATTGTCTGGTTCATATGCAAATAGATCAAAATATGTAAGAGTTGCAGTTCACCAAACAACTTACAATTATTTAGATGTTAATGGAAATGTTAGAGATGGTGCTTTATCAGGAAGTTTACCAACGGCAGCATCCGGAACATTTGCAAATGGCTCTGATGGAGTTGTTGTACATCCAATTCAATTCAATGAAAATATTAGTAACACAAATACACAAGGATATAATTTAGGTGTAGCAGTTAGTGGTTCAACAGCATATAATGATGCAATTTATTTATTAAAGAATCAAGATGAATATGATATTAATTTATTATCATTACCTGGATTAATGGATAATTATTCGAATCATGCTTCTGTGATAACAACTGCATTAACAGCAATGGAAGATCGTTCAGATGCATTCTTATTAATTGATCCAGTAGAATATAGTTCAACAATTGCAACAGCAACAGCTAAAGCTGAAGCTAGAGATTCAAATTATGCTGCTAGTTATTGGCCATGGATTAAAATTCCAGATGTTGATCTTGGAAGAAATGTTTGGGTTCCGGCATCAACATTAATACCTAGTGTATATGCATTTAATGATAGAGTAGCTGCTCCATGGTATGCACCAGCTGGTTTAAATAGAGGTGCTTTAGATATTGCAGTTCAGACAGAAAGAAAATTAACTCAATCAAATAGAGATACTTTATATGAAAGTGCTGTTAATCCAATTGCAACTTTTCCTAATGCAGGCGTAGTTGTTTATGGACAAAAAACATTACAGAAAAAAGCATCAGCATTGGATAGAGTAAATGTTAGAAGATTGCTTATTGCAGCTAAGAAATTTATTGCATCAGCGACTAAGTTCCTAGTATTTGAAAATAATACGGCAGCAACTAGAAATAGATTTTTAGGAATAACTAATCCATATTTTGAAAATGTACAACAAAGACAAGGTCTTTATGCATTTAAAGTAGTAATGGATGAAACAAATAATACACCGGATGTAATTGATAGAAATGAGATGAGAGGAGCAATTTATTTGCAACCTGCTAAGACAGCTGAATTTATCATAATTGACTTTAATATACTTCCAACAGGTGCTTCGTTCCCAGAATAGAAGAAGGAACATATTTATATTAAATAGGAGAAAATAGATGGCAGAATTACTTGACCCAACCGAGATATTTTATACGGCATATGAACCTAAAATGGCAAACAGGTTCATTATGTATATTGAGGGCATCCCTGCATATCTTGTGAAAGCTGCTTCAAGACCATCAATTGACCAAGGTGAAGTCATTCTTGATCACATCAACGTTGAAAGAAAGTTAAAAGGCAAATCAAGATGGCAAGATGTTACCGTAACATTATATGATCCAGTCGTACCTTCCGGAGCACAAGCAGTAATGGAATGGGTTAGATTACATCACGAATCTGTAACAGGTAGAGATGGATATTCAGATTTTTATAAAAAGGATATTACATTTAATACATTAGGACCTGTTGGTGATAAAGTTGAAGAGTGGACATTGAAAGGTGCATTTATATCATCTGCTACATTCGGAGATATGGATTGGGCAACAGAAGATGCAGTTAATATTGAATTAA
>PVBE011583500.1_pt1 | contig 12854 bp, 15 predicted proteins | sample 1631181 | NCBI WGS metagenome assembly PVBE01 (sample SAMN08397723, study PRJNA350692) | Marine metagenome, whole genome shotgun sequencing project. | isolation source: water | place: Pacific Ocean | collected 2012-04
CACTAGCAAAGGAGTACAACATGATCGCGACAGATGACCAAAAGCCAGCTCCCAACTTGAGATTCGGCCACCTGGGCTTGAGCGTAATGAACATCGAGACTATGGAGAAATTCTATACCGAGTGCTTGGGTTTCGCCGTCACCGACCGCGGTGCGGTCGCCGGCATGAAGCTGGTGTTCTTGTCACGCGACCCACTTGATCACCATCAAATTGCTTTGGCGTCTGGCCGCCCGGACACGCTGCCAGCTAACACGCAAAATCCGCAATTCGGGCCAAGTATCAACCAGATTTCGTTCAAGATGGGATCGCTGGATGACCTACGCGACATGCACGAAAGATTGCAAGCCGCAGGCGCTTCAAACTTTTTGCTGGCGAATCATGGCGTTGCTTGGAGTATTTACGCGCACGATCCGGAAGGCAATAACCTCGAATTCTTCGTAGAAACGGCTTGGTATATTAAGCAGCCGTTTCTGATACCGTTGGATTTCACCAAATCGGATACTGAAATTTTCGACGAAACTAAAGCACTGTGCGAATCGCGGAAAGAATTCGAACCTTATTCGGACTGGCGCCAGAAAGTGGCGGTACGCATGCCGCCGCCGTTCAGTGCGCCCGAGGCGCTGCAATGATCTCGTTTTAAGAACCGACAGGATCTGACCCTTCCGGTTAAACAATATGCAACATAGCTGTTAATCTGTTCATGGGCTTGGGATTAGTCAACGCCCTGCCCGCGGAGAAGTAATATGAAATTGGGCGAACGGTTATTCGGATCGGAGTACAACGAGGACATACCCTATACCTACCACGCCCAATACCAGGTGTTTGAGGGCTCCGACGAGATGACCAAAGATTGGTTTGGGGCCACGTTTTGCGGTGTGTGCAACCATCTACGGGAGCAAGGTGTCCAACCAGCAAGCATTTCAATCTATGAATGTTATGCCGGTAACGATGTGGAAATGCCAAAAGACTCGTACACCGACGACGATGGTGAGTGGCTTATCCAGGACGACTTGTGTCACGCGCATGTTCGATATGGTTCTTCGGTTTTACGATCAAGCGTCTACGAGTTTCTTTCCGTAGAGGGATCGATGGATCAACGTGGTATCCAGATACTCGATGTCCTCCGCGATCTTGCCGTCGCGGAAGGTGAAGATATGGCAGTAGGTGTTGTTGTAGGGACCGTAGTTACCGGTGATCGTCCCTTGCGCGCGCGCGACCACCTTTTCCCCTTCCGCGATTAACTCGACGACGTCGACCCGGACGCCAGCGTCAGCGTCGACTACTCGGAATACTTCGCCCATTAGATCATCTTCTATCGCTTTTGGGCCGACAAAGGTTTTGGATACCGGCGTATCGCCGATGATCGTCCAGACTACATCGTCATGGCATAAGGCTAACGCGCCGGCCAAATTGCCGCCGGAGATCGCCGCGAAGAAATCTCGAATGACTTGCTTGTTGGTTTCGGTTGACATAGTTTGCTCCCCCGTTTCACGTTCCTGACGAATCTATTTCCCCGTAAAGTCGGGCTTGCGTTTTTCGGCGAAAGCAGTGACCCCCTCGCGAAAATCGGCGCGCGCCGCGCAGTCGGCGAATGTTTCTCCTTCCAGCTGAAGCTGAGACTCCCATTCGTTCTCGAGCGAGCGGTAGAGAAGGCGTTTGGTGTTGCCGTAAACGTGCGTTGGGCCGCTCGCGAGTCGCTGCGCTAGCTTGTCGGTTTCGGCCTGCAGCTCGGCCTCGGGCACGACAAAATTGATCATACCGATGTCTTGTGCCGTTTGTGCGTCAAATCGGTCACCGAGCAAGGCGATTTCCATCGCCTTTTTTATGCCCACGGCGCGCGGCAGATTAAAGGTTGCCGAGCCGTCCGGGCTGGTGCCGATATGCACGTAGGCGAGCGTGAAGAACGCACTGTCTGCGGCGATAACGAGGTCGGCGGCCAGGGCCATACTGACACCGGCGCCCGCGGCTGCGCCGGCTACGCTCGCGACGATAGGCTTCGGCATGCGCCGCATCGTGAACATGATCGGGTGCAGGTCGTGAATCCTCTGAATAAAGGACGCCCGGATCTTACTCGCCGGTTCGTCGACATAGTTCACAAACCGTTTCACGTCCCCGCCGGCCATAAAATGTCCATCTGCGCCCTGCATCACGACACAGCGTATATCGTCGTCGAATTCGAGTTCGGCCAGGACATCGCGCAGATTACTGCGCATATCGGTACTCAAGGCGTTGCGTGCGTCGGGACGGTTGAATGTGAGTGTGGCAATGCCTTCGTTCTTTTCTACTAGCAGGTCCGCCATGCTTGACTCCTAATCGTTTAACGCCGGGGAATCGGCAATCATATCGATGCCGACAACAAATGACGAGCCGAATCCAACCCGTCTATTCTTCGCCACGTTTCGCTTGCGCGATCAGCGCGTCGAGTTCCTCGATCGCGGCCCGGGCAACGTCGCCTTCCGGGATCGGGTCGCCTGAGTCGCGCCACTGTACTGCCGCCTTGAATCCGTGCGCCTGCGCATGACGTCGGAACCACAGGCCCTCCGGGTTATGGCGGGTGATGCCGTCGAATACCGTGGCCATCGTCTGGCTGGCGAGCAGCCCCATGCGCTCGACGGCTTCGTTGACGATCATTTTTTGCATCATCAGCATGCCGGCCGGAATACCGCTCATTCGCGCGGCCAGGGCGTCGACGCTCGCATCGAGGCTGTCGGCGGGCACCGCTTCGCTCACCAGACCCCACCGCTCGGCAGTGATCCCGTCGATCAGATCACCGGTCAACAGCATTCGCTTCGCGCGTTCCGGCCCCAGCCGGTAGGTCCAATGCGCAGTCGTCGGGCAGCCCCACACTCGCGTCGGCATGTAACCGATCCGCGCGGTCTCTTCCATCACAATCTGGTCGCAACACAAGGCGATATCCGAACCGCCGGCGATCGCGTATTTATGCACGCGTGCAATCGTCGGCTTATGCGAGTGCCACAAGGACATGAAGTCATTGGTGTACTCGCGCATCGTCCGGTAGTCGCGCATCGGATCCCACGGCTCCGACTCCTGGTTGCATGGGTGATCGATCTCGTCCTCGGCCAAGATCCCCATGTCGTAGCCCGCGCAGAAAGCGGATCCCGCGCCCTGCAACACGATCACGTGCACGTCCTCACAATGGTTCGCGGCTTCGACCGCCCGCCGGATCTCTCCCGGCGTATCGGCGGAAATCGCGTTGAGGCGCTCCGGCCGGTTGAAGGTAATGCGAGCGATCCTGGGATTCCCTCGATCTCGCATGAGCGTCAGCGTACGGAACCCAGTTTCCGTAGCAATGAGTGTACCGGCGTGCGGGTCTGCGCCTGCTTCTGGGCGTGTCATATGGTCTCTCCCGGTTTTCAACCGCCGGCCATCAATCCGGAATGATCCGGGGCGAGGTGGATTTGCGGCGGTCTATGCCCGACTTTCCTGGATCTTGCGCCAGATTGCACCAGGTCTTAAGGGCAGCTCGGTGATCTCGACGCCGAACGGCACCAGCGCGTCGCACACCGCGTTTGTGAGTGTGCCCGGGATCGAGCTGGGACGCCCCTCGCCGATGCCGCGTGTCCCGAGCGGCGTATGCGGGCACGGTGTCGGCGCGTAAGTGACCTCGAAGTCCGGTAGGTCGGCCGCGGTCGCGAGCTTGTAGTTCTCGAAATCCGCTGTCAGCTGCTGGCCCTGTTCGTCGTAGACGAATTCCTCGAACACCGCGTTCGATATACCCTGCGCGATGGCTCCATGCATCTGTCCGTCGACCACCATCGGGTTGATGACCCGGCCGACGTCCTCCGAGGTGATCCAGCGCTTGATTTCGAACGCACCCGAGTCGGCGTTGACTTCGACGATGCAGCAGTCGGCATTGAAACTAATCATTGGATTCGCCGCTTCGAAGAACGCGGTCGTGTCGAGCCCGCCTACCTCACCCTCGGGCAGGTTGATCGGCCACATGATGATCCGTTCGACGGCTTCGCGGAACGATTTTTTCTTCTCGGGGTCGCTCAGGTAGACGATCTCGCCGTTTTTGAATTCGAAGTGTTCGACTTGAGCCTCGATCTCCATATCGTGGGCAAGAATGCGTGTGATTTTGTCCTTGAGCTCCGCGCACGCCTTGGCTACGGCGCTGACGAAATAGGATCCGTAACGCGCGCCGACGGAGCCAGAACCGAAGGGCGTCGTACTGGTATCCCCTGTGGTGACGACCACGTCCCCTGGGTCGATGCCGAAGATCGCCGCGACGGCTTGCGCGGTAGTGGTCTCGTGGCCCTGTCCGCTCGGTGCGTCCCCGCCGTAGACAAACACCTTGCCGCGCGGTTCGATGCGCACCGAGGCGGCACCGTAACCCGGCTGGTTTTCCATCGGCACCAACAACTCCGAGGCCACGCCGGAGAGTTCGACGCCGCAACCGAACCCGATCCCGAGGTAGCGGCCTTGCTCACGCGCGGTAGCCTGCTCTTTGCGAAAGGCACCGAGATCGATCTGGGCGATGAGGTTGTCCCACACCTTGATGAAGTCGCCGCTGTCGAAGTACTCACCGGTCACGCTCGTGTACGGCAGTTGCGGGACGAGGTTCTTGCGCCGCAGGTCCGATGGTTCCATGCCGATCTTGTGGGCGACCATATCGATCGCGCGCTCGAGCGAGAAGCGCATCGGAAAATGTCCGAAAGCGCGCGAGGGGGTCAGGCTCGCCTTATTCGTCGAGGCCACCCGTAACCGCACGTCGCCTTTCTGCCAGGCGTATCCGTTCGGCAGCTCGATCGCTCCCAACCACGGCATGACGAAACCCCAGTACACGCCGATGCAGCCGACGCCGTTATTGGCGACCGCGCGGCTGCGCAGCGCCAGCAGTTCACCGTCTTTACTCGCCGCGACCTCCAGATAGTTGACTTGATCGCGTTCCTGCCCGACGTTCATCAGGCTCTCGTAGCGCGATTCGATCCAGCGCACCGGGCGTCCGAGTTTGCGCGCGGCGTGCGCGATGACAACGTTCTCGCGGTAGAACGGTGCTCTGATCCCGAAGCCGCCGCCCATGTCGCGGGGTGCGATAACGCGCACTTTCTCGGCCGGTATATCCAGGACGTCGACGAGCGCGAGACGATCGATGTGCGGTCGTTGGGTCGTAATATAGGCGGTGAGACCGTCGGATACGTTCCAGTCACACAACACACCGCGCGGTTCGATCGGAGTAACGCCCGTGCGATGGACCTTGAAGCGTTCGCTGACGACGACGTCGGCGGCCTCGAAGATCTTTTCGACCTCTACCGCGTTCTCGTTCTGCTCCTCCTCGGTCTCGCCGCCCGTAAACGTTGCGGCGAAGATCTCGTTACTGGTCGCGTCGTCATGGACGAGCGGCGCATCGGCTTCGAGCGCCTTTTCGGCGTCGACTACGACTGGTAGTTCTTCGTAGTCCACCGCGACACTTTCGGCGGCGTCCACGGCCACGTATTTGTCGCGGGCAACCACCAGCGCCACGGGTTCGCCGTGGTACCTGACCTTACCCACCGCGAGCGCATGATAGCTCGGGTACTGGGCCGGCAGGTTGGGTTTCAGAACGGGTTGATCCATCGATTTGACGACGTCTTTGAGGTCGTCGCCCGTATAGACGGCGACTACCCCCGGCATCGACTCGGCCTCGCGTTTGTTGATGCCGTTGATGCGCGCGTGGGCGTATTCGCTGCGCACGAATACCGCATGTAGCATACCGGGGAGCACGATGTCCGCAACGTACTTCCCGCTGCCCGTGATCAACCGCAGGTCTTCCTTACGCGGCGCGGGCGCGCCCAGCCACTGCGCGCTGTCTTCCACTGGCTTACCGGCCATTATGCTTTTCCTCTTTACAAGCTTCCCCGGGGTTCGTATTCGATTCTAGCATGCGGCGTAGCGTGTTCTGCAGGCAGCCGATCCCGACGATACTCAGGCACCGGCAGCGTCGTCACTAAAGCGGGAATAACCCTCGCACGGCCGCAAGACTGGGTCGACAGAGGGTATTCTCTGACGGTTCGTCTAAAAGACGATCGGTAGCTCCAAGTACGTTTCGTAGATGTAATCGCGGTGCTCGAGCAGCAGCGGTGACAGCGCCGCCTGTACTTCCGGATCCGGGTTGTCGTAGGGGAACTCGGCCATCGGACACAGTTCCGGCGCGAGCGGTTGGAGCAGAGCGACAAAACACGCCCAGTAGATGTCGAGTGCCGATAGTTGGTCGCCGATGAAATAACGGCTGCCCGCTATCTTTTGCGATTCCAACCGCTGGTGCAGGGTCGCTACGCACTCGGCCATGCGCGCAGGTGCGGTGGCGCCGAGTTCCGGGGTGTATAGATACTTTTCTCCGATATGAGACCAGAGGCCGCGCTCCGGATCGTCTTCCGGCATCGCCGCCAGGGTGCGGTGCAGGATCGCGATGCGCTTGGTCCAGCCGAAACCGCCCTCGCCGGCGATCTGGTGGGCGAGGCCGAACATCAGGATCTGATCATCGATCGCCGTCGGTATCAGCGCCGGTTCGGGCTTAAGCAGTTCGGCAAGATAGAGCTGGTCGATCCATGAACAACGCGGCCGTTCGTCATTCCAGATCGCAACGGGTCCGCTCGATTGTCCGGTCCACGCGCGCAACTCCGTATCGGCACCGTCTTTGCCGAACGCGAGGTCACTGAATCCTTCGCCGGATGTCACCACCGGGGTGTAGGGGATCCGTTTGACGTGAAAGATCCCTTTGCACGACTCCCGCCACGGGCCCGGTATGGGGTAAGCACCGAGCACGAGCCGCAGACCGGGCAGTTTGCGTGCCTCGGCGATGCTCACGTAATCGAGTTTTACATCGGTGAGTTCGATTCCTTGGGTCATGGCGGCCTCTCGCGCTTACACCCGGTAACGGTAGCTCGGCGCAAGGGCAATTGCCAGCGATGTACGGCCATCGCCGGAAGTGTGCCGATCCGCCTTTCACGAGGCGCGCATGTGCCCATTTCCCGTTCTCGTAGCAGAACAGTATTTTCGCGAGCTTACAAAGTTGAGCCACCTGCAACAATTTCCGATCGATGTGTTGAAGGTCGACCGGTCGTTCGCGTCCGGACTAGAACATGGTAGTGATTACCGCTCCATTACCAAAGCCATCGTCGCAATGGTTCATAGCCTGGAAATGATGATTGTTGCCGAAGGCGTCGAAACCGATTCTCAACTCCGCGTGTTACGACATTTGAGCGTCGACAGGGTGCACGGCTACTTGATTTCGAAATCGATCCCTTGGCGGGAATTGAGGGCGTTTTTGGACCATTGGGAATGAGGATGGGCGGTGCTTTACGGTGCTCCGCAAGGGTCGCTCCCAACGGAGGGAAACAGAGCCGCGACTTGCGCAAATCCCAATCCGACGGCCATGTTTCCTCTGTGACGAGTTATGAGCTGGATGCGGTCGCAGGGGTCGCAGTTGCTGCCGTCGGCTTCCAACCTTTACCGATCTCTTCGCCCGTAACCGCGTGGTGAGAGAATGCGGAGAGCACCTGGTTGAACTTCTTCTTGATCATGGGCCGCATCATCAACTTGCCCATGATCAGACCGAGCGGTCCGAACTTCGGTACGAACGCCATCTCCATCGTCACTTCGCAAGTTTCCGCGCCCGTTGCCCTGACGCCTAGGGTTGCAGCCGCCTCTTTCAACGGTAGCGAGAATTCGGACAGCTGCACCGTATAGGTTTCGCCCTCCTGCCAACGGGTGATCTCCTCGACGACGGAGGTGTTGTCGTAGAAGTTGCAGACCCGGATCGCGCCGACCCCGCGTTGCGCATCACTGCGCAGTTCGACGCGGTCGACAAAGGGATGAAAATGATCGACGCTCTCAAAATCAGCCAGGATCTCCCAGGCGCGATTTGCGGATACGTTGACAGTCTTGCTAGCTTTTGTTTTCAACATGATCGATTGCTCCAGGTTGGTCTGAGAAATGCCCCAAGCGTGCGGGAAACCCCGACCGGCACGCTATGCAAGCGGTCGGCGTTAAAGGCTTCATCGATGTCGACGCGTTCCGTGCTTGGCGTCCTCAGTTGGCGGGCGGTGTAGCGGAATTGTCCGTTGGTCGCGGCCCGCCACTATTGCGGTACTATATCCAATTAAGTAGTTGGATATAAACACGAACGGTCGCGGATGTCTACCTTTTCTGCCTTTTCTCGATCCCCGCGGGATCCGGCGGAAACCCCGTGCAAACAGGTCTCTAATGCGCTGTTACGACACGATCAAGCGCGGATACGTTCGATCTCCCGGCGTGCGGCACGAGCGGCGGCAACGAGAAACTCGGTACCAAGGCCGGCGCGCATGAGGACAAAAATGCCGGCTAGGGTGGCGGTCAAAAACTTGCCGTGATCCACACAGGAAACGTCAGCGCGCAATTCGCCGCGGGCGCTCGCGTTGGTCAGTGCATTGCGCACGCCGTTTTCGATCGATTGGAAATGGGTCGCAACGAACTCCTGGCTGGCCGCGTCGCTCGCCGCCCGTTCGGTTGCTGCATTGCAGAGCAGACAGCCACGGCTTGCGATGGGTCCGTCGGCGTTAGCGGCGAAGAATTCAAATACGGCGGCGATGTCATCGAGTCCGGCATCAGGCCCCTCCAGCGCATGGAAATTTCTCGCGACGACCTCTTTCGAGTAAAGGGCGAGTGCCGCCTCGTACAGGCCCTGCTTGGATTCGAATTCGGCAAACAGGCTGTAGACGTTGACGCCCATATGGTTGGCGAGATCTTTGGTCGAGGTGGCCTCGAAGCCCCGCGCCCAAAAAAGCTCCATGGCCTTGCGCGTGACATCCTCGCGGTCGTAGGTCTTGTTTCTCCCCATACGGGTCTCCGTATTATTTCCAATTGAATACTTGGAATCTATTCTAACCCATGAAACAATAACCAATCTATCAGTTGGAAATAAGAGGCACAATCGTGAGACAGCCGGCGCAAAATCAATGGGATGCGATCGTCGTGGGTTCCGGATTAGGCGGTCTCTCGTGTGCCGCCTATTTGTGCGCGGCCGGCAAGCGAACTCTGGTGCTAGAGGCCCACTACGTCGCCGGCGGGAATTCGCAGATATTCCGGCGCAATCGCAAGGGTCGCGAGTATGAGTTTGACGTGGGCATTCACTACATCGGCGAGTGCGCTCCCGACGGGCTGATCCCGGCCATTCTGCGCGGCGCGGGGCTGGCCGAACGGGTCGCCTTTCGTCAGCTCGATGGCGACGGCTTCGACACGCTCGTCTTCCCGGACTTCACGTTCCGTGTGCCGAAAGGTTGGGATCGCTACCGCTCGCGGCTGTTAGAGACATTTCCCGAGGAGGCGGGGTCGATCGGTACGGTGGTGGACATTCTGCGTCGCGTTGCAGATGAGGGCGCCCGCGTAACGGACGGGGACGTAGCGATGCAGGAGATGGCGTCCGAGGCGCCGACGTTTGCCGAGTGGGGCCTGCGACCCGTTCCCGATCTCTTTCGCGAGCACGGACTCTCCGAACGCGCCAGTGCAGTTCTGCTCGCCGAGTCGTTGGCCTATGCGTGCCCGCCGTCGCGGACGCCCGTGGCGTTACAGGGCTGGCTACTGAACCATTACGTGGGGGGCGGTGCCTATTACCCCGAGGGTGGTGCCCAGATGATTGCTGGGCGGCTGGTGGAGGCGATTCGTGCGTACGGCGGGGAGGTCCGGACGGAGGCGCGCGTCGAACGTATCCACATCGAGAAAGGGCGCGCCGCGGGTGTGACCCTCGAGAACGGCGAGCGCATCGACGCGCCGTCGGTGGTTTCCAACGCCGACCTCAAGCGCACCATGCTCGAACTCGTGGAGCCCGGGCACCTCGCGGCTGACACGCTCGGCCGGGTGCGGGGTTATCGGATGGCATTGCCGTTGTTCGTCGTCTACCTCGGACTCGACATCGACGTGGTGAATGAGGGCATCGAGAACACGAACTACCACGTCTGGGGAACCTACGACGTCGAGCAGGTCTACCGTCGGCTCCAGGCTGGTGAGATGCCGAAGGAGAGTATGGCCTACGCCACCTTCACTTCGGTCAAGGATCCGACCAACCCGCGACTGGCGCCCGAGGGCTACACGAACCTCCAGATCATGACGGTTGCGCCACCGGACTACGCGTACTGGAAGATGGATGGCAAGACGCCGAGCCAGGGAGCCCGGTACCGCCGCGACCCGGCGTATCGTAGCCACAAGAAACAGCTCACCGAGCAGCTGATCGATTCTGTCGAGCGCGTGCTTCCCGCCATTCGGGATCACATCGACTGGAAGGAAGCGGCCACTCCGATCGCACAGGAACGATTCACCCGCTCCTGCGGCGGAACCTCCTACGGAATCGAGCTGGCTTGCGACCAGATCGGGTCGATGCGAATGGGTCCCGAAACGGAAGTTCCGGGCCTCTTCCTCAGCGGCGCCAGCGGCCCTTCCGGGCACGGGATCGCCAATGCGATGCGCAGCGGCGTGCTCGCCGCCGGCGCGGCGCTGGACACCGATCTGTTGCCCATGATTCGTTCAGGCGAGGTGATCGGCGACTCCTCGAAGCTTCCCGAGCTACGAGACGATTGGGACGCTTGGCAAGAATGCCACTGAGTAGGTGTTCCAAAATACAGACCAGTTTGGATTAAGGGCGGACGGCTGTGCGTAGCCACCGTCATACCGGCCCCGGATCGAATCCGGGGTGACCGCGGTTGGTGTAACTACACAAGTGAAGCATCTTTCGGCACACCAATTTTGCCTGCACACCGCCGTGAACGTGTTACAGAATTACTCCGATCCGAACTTAGACAGGACCTGACAATGATTGAATCCCGCGAACATCCCAAACGAAAGATTGAAGTATCAGGCAAGCAAATGGCCTACGTCGAGATGGGCGAAGGCGATCCGATCGTCTTTCTGCACGGTAATCCGACGTCGTCCTATCTGTGGCGCAACATCATGCCCCATGTCAAGGAACTCGGACGCTGTATCGCACCCGATCTCATCGGCATGGGCGATTCAGACAAACTCGACGAGCCCGGCCTCGAGCGTTATACCTTCGTTGAGCACCGTCGTTACGTTGACGCGGTTCTCGAGGCGCTGGGCGTCAATGAAAACGTAACACTCGTCATCCATGACTGGGGATCGGCACTCGGCTTCGACTAGGCGCGCCGGAACCGCGCCGCGGTAAAAGGGATCTGCTACATGGAAGCGATCGTGCGCCCGCTCACCTGGGATGAATTCCCCACGGCCGCGCGCGCAACGTTCGAACAGTTTCGCTCGCCGGCCGGCGAGGCCATGGTGCTCGACAACAACGTGTTTGTCGAAGGTGTTCTGCCCGGTTCGATATTGCGCGAACTCGATGACGCCGAGATGGCGGTGTACCGGCGCCCCTTTCTTAATGCTGGTGAAGACCGGCGCCCGACCTTGACCCGGCCGCGGCAGATCCCGATCGACGGCGAACCGGCGGACGTCGTCGAAATTGCCCAGGCTTATGCGGACTGGCTGAGCACCGACGCTTCGCTGCGGAAGCTGTTTATCAACGCCGAGCCCGGCGCGCTGATCAAGGACACGCTCCGCGATTTCTGCCGGAGCTGGCCGAACCAGACTGAAGTCACGGTCGCGGGCGCCCATTTCATCCAGGAAGATTCCGCCGATGAGATTGGCGCCGCGCTAGCGGCGTGGATGCAGGAATGATGACGAGACGAAGGCACGCGGTAGAGGTGCAAGCCGCAGAGCAGGTGTGCGCTCGAGGAGCGGCGAGATGAACGAGGACGCGAATATTTTCGAAATCATGCACAGCTTGCGCGCCATGCGGCGCCTGAAACCCGATCCGGTGCCCGATGAATTGATCCGCAAGGTGCTGAGCGCCGGTGTCTGCGCGCCGATCGGCCAGAATTTCCAGCGCTGGGCTTTTCTCGTCGTCGACGATCCGGTTGACAAGAAGTTTTTCGGTGAACGCTACGATCACTGGATGCACGAGCGTTTTGGCGAGCTGCTGAAAAATGTTGACTGGAACTCCGCCGACGGACGTCTTGCGAAGGCCGCCATGCACCTCTCCGAGCACATGCACGAGGTCCCCGTGCTGCTGTTTTGCTGCGGCGTGCGCGATTGGCCGTTCGCCGTGCCCGAGGCCGAGCGTGTGGGTCGCGCGCCGCCTTCCTATGGGTCGATCTACCCCTGCGTACAGAACATTCTGCTCGCTTGTCGCGCGCTGGGCCTTGGCGCGAGCCTGACCACCATGCACCAGATGTTCGAAGATGAAATGCACGATTATTTCGAAATCCCCGACACCCATGGTGTCGTTGCGGTCATCCCGATCGGTTTTCCGCTCGGAAAATTCGGTCCCGTTTCGCGCGAACCCGCCGAGACCAAGACCCATTACAACCGCTGGGGGCGGGCCAAGGCCGGCCTCGCGGCGCCGGCGGATTGAAGCACGGTCGAGTCTCGAAGGGGGAAGGAACTGAGATGGACAACCGAAACGCGGTCGAGCCAGTCACGTTATGGGGGCCGACCAGCAGCTTGTACAGCGGCAAGACGCGTGCTTATCTGATCAAGAAGGGCATACCGTTTCGCGCGTTGAATCCTTCCCATCCTCGTTACATGAGCGAAATAGTGCCGCGCATCGGGCATTTCGCTTTACCCGTCGTCGAATTCGCCGACGGCACGCTGATCCAGGATTCGACCGACACCATCGTACATTTCGAAGCACTGGCGTCGGAGCCAGCACTCATTCCTGTGACACCAGTGCAGCGCGCAACAGCCTGGCTTCTCGGCTGCCTAGCCTGAATATTACACGAATAAGAAAGGCAAAGCCCCTTTAATCCGGTAAAATTCAGTTGCTTAGTCTGAAACCGGAAGAGGCTCTGCCCGTGACAAACTGTACCCAAGAA
>PVBE011774192.1_pt1 | contig 12853 bp, 12 predicted proteins | sample 1631181 | NCBI WGS metagenome assembly PVBE01 (sample SAMN08397723, study PRJNA350692) | Marine metagenome, whole genome shotgun sequencing project. | isolation source: water | place: Pacific Ocean | collected 2012-04
GGTCAGAATCATGTGGAAGGCGAGACAGACGAAGAGCCGCGCCCATTTTCGGGAGTCCTTCATGTCCCGGCGCGTTCCCGTATATGCTGGCGATGCCGTATAAGCTGGAGGGGTTGGTTCGCCGCGATATTATCCAGAGGAGATACTCCCATGCCCCCTGTCATCCGTCTTTTTGTGAAAACGAGTCTTTTTTGTTTCATCATCACCTTCGCCTCGGGCGCTCTGTTCATGCTGGCCAACGCTATCTGGCTCATGCGGATGCCTCGGGATCTGCTGCTGCTCCACGCCCATGTCGGTTTCGTCGGCTGGCTCGGTCTCATGGTGATGGGCGTCGCGCTGTGGATGTTTCCCCTGATGAAGGGAGAACACCCGGAAACAAAGGGGCGATATCACCTGCCCAGCGTTTACGGAATCTACTATCTCACGGTGGGCGGTCTGGCGCTTCGGGTGGCGGGCGAGCCCTGGCTCTGGAGGACCGCACACCCGGCCGCCCGGTTTTTGCTCATTTTATCGGCGCTGGCCCAGATTGGCGGAATCGTTCTTTTCGTTATCGTCATCTGGCGGCGTGTGCGCGAGGTGACGCCGGGCGTCCTCTAGCGGAGGAGGCCTGTACCGGACAAAGTAAACCTTGAGACGGTAGACCCGCAAAAAAACAAGCCGGGCAGGGTCTTTGCCGCGGACCCTATCCGGCTTGTATTGCTCGTTTCCGGAGGCGCTAAGAGTAGTCGCCCGGCCGGGCGCTGAATGGCGGATCGGCGCCGGCGTTCCAAATCGTCCAGCGCCTGGGGTGAACGATGAACCGCACCCGGTCCACCTGGGCGACGGGGCCGGCCATGAACTTGGGCGCGATTTCGGGGCCCAGATAGCGCTCGGCGCACCGCCCGATGAGGTCGTGGTCCGTTCCGACGCCCTCGATGAGTTCGACATCGCCCTCGCAAACCACGGCGGCGTAGGGGGGATCGTCCTTATCCACGACAATGGATATTTTAGGATTTCGCTTGACGATGCGGGTGTGGACGCCGATTGTCTTGGTGCTGATGAGGAACTTTCCATCCTCCCAAATGTACCAAATAGGCCGGATGATCTGACCGCCGTCCTTCCTGGTCACCGAAAAGCGGCACATCCTTTTTTCCGCCAGGAACGAATCGATGAACGCCTTGTCTCCCATTTCGCATTCCTCCATATCTGGGAAGTTGTGACGGCCCCCAGGGATGACCAAGACCCGATAAAACGCAATCGGATTTGGTAATACCCCGTCAAACGGGAAAATTTCTCGGGTTCCGAAGGTCTTCAGACTACTCCCCATGCAAGCGGGAATCAACGTCCGATGACGATTAAAATCATTCCTCCGACGGTGAACGCCACGCCAAAAACCATCGCGGGGCGAACACGCTCAATCCCCCGCAGGAGGATAGCCGTAAACAAAAGAGAGAAAATCGGCGATGACGTGATGATGGGCGTAATGACGCTGACGTCTCCGGTTTTGACCGCCATGTTCATGAATACCTGGTTTGCCGCATTCAAAATTCCCACAATGGCGATGACGGCAACCGCTGAACGCCCTCCCCACCTGAACAAATGAGGCGGCACTATCAACTTGAGGCTATAGAGAACAGGCGCCCCAATCAAATTAGCCCACGCAACCGTGAGCATGGGATTGGGAAAAGCGACAATCCCTTTTTTCCGGATAAACATGCTCACCCCGAGAGAAAAGGCGCTCGCGAATCCCCAGAGCATTCCCTTTTGAAACCATCCCTCCTCGGAGGGTTCGTAGCTTACGAGAATGACCCCCGAGATCACCAAAGCGGTTCCGGTGAAGACCGCCGGTCCCGGCCGCTCTGCGAGAAACAAAATTGCCAGCAGAATGGAGAGCAATGGGGCGGTGGTCGACAAGGTGGTCAGCCTGGGCGGGCCGATAGTAAAGAGGGCCTTATAGTAAACGAAGCGGCCGAAGCTGTAGGCCGTGATTCCGAGAAGGGCGAACCAGACCATTCCCTCCAGGCTCGCCTGTCCTTCTTCGTAGAAGAAAAAACCCAGCACACTGAGAACAACGACGTTGACGATGTTCGTCAGAAGGGCGGCCGCGAGAACTCCCATTTTCTGAAGGGGGCGAATAGAGGCCACTCCCTGAAAAGCCAGTACAATCGCGGCGATCAGGGCCCATGTAATCCCTGCCGTGTTGTCGATCAATTCGAGCCTTTCAAATCAGCCATGCCGGCCGACGCCAATAGCGGCCATTCCGATCATCGTCATTAGAATACCCGCTACCACGCGGCGGTTCAGTCGCTCAAGGTCGCGAAGGAATATCGCCGACAGCACCATCACGAACACAGGCGTTGAGCTCATGATCGGAATAGCCAGAGACAACTGCCCCTTGAGTGAGAAACTCATAATAACCTGTTGCGCGCTGTTCAGCACGATGCCCAAGAAAATAACGGGAGCGAGGGCCCACCCCGCACCCTCCCAGGAAAAAATGTTGGGGAGTATTTTGCGAAAAACTTCAGCCATCGGCACGGCTATCAAGGCCCCCCAAGCGGTCAGAAATACGGGGGCCGGCATAATGTGCATGCCCCGGTTACGCATATAGCCACCCGCCGTGAACACCAGCATGCAGGTCAGTGACCACCCGATTCCGGCATGAAACCATCTTCCCTCGGAGGGAGAGTAAATTGCCGTTATGACACCAATAATCACCAGCGCCGTTCCGAAAAAAACAAGAGCGCCCGGCTCCTCTCCCAATACCAGAATCGCAACCACCAAAGCGGGGAGCGGGGCCAGACTGGTGATCGTGACGTGGCGCGAGGGGCCCATCGCCCCGCATCCCCGTAAAAAAAATCCACCGGTTGATGCAATAATTGGAAATTCCCAACACCCCGAACCAGGCAAGCGCCTCCCACCGGAAAATGGTGATATCGAAAATCCAAAACCCAATAAACCCCAGAATAAGCGCATTTCCCAGGTTTGCGGCCTGAGCGAGGGCAAAGGAGCCCATCTTCGGCAGCGCACGGGCAAACGCAATACTCGAGGCCGCCGCCAAAATAGCCGAAGTAAGAGCCAAGAGAATGGTTTCGCTCTCGGGAGTCAAGAAACTTCCCTTTCGAATATTTTTTAAAACGAGATGAGCGCCTTCCGGGAAGCGGCATCATATGGCCCCCTGACGGGAAGAACCACCCGCACAAGAAATCCGGCCAAGTCTTGTTGGTGTGGAGCGAAATGGGTTTGATGTGGAGCAAAACGGGCAAGTCATTCGCACAACCCAGGGCATCAACCGGAGATCAAAGTTCTCAATTTTAAACCTTCGAAATTTTTGGGATTACAGGACCGAGGAAAAATAAAAATTTTCTCATTGCAAGAAGGGGCTAAGTGTTAGAATATAAAGGAGATGGGTGCCCCATTTAGCATTAAATTGTGGAAAGTTCCATAATCATATAAAATTTAGCTACTTATATTAATGATTTCTGGGCTGGCATGGGGTTTGGGCCGGCGTTTCTGGCCTCGCAGGCCATGGATTCCGGGGATATTCATTGGGGAGAAAATCGGAATCGATTATTTTTTAATTAATTTGCCTGCGTTCATGATTTTGCTTTATATCGCGAAATAGACTGAACAGGGACTTAAAATGGAACCCAGAACGTCGAAATACGCGGAGAACGATGCCGCTTAATTCAGTTTCGAAATGGAAGGTCCCAAAATGTCACTGATCAACCAACGAATTCACCCTTGGCTCCGAAAAGCGGGAATTCCTGTGTTTTTTGCGTTTCTCTTGGCCATCGCGGTGGTAGTCGGGACGCTAGCCCGCACCGCTCCCGCGGCAGGAGTAAACACGCTCCCGTCCCTGGCTAATTTGGCCGAGCGCCTGAAACCATCTGTCGTAAACATTAGTTCCGAGACCATCATTCAATCCCGGGGAGGAATTCCCGGCCTTCCGGGTGACCCGTGGAGCGAGCTGTTTCGTCGTTTTTTCGAAGGGCAGCAGCCTCCCGGATTCCCGGGGCCGAAAGAACTTCCGCGCCAAAGACAAAAAAGATCAAATCTTGGCTCCGGTCTCATCGTCGACTCCAAGGAAGGGCTGGTTCTCACAAACAACCACGTAATCGAAAAAGCCTCGGAAATCACCGTGGTGACGCAGGATCAAAAACGGCGAAAGGCCACAGTCGTCGGTCGGGATCCGAGAACGGACATCGCTCTTTTGCGAATCGAGATAAAGGCCGGCGAAAAGCTTCCCGCCGTCAAACTCGGCGACAGTGACAAATTGCGCGTAGGAGACTGGGTGATGGCGATTGGAAATCCTTTTGGCCTCGCGCACACCGTTACCGCGGGAATCGTCAGCGCCAAGGGAAGAGTAATCGGCGCCGGCCCATACGATAACTTCATCCAGACCGACGCTTCGATTAACCCCGGAAATAGCGGCGGGCCGCTTTTCAATCTGTCCGGGGAGGTTGTCGGAATCAACACCGCGATTTTCAGCCGCGGCGGAGGAAACATCGGCATTGGTTTCGCCATCCCGATCAATCAAGCAAAAACCCTTATGCCCCAACTCCGCAAGGGTACAATTGTCCGGGGATTTTTAGGCGTTTCGATTCAGCCCGTGGACGAAACCCTCGCCAAGGCCTTGAAGCTCGATAAGGCCCAGGGCGCTCTTGTATCGAGTCTCGTAAAAGACGGTCCGGCAGCCAAGGCCGGAGTCAAGCGCGGCGATGTCATCCTCTCGCTCAACGGAGTCAATGTGAAAGATCCCCGCACTCTGTCCCGTATGGCCGCCGGGCTTTCTCCCGGGGACAAAGGGAAACTCGGAATCTCACGCAAGGGGAAATCCTTAACCATCTCCCTCACCATCGGGAAAATGCCCGGCCAGACCCGGGTAGCCAGCGCCACCGGCAAAGCGGAGTTGGGAGATAAACTCGGCCTCGAGGGCCAAAATCTCACCCCCGATATCGCCAAGCAAATCGGAGCGGAATCCAAAGCCGGCGTTGTCATCGTCAGGGTGATGCCTCAAAGCCCGGCGGCAAACGCCGGTCTCAGACGAGGCGATGTAATTATCGAGGCCAATCAAAAAACAGTAATAACCGTTGACGACCTTTCGGCGGCGATCAGGCGGAATAAAAAGGAAGACAACTTGTTTTTGATCGAACGCCGCGGGGCTACCCGCTTCGTTGTAATTGAAGGAACCGGGTAGGAGTGGGAAAAATGGCGAAAGGAATAGGTACAAGCGATAGCCTCATCGAAGCGGCCTCTGTAATATGCGGCCAGCTTGGCGCTCGTGCGGTGTTCGTTCACGCCGACGCCATGAAGGATCTAAATGCGCTCTCACAGCTACCCCCCGATGTGGAGCGTTTCGTCACCACCTGCTCACCCGAGCTCTTTGAGGAACTGGAGGAATCCGACTGCCGAGTTTTCCAGCTTCCCCCGGTCTCCCTAAACCGGATTGACGCCATAAAAATGGGAGTCGTCATCGCCCTGAGCGAGGGAGCCATTACCAAGGAAGACACCATCGTTTGCCTCTCCGGTCTCTCGGAAAATGAGCAAATAGACACACTTATCGTGTTTCGGCTGGATCAAGAAAAAGAAATGATGCTAACCTCCGAGACGCAAAACGAACTAAACGGGGTGGACCCGAAGGTATTTGAAACCATCCTCTCCCTTTCGCTTGAATTGGCGGCCGAGGGGCGCGAGGGAAAGCCCAGGGGGGGTCTCTTTGTCCTCGGAGATCACGATAGCGTCCTTCAATACTCCCGGCAGATGGTGATCAATCCGTTTCATGGCTACCCGGAAGAGCAGAGAAACATCATGGACCCAACCCTCCGGGAAACCGTAAAAGAGTTCAGCGCGATTGACGGCGCCTTCATCATTCGCGGAGATGGGATAATAGAAGCTGCGGGCCGCCACCTCAGCGCCGCCGGGGACATCGATCTGCCGCCCGGCCTCGGAACTCGGCATATGGCGGCGGCCGGCATTTCGGAAGTGAGTACTGCGACCTCGTTCGTTATTAGCGAATCCACGGGAACCGTAAGCGTTTTCAAGGATGGAAAAATATTCTTGCAAATCGGGAAATCCCGGTCCATAAAAGGAAAAAAAGTTAAAAGTAAATCATCCATTAAAGGGAAACCGAGATGATCGCTGCCAAATTATTCAAAAGGGTAAATGTTTACGGTGTCCTTTTCGTCTTGTTCGCAGGCGGCATTGCCGCCCTTCTGGGATTTGCATCAATTCTGTTGGTGCTCGACATGGTCGGGATTTCGATATTCTAGCCCCGACGGGATTTCGCCCGTATGGCTCTCGATACTTTCGATCGGTATAAAAACAACCCTTATCTATCCCCTATTTCGACCGGCACGCTCGAAAAAATCGGGGGCCTTTGCGGCCTCTCGGATTCATCCGCCGTTGTTGACGTGACCTGCGGGAAAGGCGGCGCCGCCTTGACCCTCGCGGAAAAATTCCGGTGCATCGTGACAGGCGTCGAGGCGCGGGCCAATTTCGCCGAAGAGGCGCGCCGGAGGGCCGTATTCAGGGATCTCGATCATTTTGTGAATATTGTTGACGCCGGACCGGACCATCTTCCTTTCGACGATTATTATTTCGATCTGGCCTTGAGGGTGGGCCAAACCGTTCCCCCCGCCTCCAGGGAAACCGTCGCGGAATTGAGCCGGATTGTCCGGCCGGGAGGATGGATAGCGCTATCTGAAGCCGTATGGAAATCCGGCCCGCAGGCTGCCCCCGGGCCGGCTGCCGACGAATGGCCCCGCGAATTCGCATCGAACCGCATGGCCGGCATGGAAGAACGAATCACTGAATTTCGAGAGGCCGGTTACGCTGTCGATCTCGCCGAACTTGAGTCAGATACGTCATGGGAGCACTATTATGCCTCTCAGGCCAAGGCCATATTAGACAATAGACGGGAATATAACGGATCTTCCGAAGCGCAATCGACGCTGGACCTATGGCAAAAGGAACTCCATTTCTATCATACTGGAGGCGGAAAGGATTCGCTGGGTTACGCCTGTTTTTTGCTGCGTTGCCCTTAGTCTCAAGAGGGGATTCGGATAAACGAGAATTCAGGGTATTTCGCCAGCCGTCATCCCTTAATGAAACCATTGTCTCTTTAAGAGGGGCAGGCGATGAATACTGAGGCCAAAGGAAAAAAAGTGCGTACGCTGGGAGTTTTGACTGGGGGAGGCGATTGCCCCGGACTGAATGCCGTGATTCGAGCAATCGTTCTCACCGCGGAGCGGGAGGGCGTTCGCGTCCAAGGCATTCGAAACGCGTTCAGCGGGCTTATTCACAAACAATTCACCGAACTCGACTCCTCGAAAGTAGACCACCTTTTGCAGTACGGCGGAACGATGTTGGGAAGTTCAAACCGGGACAACCCGTTTCAGTCCATGATGACGATTGACGGCGAACGCCGGGCGGTGGACGTTTCAGAGACCGTTATCAAAAACTTCCATGAAGCCGGCCTTGACGGCTTGATCGCCATCGGCGGCGACGGCACATTAATAATCACCCACAAACTCACGCAGATGGGCCTACCGGCGGTATGCGTGCCCAAAACGATAGACAACGATCTCATGGCAACCGATGTTACTTTCGGATTCGACACGGCGGTGGGTATCGCCACCGAGGCGATTGATCGAATCCGGACCACGGCGGAGAGCCACGGCCGCTTGATGGTTGTCGAGGTCATGGGCCGGAATGCGGGTTGGATTGCCCTTTTTTCGGGACTGGCGGGAGGAGCCGACGTCATCCTAATTCCGGAGATTCCGTTTTCTCTCGAAGCCATTGTCAATGAAATAAGGTCCGACCGGTCCACCGGGAAAAATTTTAGCATTATCGTCGTGGCCGAAGGCGCCCTGCAGAAAGACGGCGAAGTCGTCGTCAAAAGAACGGTGGACGATCCAACGGAGCCTCGGCGATTAGGCGGAATCGGAAACGTCTTGGGCCAACTCCTCGAAGAAGAAACGGGGCTCGAAGCCAGGGCGACCGTGCTCGGGCATATCCAACGGGGCGGAACCCCATCGACCTACGACAGAAATCTCTCGACGCGCTTCGGTGTGCATGCCACCCGAAGCGCCATCGATGGGAATTTCGGCCATCTCGTTGCCCTTCAAAAAGGACTCATCGAATTGGTGCCCCTGGCGGAGGCCGCCCAAGGCCAACGCCTGGTTTCGCTCGACAGCGATTTTATCCGGGTCGCGCGGGCCGTGGGCATTTCATTCGGCGATGAAGCGTAATTCAACTGCTCGGATGCACTGCACGGAGAATCCATGAACGAAATTCTTACCCTGACCGCCCGCGAGTTGTCCGAAAAACTTCAGGCGCGGGAAGTTTCATCCGAAGAGGCGACAAGAACCTATCTAGAAAGAATCGATGAAACCGACGAGCGGGTTCACGCCTACCTGAAGGTCCTGGGCGACGAGGCGCTAGAAGCCGCCAGAGAAGCCGACAAGCACCTGGGAAACGGGGGCGGAACCTCGCCATTGCTCGGCCTTCCCGTTGCCGTGAAAGACCTTCTTTGCATGAAAGGCACGCCCACGACTTGCGGATCGAAATTCCTCGAAAACTTCATCGCACCCTATGACGCTACGGCGGTTCGCCTTCTAAAAGAAGCGGGCGCCGTTATCGTCGGCAAGCTCAACATGGACGAATTCGCCATGGGGTCATCCACCGAACACAGCGCCTTCGGTGCGACGCGCAATCCCTGGAACATCGAGACCATCCCCGGAGGCAGCAGCGGCGGCTCCGCGGCGGCGGTCGCGGCGCGGACATGCGCCATTTCACTGGGGTCCGACACGGGAGGCTCGATCCGCCAGCCCGCCGCGTGCTGCGGCGTTGTGGGGATGAAACCCACCTATGGGCGCGTATCCCGGTACGGGCTGATTGCCTTCGCAAGCTCCCTGGACCAAATCGGCCCCTTCACTCACACGATCTACGATTGCGCCATGATGCTGAATGCCATCTGCGGCCACGACCCGCTGGACTCCACATCGTCCGGCGAAGCCGTTCCCGACTACACCGAAGGCCTGGGCGCCGGCGCAAAAGGGCTTCGCATCGGCATTCCAAAAGAATATTTCATCGAAGGGATGGACCCTGAGGTCGAGGCGGCGGTTCAGGGCGCGATTGAAGTCATGGAAGACATGGGGGCGGAGATTCAGGAAATCTCGCTGCCATACACGAAGTACGCTTTACCGTGTTACTACATCATTGCCCCGGCCGAGGCGGGCAGCAATCTTGCCCGCTACGACGGGGTTCGCTTCGGGCTCCGCGTCCAGGAGGATTCGTCAGAGTACGGCCCCCTCCACGGGATGTACGCCGGCAGCCGGGAGAGCGGATTCGGCGAGGAGGTCAAGCGGCGGATCATGCTCGGAACCTATGCGCTTTCGTCCGGTTATTACGACGCCTACTACACCAAGGCGCAGCGGGTGCGCACCCTGATCTGCCGGGAGTTCCGGGAGGCGTTCAAGTCTCTAGACGTCATCATGTCGGCAACGACACCCACCCCCGCTTTTCGCTTCGGGGAGCGGATGGACGATCCCATCAGCATGTATCTTTCCGATATCCTGACAATTCCGTGCAACATGGCCGGCCTCCCGGGAATCAGCCAGCCCTGCGGACTCACCTCGTCCGGACTTCCCATCGGGCTCCAGTTCGTCGGCAGGGCATTCGGAGAGCAGGACGTCCTGCGCGCCGCGGCGGCCTTCGAGGGAGCCACCAGCCATCATCTCGCTCTCCCGCCTCTTTAAAGAAAGGGAGAAGTCTTGAGCGATGTCCGCGAAATCACCGAGCTATTAGGCGACGGAATCGCGGAGGAATTGAGGAAAAGTTTGCATTCCGTTGCGGAAGCGCTTCCGGAAAGCTACCGGTTCGATACGGTGGACCTCTCCCATGAAAACCGCAAAAAAGGCGCCCGCCAGCTCTACGACCAGGCGATGGAATCCATGAAACGCACCGGAATCGGGATAAAATACCCCACCGCCACCGTCGAGGAGAGTCCAAACGCCGTTTTGCGGAAACTCCTGAAATTTTCCGTGATTCACAGGCCCGTCAGCACTATTCCGGGAATCAAAACGAATTTCACCGGGAAAATCGATCTGGATATCGTCCGCGTCGCGACTGGCGGAACCTACGGCGACCCGGGGCAAATGATCGGCGAATACGCCGCGGCGAGTCTCCGCGTGGTCGATCGGAGGACCTGCGAGCAAGCCGCCCACTACGCTTTTTCCATCGCGCTACAGAACCGCAAGTCGCTTACATCGTCGAGCAAGTACACCATCCAGCGGGTGACGGACGGCCTCTTCGAGGACATCGTTGACGATGTGGCCGAGGAATTTCAATTCTTGGGCCAGATCGAACACCGCCGCGAGCTTTTCGACGCCCTGTTGGCGAAGTTGGCGATGGACCCGGAACAATTTCAGGTCGTTCTCGTCCTCAACGAATACGGGTATTTTCTATCCGACCTGGCAAGCGGCCTCGTAGGGAGTCTCGGCCTGGGCGCTTCGGTGTCTCTCTCCTTCAACGAAAAGGGGCGGGCGGAGGTCGCCATGTTCGATGCCAGTCACGGCACTGCCCCCGATATCGCAGGTGAGGACAAGGCCAACCTTACGGCCATCCTTTTGGCTTTCTCCATGCTTTTAAAACATATCGGAAACAACCGCTCCGCGGACGCGCTTCGGGGCGCTCTGTTCGAGTGCATCGGCGAGGGAGAGACGACCGGCGACCTGGGAGGCTCCCACGGGACGGTATCGTTCACCCAAATTCTCATCGAACGGGTCGGGCTCCGTCTGGCCGGGTAACTGAAAGTGCCCGCGGCTTCAAGCCCCAAGCTTCGAGTCTCACCCGGGGCTTCAAGTCTCACCCAAGTAACGGGATTGTTTTCTTGGTGGGGGCGGGCGAAAATCACCGAATCGCGGCGTTTCATTTTTTTCATCAAGAGGATTTAAAATTCGATGGATTTTGAAACGATCATCGGGCTCGAGGTTCACGCCCAGCTGAAAACAAAGACTAAAATTTTCTGCGGCTCGAGCGCCGCCTTCGGCGGAGACCCGAACGCGCATACCTGCACGGTGGATCTCGGTCTTCCCGGCGTTCTCCCCGTTTTGAACCGGGAGGTGGTTGAATTCGCCATCCGGCTCGGGGTCGCCATCGGCGCCAGGATCGCGCCCATGTGCCGATTCGCGCGGAAACACTACTTTTACCCGGACCTGCCCAAGGGCTACCAGATCAGCCAGTACGAAGAACCCCTGTGCGAGGGCGGGGAGGTCAGGATTTATCCCAAAAACGGGGAAATGCGCCGGGTCCGGATCACGCGGATACATATGGAAGAGGACGCCGGCAAGCTCATTCACGGCGAGGAGATGGACGACGCCGCCCACTCCTACGTCGATCTGAACCGCGCGGGCGTCCCGCTCCTCGAGATCGTCGGCGAGCCCGACCTCCGGAGCCCCGAGGAGGCGGAAACCTACCTCAAGAAAATTCACACCCTCGTCCGTTATCTGGATATCTGCGACGGCAACATGCAGGAGGGGAGCCTGCGCTGCGACGCCAATATCTCGATTCGCCCCCGCGGCTCCGAGAAGTTGGGCGAGAAGGTCGAAATCAAGAACATGAACTCTTTCCGCAACCTCAGGCGCGCGCTTGAATACGAAGAAGAGCGCCAGCGGATCGCCTACGATGAGCGGGAGCCCATCGTTCAGGAGACCCGGCTTTTCGACGACTCGACCGGCACAACGCGCCAGATGCGCACCAAGGAATACGCGCACGATTACCGCTACTTTCCGGACCCGGACCTCGTTTCCCTCAAGGTCGATAAGGAGTGGATCGACGAAGTGCGCGCGGCGCTCCCCGAACTCCCGGACGATAAACGCGACCGCTTTCAAAGTGAATACGAACTCCCTCTGTACGATTCCGAAGTCCTCTCGGCCGAGCGCGCGCTCGCCGATTTTTTCGAGAGCGCCGTGAACGAAGCGGGGACCGGGTCGGCCAAGCAGGTGAGCAACTGGGTGATGGGCGATATTTTAAGAGTCTTGAACGAGCGAAAGCTCGAAATCGATCAAAGCCCCGTATCTCCCGGACAACTCGCCCGGATGGTCGATTTGATCGAGAGCGATGTAATCAGCGGCAAGATCGCCAAACAGGTGTTCGACCTCATGGCCGAGACCGGAAAGGACCCCGAGACCATCGTCGAGGAAGAGGGCCTGCGCCAGATTACGGACACCGGGGCCATCGAGGCGTCGGTGGACGAAGTGATCGCCGCCAATCCCGGCGAGGTCGAGGGCTACAGGGGCGGAAAAACCAAATTGATGGGCTTTTTCGTGGGCCAGGTCATGAAAGCGACGCAGGGGAAAGCCAACCCCCAGGCCGTTCAAAAAATGCTGCGGGAAAAACTGGACGCCTGAATAATTGAGGGCGAGGGAGCGTCGCGGGCGATTGGCTAAAACCCGGATTTCCCATTAAGACCTTCGGTTTTCCCGCCCCTCAGGATGATTACGACACATAATTCAATCGGTTAAACCTTCCTCTCGTCCGCTGGTGGAGCGCGCCCGGTGGGTGAAGCCCAAAAGAGACACCTTCAGCTCGATTCGACCGGCGCCGGGAAATACAGGCATATCCCTCTGTTATGCCATATCAGTCCTGGATGTAAGCGTCTTTGTACTGGAGAAGATCCTCCCGGCCGGGGCTAAAAATCTGGAGGTCCTGGGAGCCCTCCTCCAGGGACTGGAGCGCGTGCTCGACATTGTATCTAAAAAGAATCACGTCACCTTCGCCGACCTCCCGCTCTTCATCGCCTTCCACCCGAAACCTGAAACGGCCCCGCCGGATGTAGGACACCTGTTCCTCCGGATGGCGGTGCGCCGAAACC
>PVBE010186913.1_pt1 | contig 12852 bp, 9 predicted proteins | sample 1631181 | NCBI WGS metagenome assembly PVBE01 (sample SAMN08397723, study PRJNA350692) | Marine metagenome, whole genome shotgun sequencing project. | isolation source: water | place: Pacific Ocean | collected 2012-04
CACCATTGACCGCCACCTCGAAGACGCCGCCGCTGGAGGGCACGATGCGCACCGCGTCGATCTCAAACTGGAATTCCTGCAGAAGTTCGGCCACCAGACTGGTGGCGCGTTCGGTGTAGTTTCAAGCCGCGCAGTAGGTTACCTCGATGTCTATTTTCATCGTCAGTGCCTCCCAGTGTGTTTTACCAAGTCAGTTTACTATTGTTGCCTCTAAATGGCAACGTCGCGAATACGGCGCACGGGGTGAAATCTCTAACCATGCGCGGCCTTGACCGCGGCGCGATCGATTTCGCCCTGCGCGGTGCGGGGAAGTGCGCTGACGAACTCGACAACCCGGGGTTTCTTGTACGAAGCAATCTGACTGGCGACGGCGCTGATTATCTTATCCGCTCCCAGGGATGCACCCACCTCCAGTTCCACTACAGCCTTGACCGCCTCGCCCCATTTCTGGTCGGCAACGCCAATCACGCACACAGCCGCCACCTGGTGCATGCTCCGAATCGCGCCTTCGACCTCGGCGGGATACACGTTTTCGCCGCCGGTTTTTATCAGTTCTTTTTCCGGCTTGCGGCCTCTGTAATAGAGATAACCGTCATCGTCGAATCTGCCCACGTCCCCGGTGTGGTGCCAACCCTGCCTGAAGGCAAAGTCGGTGGCCACGGCATCGCGCCAGTAGCCGGCGAATACCAGCGGGCCGCGCATGACGATTTCTCCGTCCGCGCCCACGGGTACGTCTTCGCCGCCATCGTCCACGCAACGCACCTGCGCGAGCGGCAAGGCGCGCCCGGCCGCGCCCGGCTTTTCATCCCAGTTCATGATGACGCCAAAACCGGAGGTTTCCGCCTGCCCAAAACCGGTCCAGAATTGAGCATGCGTGTGCCGCAGCAGTTGTTTAATCGTGTCGGGCGCGTCTAGGCCGAACACATATCGCAGGCTTTCCCATTTCCCTCCGGTTTTCTCGCGCGCCTGCAGCAGCATGCTGAGTATCGGTGGGAAATCGGGGATTAGCGAGACGTTGTGCGCGTCCATCATCGTGGCGGCCGCGTTCGCATCGAAAGTCTCCATCACCACGTTCGCACCGCCGGCTTGCATAGTTGCCAGCGAGAGCCCCAGCGACGCGATGTGAAAAAGCGGCAGCGCGGCCAGATGGCGGTCGGATGCGCTCAGCCCGAGCGCGGTTATGGCCTGATAACCCGCGAAGATGAGATTGGCGTGCGTCAGTATCGCCCCGCGCGGTGCCCCGGCGGTGGCCGCGGTGGAGATGATGGCAAAGGGGTCATCGGAACTCACCTCCGCCGCCGGGCAGGGGTCGGCATATAATTGCCCAAACGGGGTGAAACCTTTCGCGCCGGTGCTCATCACGATTCGCTCAGGCACTGCGCTCAGGTCGGATTCAGCCAGCTGATCCATATTTGCCGCGCTGACGACGAGCATCTTTGGCTCGGCCAGCGCAATCACTCCGCTAACCTCGGCGGCGGTCAGGCGCCAGTTGATCGGGTATGCGATTGCGCCGCTGCGGGCGCACGCGCCGTACAGTTCGAGGTATTCAATTGAATTCTGGGCGAGCACGCAAACGCGGTCGCCTTTTCCAACGCCGCGGGAGTTCAGGCCGCCGGCCAGCCGGTCCACTTGCTGCAGGAACTGGCCGTGAGTGACCGTGCGCTCGGCGCTGATGGCAGCCGGCGCTTCGCCGCGCACCAGCGCATTGTGTTGCAGCAGCTCGTAAAGATTGAAAGTACGCATCCGGCGCTTCACCCCAGCCAGCGCTTGCGGCGCTTATAGTGTTTCACGTCGCGATAGCTCTTGCGTTCACCCATTTGCGTCAGTCCCAGATAGAACTCCTTGATATCCTCGTTGTCCTTGAGTTGTTCCGCAGTGCCATTCAGCACCACCCGCCCGGATTCCATCACGTAGGCATGGTCGGCCACTTCCAGAGCGATGCGCGCGTTTTGCTCCACGAGCAGAATGGAGGTGTTTTCTTCTTGATTGATTCGTTTTATGACTTCAAAGATTTCCTGCACCAGCAGCGGCGCAAGACCCAGAGAGGGTTCATCCAGCATTAATAGCCGGGGGTGAGACATCAACCCGCGGCCGATGACCAGCATCTGCTGCTCCCCCCCCGAAAGATAACCACTGGTTTTTCGGCACAGATCTTTCAGGCGCGGAAAGTAGTGATAGACCTGTTCGATGTTGTGTTGCACGGCGCTACTTTTCAATGAGCCGGGGCGGATAAGCGCGCCCGAGAGAAGATTCTCCTCTACCGTCAGGTGCTCGAATAGCTGCCGTCCCTCCAGCACCTGTACAATGCCGAGGCGCACAATCTCGTCCGGCGGAAGGTTCTCAATGCGGACGTCGTCAAACTCTATGCTGCCGCGCGTGACCTCGCCTTCCTCGGTGTGCAGCAGACCGGAGGTCGCCCGCAGCGTTGTTGTCTTGCCCGCGCCGTTCGCCCCCAGCAGCGACACTATCTGACCTTCGCCGACCTGCAGTGAAACGCCACGCAGGACGAGGATGACATCGCTGTATATGACTTCGATATTGCTTATTTTCAGCATCTGCATTCTGGAAGTTGCGGGTCCGGGCGATACCGGCAGCCGCACCGCGTTGCGAACAACGCGAAACGGAAAACGCTGATTACGCCTCGTGCCTCACGGTTATCGCAACGGGGAGCGCCCCTCAAAAGAGGGGCGCTCCTTTCAGCGCAGCCAGCGTTTTACTCTGCCGGCCAGGCTCTGGGTAGCTCAAACCAGTCAGTGATTGGTACGATTTGGATGTTACCGTCCACCGTCTGGAATTGACCTATCCGGGTCATGCCCGGGGTGCGGTTCTGACCCACCACGTTGTATTGGTGGATTCCCAGAACGTCAACCGTGCCTAGGTCCTTGAACGCAGCCATGAAGGTGTCGCCGGTAACCGGCCAACCGTCACGGTTAATCGCGTGTTCGATTATCCGCGCCTGGTTGAGCCAGCCGGCATACGTCATGATGAAGCTGAACGTGCGCTCATTTGCCGGAGCGCCGCTGGCTTCAAAGGCCGCAATCGCTCGGTCTATGCCCGAGTGCTTCTCATCCCAGGTGATGTATGGGATCAGGGTGTAGTACCCTTCTATTAATCCCGCATTTTCACCAAGGAAGTTGAGCACATCCTGGTTGCCAGACCAGTTTACACCGCCCAGCACAACCTGATCCCATACGCCCAGAGCGCGCACGGTGGCAATCACGTTGGTCGAACTGAACGACAGGTTCTGTTGGTAGATGACGTTGGCACCCTGCGCCAGCAGCGCTTGCACGTTGCCGGTTGAATCGTAGGTCGGGGAGATTTCCTGCTGCTCGAGCGGCAGCACGGTGGCGCCCAGAGATTCGATGTGGGCGATGGCCTCGTCCGTCGTCGCGCCGGAGCCGTACGCCCCCTGCCAGCCGATAACGCCGATGACGATGTCATCGGCGGCGCCTTCCGGCTTCAGCTCGGCCCAGTTGTTCACCACCCATTCGCCAAACCCGGCGAACTGGTCGGAATACGCGGGCACGATGCCGACTGTCCAGCCGTCGCGCGGGGAATAGATAGCCTGAGTGTTCACGCCGGCAGCGATGGAGGCGATGTGATCCTCAGTGAAGCGCTCAGCCAGCGCGACGGTGGCGCCGCTGTTGTAGGTGTTGATGAGGAACGGCTTCGGGTCCTCGGCGCGCGCCTCCTCGTAGGCCACAACTTCCTGCTCAACGTCGTAGGCGGTCTCGCGGAATTTCACTGCCAGTTCCGCGCCACATACGCCGCCGGCCGCGTTGATCTCCGCAAGCGCCTGCGTGGTGGCAAACTGGAACGCCAAGCCGAGAATCGAGGCAATCGGACCCTCGGTGCCGGCCTGCTGGTGTACTGTTATCGTCTTGCCGCTCAGGTCCTCAGAACAGGCGGCTGCCCCGGGGAACAACCGCGCGGCGACTTGCGGATCGGAGTCGGCCCAGTAGTCGTCGGGCAGGTCATGACGCACGTAGTCGGCCAAGTTCTCGTTGGTGACGATCGTGCGTGGCACATCCACATAGTGCGGCACCGGCTGGCCGGACAGCACGTCCAGCGCCACCTTCACCGCCACACGACCCATGCGCACCGGGAAGCTTATCGATAACCCGTCGAAGCCCTCGTTATCCCACATCTTCAGGTACATGTTGAAGTCCTCGCCCGTCACCGGCGGTACGTCCATCCCCGCTTCGATGAAGGCTTCCGCCGCGCCGGAGCCTTGCAGACCACTGTCAGACCAGATGCCGTCGACCTGATCGAAGGTCACCAGCCAGTTCTCCATGATCTGCTTGCCCTCTACCGGCGACCAGTTCGCATACGCTTGCGCCAACTCTGTGATGCCCGAATACCCCGCGAACACCTCCCGCGCACACGTTAGCCGGTCCTCCGCCGGGCTTGCACCCGCGATGCCCGACAGCATCACGATGTTACCTTCACCGCCCATCGTCTCTGCCAGCCACTCGGCTTGCTGCTTGCCCATCTCGCAGTTGCTCGACTCCACGAATGTCACGTAGTTGTCACCTGACACGTTGCGGTCGAGTGTCACCACCGGCACGCCCGCCGCCATCGCGTCGTCGACAACCGGCGTGAGCGCGTCGGCTGTGGCCGGACTGATGATCAGTACGTCGCAGCCTTGCGCGAGCAGGTCCTCTGTGTCGCTGATCTGCTTGGCCGCGTCGTCGTTCGCATCGGTCTCGATGTAGGTCCCGATCTCTGGGTGTTGCTCAATCTCATAGCGCACGTGCTCGACCATCGACACACGCCACGAATTTGACACAGACGCATTACTGAAACATATTGTGTACGGTGGGCCTGTAGCGTAGGCAGACGTGTCTACAAAGCCTTCCCCAAACGTCTCTACCTCTACTACTTTTTCTACTTCAACTACTGTCTCTACTTCAACTTCTACCACCTTATCTACTTCGACCTCTTTTTCAACCACCTGCGTCACCACCACTTCCTTCTCAACCTCTATTACCTGTGGCTGGCAGGCCGATAGCACCAGGCCGGTGACCAGAAGAAGGCTAAGTACAACAAACACTTTCCTCATGACATTTCTCCTTTGCGTGCAAACAACACTGTAGTGAAACGCTTCTCCGCAGTTCTCCAGCTCTGGAATTTACCTGTGATTGGCAACCTCCTTTCGTGAACACTCCTTTTGCCGAATACGAGCCATCGCCGCGATGGTGGTGGCCGGGCGTGAACTCAGTGCGCGAACGGGCGCAAGCGCCAGGCCGCTTTCATCAGCGTCCAGCGGTGCGCGAGCCCGCGTGGTTCGAAAATCAGGAACAGCATCAACACCAGACCGAACAATATGGGCCTGAAAGATGATAACATATTTGGGCCAAAAGCCTCAGGTACAAATTCGGATGCCATCGAGCCGGCGCGCAGCGCGAGATCGCTCAGCAGCACTACCGTAATTACCCCGAAGAACGGGCCGAGGTTGTTGCCCAGACCGCCGATAACAAGCATTCCCAGAAACATGATTGATTCGGAGAGATGATAGCCTAGCTCAGGGCCGATACTGCGCTGGCTGGTGGCTCTCAGCACGCCCGCTGCGCCGGCGTACATTGCCGCCAGCGCAAAAGCGCGAAGCTTGTAGCCGAAAAGGTTGACGCCCAGTAGTTCGGCAGCAAGGTCGTTATCTCGTATGGCGATAAAGGCACGCCCCAATCGGGAACGGGTGATGTTCAGAGTGAGCACCGTGGCGATGACCAGCACACTGAGCGAGATATACAGGTAATCGCTCAGCTCTCCGAATTCCAGACCGGCAATTGTGGCGATGGGCACCTCGATGCGGCCATATCCGCCCCCCAGATAGTCTTTGTACGTGTTGCGCGCCAGCCAGGGGATGATGAACTGCGCCGCGAGCGTGGCCATGGCAAGATAAAAACCTTTCACGCGCAGGGATGGCAGCCCGAAGATAAGTCCGGCAAACCCGGTGCCCAGTATGGCGATTGGCAGCGAGAGTAGAAACGGAACCCCCAGATGGATCCTCATTAGGGCCGAGATGTATCCACCGACCATCATAAAGGCCGCCTGCCCCAATGATATCTGCCCCGTGTAGCCGGTGAGTAGGCTCAACCCCTGCAGCGCGACAAGCGTGTAGGCGATGCGGTTGGCGGTGGCTATCACGTATGCGTTGCCCCACCTTGGGATTGTGAACGCAGCTGCCAGCGCCAGAGCCAGCAGACCCCACTGCCACGGCTGCCGGATCAGAGCGATGTCACGCGCGTAACTGCGGTCAAAATCCCCCGATGGTCTTGAGACACTCATTGGTTAAACTCTCTCGATGCGCTTTAGCCCGAACAGACCCTCCGGCCGGATGACGAGCACAATTAATAGCAATATGTAAGGCGCAATTTCAGATGCACTGCGCACTTCAATCAGTGTGGACGCCTGCACGATCGCCTGTGCCAGCCCGATGCACAGACCGCCGACGATTGCCCCGGGCAGCGATTCAAGCCCGCCCAGCAGCACGGCCGGGAACGCTACCAGCACCACGGTGGTCAGATTAAGGCTGGCACCGGAAATAGTCGCCAGCAGCACTCCGCCCAGCGTGGCGACTATGCCGGCGATAGCCCAGGATGTGCCGAAAATGGTGGACACCTTGATGCCCACGCTGCGGGCGACATCGTGGTTCTCGGAGGTGGCGCGCATAGCCAACCCTGATTTTGTCAGTTGGAAATACAACATAAGAATGACGGCGGCTGCGATTGCGACGACAAACGCCGCCAGCAGCGCCTTCTTTATGATTATCTGGTCCATGAAGACGCCCGGGAAAGGTATTTTGAAGACCTCGCTCGGCGAGTACAGTGCCGGGAAATTGCCCTTGGCAACCACTCCGAAGACCATTATTGCCAAGCCCTGCAGCAATTGCGAGAGACCCAGTGTCATCAGGATGATGGATATAAGCGGCTGACCGGTCATCGGGCGGAGCGTCAGTCGCTCGATCAATAACCCGATCAGCACGGCGACAACCATCGCCATTATCACAGCCGCCCACAAGGGCAGATTGAAAAACTCCGCGCCGGTTTCATCGCCGCCCGCGAACCACCAGGTGAGGAATGCGCCAATCATGAGCGTGTGTCCCTGCGCGAAATTGAACACTTCCGACGATTTGTAGATCAACACCACGCCCAGCGCGATCAACGCAATCACGCCGCCGTTGAGCAGCCCGGTAACTATTTGCTGTGGAACAAGCGGCCAGATCATGCGCTGACGGTCTTCTCCGGAAGTGTCTCGATGTGCAGGGTGGTGTCGATGGAGCCTTGGCGCCCATCTTGATAGGTTATTATAGTTTTTACGTGGATGGAATCCTGCTCGGAATAAAGGACTGAAATCAGCTCGGAGTAGCGCTCCGCGAGAAAGCGCCGGCGCAGTTTTTGCGTGCGCGTCATCTCAGATTCGTCAGCGTCAAACTCCTTGTGCATGAGGATAAAACGCCGCACGCGCGCGGCGGCCGGCAGGGTCTGGTTGACTTCCTCTACGTCGTTGCGGATGAGGTCGTACACCTCCCGCTTCTGGGACAAATCCACGAAGGTAGTGTAGGGCAGCCCCTGCTTTTCCGCCCAGCGACCGGTGTTGCCATAATCAATCGTCACCAGCGCGGTGACCTGTTCACGCTCCGCGCCGCCAACGGTCATCACCTCGTTGATGTAAGGGCTGAATTTCAGGCGGCCTTCGATAAACTGCGGCGAGTATTTTTCCCCACTCGCCAGCGCGATCATATCCTTCATGCGGTCGAGGTAAATCAGGTGCCCGTCCGGGTCCATATAACCGGCGTCCCCAGAGTGGAACCAGGTGATGCCCTCCTCATCAGTTACCAGCGCGCTCGCGGTGGCCTCTTCGTTTTTGAAGTAGCCCTTGAAGACGTTGGGGCCACTCACCATTATCTCTCCCGCGCCTGAGACTTTCACCTGGATTCCAGGGTTGGCCGAGCCGACGCTGGCGAATTTAATGTCTCCGTCTCGGTGGTGCGTTCCCGCCGCTGCAGTTTCGGTTGTGCCGAACACCTGCTTCAAATTGATACCCAGAGCGCGGAGAAAGCGGAGCATATCTGGGCTCAGTGAGGCGGCAGCGGTGATAGCGGAACGGATGTGCACTAGACCGAGCTGATTGCGCAGCGGGCGGAAGAGCAGGACTTCGCCCAGCCAGTAAAGCGCCGCCAGCAGCGGCCCGACGCGCTTTTTCTCATAACGGTGGTCGGCCAGCTTGTAACCGATTGGAATGAAAAGGTCATAGAGTTTGCGATTGATCCAGGTGCTGTCGTTAATGCGCATCTGAATCATGGCGGTCACATTCTCCCAAAGCCGCGCGGGGTAGAACAGGATGTCGGGCGCAATCTCGCGGATATCCGCCTGCACCGTCCCCGGCGCTTCGGGGAAATTGACAATCTGGCCGAAGACCACATGCGGAGCGATGCAAAGCGTTTGCTCGGCAATCCAGGCTAGCGGAGTGAAGGACACGAGGTTGTCGGTGTCGTAGCGCGGCTCCACGCTACCGTAGGAATCGGTGGCTCCGAGCAGGTTGGCGTGGCTCAACATCGCCCCTTTGGGCAGCCCGGTTGTGCCCGAGGTGTAGCAGAAGTTTGCTATGTCATCGCCTTTGCCTTTTGCGATTTCCTTCTCAAACCGGCCCGGCTGCTCGGAGTGAAGCGTTTTGCCGAGCGCCTGCACTTTTTCAAAGGACAGCAGCCACGGGTCGTTGTAGTTCCACATCCCTTTGGTTTCCCAATAGATGACTTTCTTTACATTGGGAATGTCGCCCCTGATTTCGAGCATTTTGTCACACTGTTCCTGGTCTTTGGCCAGAATCAGAACGGCGTCAGAGTGTGAAATGATGTACTCCATTTCGCTGGGAATGGCATCGGTGAACAGGCCGACCACGATGGCTCCGGTGGAGAGGATGGCGAAATCCGCCCATAGGTATTGGCGGTCATTATCCCCGACGATGGCAACGCGGTCGCCGCGCTGCAGGCCGAGCGAGAGCAGCCCGAGGCACAGGTCGCGCGTGTTCTCGTAAGATGCCTGCCAGGTGTATTCCTGCCAGATGCCGAAATCCTTCTGGCGCACGGCAATTTTCCCATCGCCGTATGCGGCAACCCGGGCAAGGAATTGCTTGGGGAGCGTATCGGGATTGATACTGGCTGTCGCGGTCATTTGTGCTCTTTGCCGAGGTAGGCGCGGATGACCTCCGTGTTGCCGCGGATTTCTTCCGGGCTGCCCTCCGCTATCTTGACGCCAAAATCCAGCACGACCACGCGGTCGGCCACATCCATCACCAGGCCCATGTCGTGCTCGATGAGCATGATGGTTGTGCCGCGCAGCTCGTGAATATCCAGAATAAAGCGCGCCATATCTTCTTTCTCTTCGACATTCATTCCGGTCATGGGTTCATCCAGCAGCAGTAGGTCGGGCTCCAGCGCCAGGGCGCGCCCGAGCTCAACCCGCTTTCGCAGGCCGTGGGGCAGCGCGCCCACAACCGCCTTGCGGATGTGTTCAATCTCCAGGAAGTCGATGATTTCCTCGACCACTTTGCGATGCTGGATTTCTGCTCGGTGCGCCGAGCCCCAGTAGAGCATGCTGCGCAGCATACCGTAATCCATGTGGATGTGGCGGGCCGCCATCAGGTTGTCGAGCGTGCTCAACCCGGTGTAGAGAGCGATATTCTGAAAGGTGCGTGCGATGCCCAGACGCGATCTCTTGTGGGTGGGCGTGCGCGTGATCTCGTGCCCGTTGTAGCGGATGGCGCCGTGGTCCGGGCGGTAGAAGCCGCTGATGGAGTTGAGCATGCAGGTCTTGCCGGCGCCGTTGGGGCCTATAAGCGCCATAATCTCGCCGTCGCGCACGTCGAAGCTTACATCTTGAAGCGCCAAAGTACCGCCGAAGGAAAGAGAGACGTCCCTTGCCGTCAGTTTGGTTTTGGCGTTCGCTGGCATGATTGTAAATTTTTATGCGCTGCGGTGAGCACACATATTACAGCAGCATTGGGTCTGCGTCAATTTCCCAGGCTGCTTCCGGTTGATAGAACTGGGTGCCGTGCGCTGCCTGCATCCGGTCAGGCAGCCCGATGTGAGGGGTTAACCCGCGCCAGGCTGGGGCGCGAGGTGTACGGTCTGGGTGGGGAAGGCGAACTCGATGTCGGCCCGCTCGAAGCGGCGCACAAGCTCCAGATTGATGTTCTGCTGAACGTCCATGTACACGCCATAATCTGCCGAATTGACGTAGTACACGGTTTCGAATTGAAGCGAGAAGTCGCCAAAGGAATGGAAGTGTGAGCGGTCAAAGCGCACCTGCTGCTGCGCGCTGACCACCTCGCGCATTATTTCTGGGATGGAAGCCAGTTTGGCCGCGGGAGTGTCGTAGGTGACGCCGATGGTGAACACCACGCGCCGGTCCTCACGGTCTTGGAAATTGCTCAGCCGGCTGCCAAGCAAATCGTGGTTCGCGAAGATTAGTAATTCCCCGCTCAGGCTGCGCATGCGCGTGGTTTTCAGGCCGATGCGTTCAACGGTGCCCATGCGGTCATCCACTACGATGAAATCACCAACTGTGAATGGGCGATCGAGCATTATCGACACGTAAGCGAGCAGGTCGCTGAGAATGTTCTGCACCGCCAGTGCCACAGCAATGCCGCCAATTCCCAGCCCGGTCAGCAGGCCGCTGATCTCGATGCCGAGATTGTCCAGCGCGAGCAGCAAAATGATGCTCCATAACACGATGCGGCTGGCAAGACCAAGGATGGTGACCGTGTTCTGGCGGTCGCTCTCGGCCTGAAGCGTGTGGCGAGCGTAATGCTGCAGCCCGTACTCGATAAGCTGGTTTGCCCAAAGGGCCGCCTGCAGCAGCAGGATGAACACGGCTGCCAGCCTGATGAAGTTTTGCAGCGCGGTCGGCAGGGCGAGCGAGAGAGCCCCAATGTACAGTGCCATTGTCAGGAAGAACCAGGAGCGGCTGGAGCGCAGCAAGCTGATGGCGAGGTCGTCCAGCTGAGTTGCAGTGCTGTGAGCGACGTGTTGCAGCCGCCGCACTGTCAGATTGCGCAGGCCGCGCAGCAGGATGAGCGCCGCCACGGTCAGTGCCAGCGCCAGCAGCCATGTGCTCAGTGCGTTGCCGAACCAGGTTTGCGAAAGGAGGTCCATAATTGCCTCGGCGCGCTCTCGGATTGCGGCGCCGGGCGCTTATTATAACCTCAATTCTCGCGGACGCGGTTATACTGCAATAATGCGCATACGTCTTGCGACAATCGGCTGCCGCCTGAACTCCGGCGAGATGGACGCTCTGGCGCGCGATTTTTCAGCGGCTGGCCATTGCGTGGTTCCGTCCGGAGCGGAGGCCGACCTTGTAGTGCTAAACAGCTGCGCAGTGACGCACCGCGCCGCCGCGGATTCCCGCCGGGTTATCCGAAAGTTACGGCGTGAGTACGCACGCGCGGCTCTGGTGGTGACAGGGTGTTACGCGCAGCTCTCCGCCCACGCAGCGCGGGCACTGGGCGCGGATCTGGTGGTCGGAAACCAAAAGAAGGATGCGCTGCCACAGATATTGCATGAGGCCGGGCTGCTGGCTCCAAAGGACCCGTTGCCGACCGACGCCGTTCCGATGGCGGGGGCTTCGGGGCGCACGCGCGCGTTTCTGAAGGTGCAGGATGGTTGTGACAACCGCTGCGCGTTCTGCATAGTCACGCTGGCGCGCGGCCGCGCGCGCGGTCGCGCTCAACGCAGCGTTGTCGCCGATATCAACGGGCTAGTGGGGTTGGGATACCGCGAGGTGGTGCTGTGTGGAGTGCATCTGGGCGCGTACGGTCACGACCGGGGGAATATGGCCGGACTGGAGAAGTTGGTGGCGGCCGTGCTGGCCGAAACAGATATTCCCCGCCTGCGTCTTTCCTCTTTAGAGCCGTGGGACCTGCAGCCCGGTTTCTTCCGGCTGTGGCGGAACGAGCGCCTGCTGCCGCACCTGCACCTGCCGCTGCAGAGCGGTTGCAACCGCACGCTGCGCCGAATGGGACGCCGCACCACGCGCGCCAGTTTTCGAGAGCTGCTGCAGGCCGCCCGATCGGCGATTCCGGACCTCGCGGTCAGCACCGACATGATGGTGGGCTTTCCGGGCGAGAGCGCCGTGGAGTTCCAGCAATCGCTTCAATTCGCTGAGAGCATAGCCTTCGCGCGCATGCACATCTTCCGCTACTCCCGCCGAGCGGGCACGCCGGCTGCCGACATGCCTTCGCAGGTCCCGGTGCGAGTGGCCAAAGAGCGCAGCCGGCGTCTGCATGCCCTTGATGCGCGCATGCAGACACAGTTCCGGCGTCGGTTCGTTGGTCGTAAAATGAATGTGCTCTGGGAGCGCGCGCAGGCGCATGGGGATGGCATGCGTTGGAGCGGCCTGACGCCAAATTACCTGAGAGTGGTGACGGACACGGACGATGCGGTGAATCTGCACAACGCTGTGACCGAGACGGCGATGTTGACCGCGGTTGAGGAAGGGCTGCTGGGCGAGGTGCAGCCCCGGGTCGCTCCAGTGGAATCCACGCTCGGGTCAGCGCTGCAGTACCCCCACCAGATGCACCCCCAGCCCGCCGGGCAATAGATCCTCGAGCGCGATTACCGCGCGAAACAGAATCTCGTTGAAAGCGGCGTAAGTGGGGTCGCGCACCGCCTGCAGTGAGAACGAGTGCAGCCCGCTTTCTCGCGCCAACCGTCGCAGTTTTCGGGGCGTGTTCGGGCGGTAATGCGCCGGGGATGTGTCCGCCGGGCTGCGCCCGTACAGGCGCGGAACCAGCGTGCGCTGCAGCGCGGGCAGCGAGCCGCTCAAGCGATTGGCCAGCGTGATGGGGTTGAGC
>PVBE012696103.1_pt1 | contig 12852 bp, 16 predicted proteins | sample 1631181 | NCBI WGS metagenome assembly PVBE01 (sample SAMN08397723, study PRJNA350692) | Marine metagenome, whole genome shotgun sequencing project. | isolation source: water | place: Pacific Ocean | collected 2012-04
CACTATCCTGTCAAGTTTTTAAGGGTTTTTTCTTCATAAATACAGTATATTAGTACATATTAGAGGAAAAAACACATGAAACCACGCTGGAGTTCACTATCTACCGCCAAGTTATATAAAAACCTTAATGGAACATCAACTTTATTTGAGATTAAAGACTCAAATGGTAAAATCACTGAATGTGATAAATGGGAGAATGACTATTGTACGAGAAGCACAGTTGATGATGAAATACTAAAGAAAAAACATATAGTATGTGTCGGTGATAGTTTTGTCTATGGTCATGGAGTTCCTAGAGGTAACACAATGACTGATTATTTAGATAATTTAGTTTCTGATGAATATTCTTGTTTTAATTTAGGATTGCCGGGCACGGGATTTGATACTGCTTTGTTGAGATTACAACAATGGTGTAATGAATTTGGTGACCAAGTACACACTGTATATTTTGGATTATCAGGCTTAACTAGACTCAAACATTGGGAAAGTCATAAAGAGAATTGGATGTGGGAAGACAATGTGTATGAAAATTTTCCGACTGTAACTATGAATTATTTACCAAACGAGTCGTGGCTTAATAGTACTACCCCTAAATGGCGAAAAAACAGGTTTAAAGTTGTACATAAAAGTTATACACATTTAATGTCAAAAGTAAATTCTATGGCAAAACTAGATGCCATAATTGTGGCATTAATAAACTTATCAAAAGTTCATAATTTTAATATATATTTTTTTGGTACTTTTATTGGTGGACCGAATACTGTAAAAGAGTTAGCAATAATTAAGGAACAGACCGAAAATTATAATATTAAATGGGGTGAGACGAATCGTGGTCCATTAATGACATATTTCAATACTAAGAACATATCTTCTGCAAGTTGGGAATCATATCATATTAAAAATGACGGACACTGGAATGCGAAAGGTAACAATAGAGTTGCTCAAGTATTATACAATGAAACAAAACAATGGTATTAAGAAACAATATCAATTAGTTCTTGTGGCATAGAATGCTCATCTGAATGATTAAAAGATATAACATCTTCTTTATCATATGAATCCATAAGATGTTTTAAATTCTTTTTTATAGTTGGTAACATTTCTTTCATCATCTTTGCCCATTCTTTATGTGATATTGTATTAAGTCTTGAAATCTCTTTTCTAAGAACAGTCATTCGTTTTTTATTATCTATGATGGCATCGTAGTCGTGATTTATCCATTTATCATATACATCATATCCTTGTTGGCGTAACACATCTACTGTATGATGTTGTCCACATATCACAAATGGTTGACAAGATATAAATGGTTTATATGACTTTTCAGATAAAAATATACCCGGTTCTGCGTATAATGTTTCGGTTATTACTTGGTAATAAGTATCATGTATGTGTAAATAATTCATATCAAATGCTTTATTAGTACTGAGGTCTTCATCATACGAATGCTCTGATGTTTGTAATATTATATCAACAGATGAGTTATATGTTGGAGACACAAAATGCCCTACCCAAGGATGAAGTTCTTGAATTTCTGTTTGTCTGGTAATATGTTCAGCAAAAGCGTCTCCGCTTAAATTGTTTATTCCGTCTTTATCGGTCATTACTCCGCCCCAACTCCATATCATATTATCTAATTCGTTATGATGGTGTAATATGCCAAGTAATGCTATTCTGTGTGGGTGTGGTCTACGATTATATGTTAGAGCGATTAACGGTCTCTCATGTAGATTATCAATAAGATGTAGTTGTTCTTTAATACCATCAATACTACCCCAAATCAATCCAACTACTATTTGTTCCCATAAAGCATTGTATCTAACTTCCGCAGAAGTTTTGTTAATTGTCACATCAAACTCACTACCAATATCTTTATCACAATCAGCAAAATTATACAATGATGTTAACCATATAATTCTATCTTCGTTTATTTCAAGTATTTTAGTAACCCATTCCCAATCTATATCCCAGTATCCTTCTGTTGAATAATCTAATACTAATTTGGCCCTACCAGAATTTATATCATCTTTAACAAAAGATGGCAGGTCACATTGTGTTCTACAAGCATTGAGAATTGATTGATTTTTTTCGGGTAGTTGCTGACTACTTACTACATGCCGGTCAAAGGCAGGATGTAAAAATTCTGTTGTTAGTCGTATATAATATAGATAGTTTTCATCTTCTTCAATTTCTGATATCTGAGTCGAATCATATATTAGATGTTCGCCAAATAATTTTTCACGAGGAAGAATGTTTACTTCTTTCTTATCACTCATATTTTTATCTCATTAAGATTTTATTCTTGTGTTGCCATAATGATTAACTTCAATATCATCGTCACCAATAAACTTACGCCATGGGTCAACTACAACTGAACCTTTAGGTATATCACAATACAACTTATCAGTGCTGTCACCTTCTTCTTGCATATATTCATATGTTGTACTCGCACTATGTGCCAATAAGAATACACATGGGCCTTCTGGTTGATAATCATCGCCTGTATTGGGGTCTACATATGTTACTGTGTGCCCACGTTTTTCTAAGTAATGAGCAATCAACATACTATAACTTCCTTCTAAGTAAGGAACACCAGGCTTATATGCTTTACCATGTATAACGATTGGTAATCCTCTTTCGTTAGAATACCATTCTAATCGTATTGCTAAATTCTCTGCTTGTATCTCTCGTGCGTTCATAATAGCATCAAACAAATCATAACCTAGATTTAGTTCATCTGCCATATAACGCAGTGCAATATTATCACGAGGATGACAACCACCACCATCTCCCATACCAGCAGTCATGTATTGTGGTCCCATGATACGCATTGTAGATTTAGCAAGAGCATCAGTTACAACATCAACGTTGATGTTACCTTGTTTCTCTGCTACATCTTGTATCATATTCACTAGACCAATCTTAGCACTGATGAATGTATTATAAAATACTTTGATACATTCGCATTCGTCCCAAGTACCAATCTCATAACGTGGGTCATTTTCCATTACAGTTTTATAGAAGTCTACTAGTTCTTTCGCATCACCAGTCATACTGCCATCTTCTGTGCCAATCATAACCATTTCAGGATTAACCATATCCCACGCAACAGAACCCATCGCAATTAGATATGGATTATATACGAAACGTGTATTGGTTATATGTTGAACGAACTCTCCGCGAACAGTTCCAGGAAGCACTGTTGAGATAAGAACAAGTAATTGATTCTTGTTCATGGCTTCATTTGCTTCTTTGATAACATTAATTACTATATCGTAACTAAAGTCTTTTGGTGTCAGATGGGCCGTTGGAGCATTGCCATCGTATAATGGGTCGTGTGGAGTTGGAACAGCAACGAATACGATATCTCTGTCTTTTACTGTTTCTGTGATGTTTTCTTTGATGTCTACGTATTCACTTGTTCTTGGCATAACATCGTATGCTGAAACTTCGTGTCCTTTTTGTGCAACTGCTTCTGCACATGGCATACCTAATTTACCTACGCCGATGAAACCTATCTTCATCTTTTACTCCTTCATAAAATTAATTATATACTGACTTTATTTATCTCAATTAAAATCCTAATTAATTATAAATTAGTAACTGTTTATTATGATATTTCTATTTCGTTTAATCCAAACTCTCTATCTAATAACTTATGCTCTACTTTAACCGGGTCCCATACTTGAATATGGTCAATGACATCTTGTGGGTTAAATGGTCCGCATGTATAAACATCTAGTTGTATTAGGGCTGGGTCTACGTCATTCCATACGTGACATGCGAAATGTGATGTTTCAATAATAACAACACATGTTGGTCCATTGTTGCCTGGCATATAATCGATATTAGCAGATATTGGTCCTGCTAATACTTTCATACCAACTTTATCCACCAGATTTACCATCCATTCTCTAAGTTCTTCTTCTGTTGGTGGATTGTTTGCTTTGATTCTTAATATAATATGTTTATGTACTATTCCTCCGCTCATATGTATTCTCCTGTCTGTGTACAGTAGTATTTATATTAGAGGCATATTATATTAGAGGTATATTATATTATTGATTTATGTTTTTAGACGGCCGTTTGCCAATTGTTCTGCTACGTATTGAACAGGTTTGTCCTCGTCTTTAGAAATATCTAATATCATATTGATACGATTTGAAAGTTTTGTTGTCAATGCTCTCTTGTGTTTTTTCTTTTCGAAATCTAATGCTACTGCTACAACACCACCACAGTTAGCAACAAAATCTGGAACATATTTAATACCCGTGCCATGAACGTTAATGATATCGTTTCTAGTATCAAAGATATTATTTGCACTACCACATATATATTTTGACTTCATTGTTGCTAATGAGAATCCGTTTAATACTCCACCTAATGCACAAGGAACATAGAACTCTCCTTGTAGAAGTTTACTTTCTTCTATATGAGTTACTCCCTCTAAGTCTGTGACGAACGGGTCATAGGCTTCTATCTTTCCATCTAGCATATCAACTAGATGTTTACCTACTTTACCTAGACCTTGAACTGTGAATGTTTGGTCTTTGATTTTTAGTCCATCTCTATTGAGTAGTGTTTTAATACTTGTGTGTACACCTAGTGCAGTTGGTAAACTACTGTCTAATGTTATACCAGCAACATACTCTGTTGCATCTTTGACTTTGAATAAGTCTTCAACTGTAGTGCCTACATCTCCAGCACAAATATATAAACCATCAAGCATATCTATTTGTGTTCCAAGTATTTGATATGCTAATCTTCTGTCTTTGAGTTTTGTTGCGTTGATGGTTGTCTTTGCACCGCCATAGTTTAAACCAGCACCTGCATTCTTAAAAGTCATTCCTTCACTTAATCGTAACACATCTTTTAATTGGTCTTCTGTTGTGGCATAATTATGACACCTAATCCCACCAATCGCTGGTCCTAATTTTGTGTTGTGAATTGCTATGAAGGCGTCAAGTCCTGACTCTTCATGTTCGATATGTAATACTCTCTCGTAACCTTTTATTATAACATTTTTATGTATCATTGTCTCTCCCAACAATGTTTATCCATTATAATATTATTTATAGTATTTTCTTAACTCATTAAGTATATACCAATTTCCCATGCTACGAAAAATGATACTATGAAAAGCAAAACGTTTATCCATTTCCTATTCAATCTTTCTATGTCGTTCATATAATCTCCTTTTAGTTAGTTGCTAAAGGATTAGTTGCCTTTAGTCTAACTGCTTCGATTTTTTCGTCTTGTAATTCGTTTTCTTTTAATGCTATAGAAACTTCTTTATCAACTTTAGTTAATGTTACTTTCATAGCAACTAAGTCAGCAAGTATGGCCGCTTCAACTTCATGTATTAATTCTTCTAATACTGAAAGGTCAACTTCGTTACCTTCTTCTACTTTCTCTCTTAGTGCATCAATTCTATCTATTAAATCAACTTCTAATGCTGAAACTGAATTACGAAGTTCTAAAACCTGATTGTTAATTGGTGCTAGACTTATTGCTTTCTTGCTTTCAATAGCATCTAATCGAGTATTGAATTCGCCCCAGGCATAAAAACCACCGCCTATTGCTACGATTACACCTATTAGTGATGCGTATGATGTTAATTTATTCATTAAGTTCATTTTCTAGTTCCTCCAGTTCAGCCTCAAGTCGGCTAATATTATTATTCACTGTATTTATCTCTTCCTCGTGTCGTGCCAATTGGTCGTTGACTGTATACTCACCCAAATCTACATCCTGATAGATTGACCTGCCGTATGCATCTAAAATTGTGTCTTCAGCATACCAATCACGATTGTCTGGTAGTTGATTCGGATCATAAAATGATTGTGTTGTATACTCTGTCATATCTGGTTGTTGGTCTTGCATTGCTTTAGCAAGTACAAATGATGTTGCTTTTAGTTTTAAATCTATACGAGTTAAGTTTGCCTCTATTCGAGCAATGACTCTTTCGATACTTGCTTGTATCTCTTCAACTTGAGCCTCTACTTCAACTTCGTCTACCTCTACATCATCGCCTTCTTCTACTTCAGCATCTCCAGTTTCTGATGGCTCTTCCACTTCAGTTTCAGTTTCAACCTCTTCCTCTGTTTCAATTTCTTCCTCAGTTTCTACTTCTGTTTCAGTTTCAGTTTCAACTTCTGTTTCTTCTTCAACTTCTGCTTCCATTGTTTCTTCTGAGCCTGATGTGTTCATAACTTCTTCATCTTCTATAGTTGGTTCAGTAGTAATCTCTGGTTCTGTTTCAGTTTCAACTTCTGATTCAGTTTCAATTTCTGGTTCAACATCAGGAGTACCCATCTCTTCTTCCATAACATCTTCGACTTCATTGAAAAATTCTTCTTCGGTTAAGCCTTCATCTTCTAATGCGGCTTCAAATTCTTCTTCCATTCCTGCTTCTTCTATTATGTTAGTGAATGCTTCTTCAAATGTTTGTTCTGGGTCAGACAATAATTCCATATCAACTGCTTCATCCATTGTAACATTAACGACTACAAGTTCCTCGACATCTAAGTTTGTGACATTGATAACTGTCACTTCTTCAACTACTTCTTCGATTACAGTTTCGTTAACTGCTTCTATAATATTTTCTTCAATATCATCTACGCCTGGCTGGTCGCCAGCACACGTTGATGGTGTCTTTTGCCAACAGTATTCAACTTCAATTACTTCAGCAATCGTTGTTTCTATTGTTGATGCAGTTGATGAAGATGAGGTTGCGGCTACTGTTTCTGTTGTCGTTGTAATTTCATTGTGTTGTACATTTAATTCTATACTGTCAATATCTGGACCCCAATGACCACTTGTAGAGCCAGTCACTTTAACATTGTTTACTTCTGCTTTAATAGAGAAGTCGGTTGCTGAGTTAGAGCCTTGTATGTAAGTATCATCAAAGTCTTCCCACACACCACAGTTCGTATATCCACAACCTGTATCAGTGAGAATTCTTGTTTGTGTCGTAGTGTTACCATCATTATCTGTGATAGTTTGTTTAAGTGTTATTTTGTTAGTATGACTATTCCAAAACCATAACTTTGCTGATAGTGTTGAACGAAAGCCATGTTGCAATTCTGCTTCTGACATTCCAGTTTCACTCTTAACAGATGTTACAGTTTGTGATATGTTTGTATTATGTCCACTTGCAACTACACCACCCGTACTATCACCACCTGTAGAACCAGCAGTGTTATGATAGCCTGGATTATCTGTAATAGTCCATCCGTCTGCACCATAATTATTATTAGATGCATGTTTAAAATCTGAGTTCTCTAGTATGTCACCTGAACTTGTAAGATTTTCTGCTACTGTCGTTGTTGTGGTTGTTGATTCAGGAGTTGTTACAGTTGTGACTACAGTAGTTGTACAGTTAGTGGTCGTAGTCGTGGTTGTGGTTGTGTCGCCCTCTATTGGACTGTTTTCAGTCACAACAGGAACAACGGTATCAACACAAGTGACCGTAGTTACTGATGTTGTTTCTGCCTGTACATCAGTATAGCATACTATTAAAAGTAATAAGATTGTGGGAAGTAACTTCCACATTGTTACAGTGGAATACGAAGTGACTGTCTGCCGTTATCTAGTGTTGTAACAACTGGCACTTCATCAATGTCTGTTAACTCGTCTACTTCAGAAACCTCTTCGTCTTCGTGAACTAAATTTTGAAGACGTTCAATTTCTTCCTGTTGTGCCGAAATTAATTCTGCTTGTGCTTTCTTCAACTCATCGATTGCTTTTTGTAACTCTGCATTTTCTTTAGCAACATTATCAATGTTTGACTTCAATGATTCGTTCTCTGAGATTATACCATCTTCTCTAGCAATACGTTCATCAATCTTTAATCTGTCATCCATCTTCTCCATATACTTGTCGTAGTCTGGTCGTTCGATGTCGTACTTCTTCCATTGCTTAACAGCCGCTCCACCAATCTTACCTTCAAATGGGCATGGAGTTCCTGCCTGCTCCATTGCTTCAAACACTCTAGGGTCCTGACAAAGGATGGCAACCGCGGCCACTTTCATACCATAGTCGTTTAATAGTTTGGAGAGTTTCATACGTTCACAGTTCATATCACGAACCGTAGAGCCACTACTGACACCAAACACTGGAGTTTGTACACCAGCAGATTGTCCTGTAGCACATATATCCTGTGAGTAAGCACTCATGCTCGGCGCACTCGCAGTTGGTACAGGTTGTCTTGAGGCGTTGCTTGTATTAGTAGTAGTGTTAGTTGTTGTACTTGTGGTGTCGGCTGATGAGCCGTCTTCATATGTAGTTGTACTTTCAGAAGAGTAACCACCTGATATTGTTGTATTAGAGCCCGATGTATTTGTCTGGTCGTTATCAGTAGAACCACTGCTAGTGGTATCGGCTAATGTAATAGTCGATAATGATGTGAATAGAATAATGAAAATTGCTTGAATGAACCTCATATGCCTCCCTCTAATAAACTACGTATACTTGATTAAATATATTCTACTATATTTATAAATACGATGTTTATTATAAACTACAGAGTTAAACTTGACCTATATCAAGTTTTGAGCAAATGATTAGTTAGCCAAGAGATTCTATTTACAGTTTGAGTATAATTATTATTAGTAATAGATTTGTTACAAAAATTTCTGCTGCCAAGAATGTATGATACCATACCCATCTTTGTTCATATTTCTTGTCTCGTTCTAGTTCAATCTTAGTTTTGCCATATATGGCTTCTTTTATATTATCTAATTTGTGTCCTAAGTCTAAGTTCACTTTCCTCTCTTCCCGTCTTCTGTGAATATAATAGTATTTATATTATTTGTCTTTGTTCCAAAGTTTATTTAAATGTATTACTGGAATTGGTAAATAATTCTTCTCGGCCCATAGATGATAATATTCTTTTATGAATGGTTCTGCTTGTTCCCATCCATCTAAGTTAAACACTTTATACAACTTTTTTAAACCATTAACTGTGGATGTTAGGTCATTGAGCCATTTAGTGTCCCAGATAAAGTCTGCTTTTCTTTCACCCCCTATATCTGCCTTGTCCCAGTGCCACCAGGGATTATCAGAATCTGCATCATTATTAAGATATGAGTAACGATATCTAGTCATTCTTGAACTATTTTTAAATGTTATAATCTTTGCGTTCGGAAAGTAGTCTTCTGCGATGTAATGGGAATGTTGATTTATACAGAACAACAAGTTATCATTTTCATCACTAGATAAGAATTTGACTGTATCACTAATTAACGGATGTTGCTCGTTTAAGTCAACAGAATTGAACACATCGGCACCGTCTTGAGAATTATATGTCCCATCATCTTGGACAAACAGTTCCATACAACCTAAATGTAAATCTGACCAATAATCCAACTTTTTTATATCTTCTTGTTGTTGATATTCTAGAATGTATTCTTTCTTATCTTCAAATGAAAAGTTTCCATCAATCTGTGCTTGTGCTAGTGACTGTTTCTGAAACACCATATGGTCACTTAATCCGAGACAGTTCTGCACAAACTTTCCACCAGCATATCTTGGAAACTGAAAGATTATTAAATTTTTTGTGTTGTAATTAAAACTAGTCATAATATTATTTTAACTTTTCTCTTTTTCGTTTATAATATTAATGGAAGAAAAATCATACTGTGTATTCATATAATCATCATAATAATCTAATGTAAGTTGTGTTCTTTTGTTTCCACTTACATCTTCAAGTAATTGTAAAACCTTTTCTCTGTCTGAATAAATGTCTTCAAGTTTTAAAACAAAAAAGTTATCAGGATATTTTTGTACCATTTCTTCATTGTATTTTTTAACTTTCTTTGTCCAACTACTCCATCTTTTCAATATCTCATTGATGTTCTCATTAGTTACATCTGATATTTTATCTATTGGATGCGGAGAATTATGAAAGTGTGTTTTTAGTTGTTTTACTCCTCCCCATGTGTCTTGTTCACCAATAATAACTTTATACCACCAATTTGTAAATCGTTGTTCACTAGTTTCGTCAGATTGAATATTGATTATACTTCCATCTAAGTAATCAAGTAACTTATGAACATTTCTATAGATGTGACATTTAACAAGTGCGTTTTCATCAGTTTTCATCGTAAGAAAACGAAGGAAATCAGAATTGGTCCACCAATCATCTACTTCTTCAGATTCATCATCAGTGAATGGATTACCTTTATGTGTCTGGTCTCGCATTCCAGTCATTTTTTCGTCAGTGTCATCGAAGTAGGTGGGTATCATCAAATAATTTCGTTCATCAAAACTCTTAGCATTAGCATTAGATGGTTCCCAACCAAGCACTTCATATAAAACTTCATACAATTCATGACAAGACCCAGATTCTGTTATACCCAGTTCTTTCATCTTTTCAATAATTTCAGGATTATCTCCATATTCCATAGTTAAAAGCAATCCAACAATAAACATTCCAGATGTACCCATTTGATAATTTACAAATACATTATTTTTCATACTACCACCATTCTTCGTTGACTTCTAATTTTATGTGATGATTTAGTAATGTTACTTCATCATCTACCATTACTGTTCCTTCTGTTAAAACTTTAGCACACCATCGGTCTTTACATATACTCCATGCGTAATCAAAAAATGAATTTCTTATATTAGAACATGGCGATGCCATGAATGTAAGTTGAAGTGTCACTTCACCTATTTGTAAAATGTCATTTTCTTTTAATGATTTCCAATCTAATCCTCTTATCGTTAGATTCTCTCCAGTCGAACCAGGAGTTATAGGATGTTCTTGTTGTTGAAGTTCCTCTATGCGTTCACTTGAATATAACAGAACTGCTCTATCTTTGCCACCGTGATTTGATGCTCGTTGCTTGTCACCCTCTACACCAGTTTTAAATATCTTTGTTGTAGGCACTTCGTGTTTGGGAACTCCTCCCATTGTATTAATATTAATTTGTTCTACTATAGCCATTTTAGTTTTGGTGATAATATATTATTGTAGGCTTCAATGCTCTGATTCTATTCATACTCCTATTTATCGCCCACTAAAAAGGGGCATTTCTGCCCCTTAAAATTAAACTTGATTTAATTACTTGTCAAGTAATGCCACAATCATATCATCATAGTCAAGTGGACCTAAATGAAAACAACCTGGGCAAGGATAAGAATCTAATAGTAACTCTTTATCGTTTGCCATAGGTACCAAACTTAACTTCATCTCCATTACTTTTTCTTCCCATGCCGCACATCCACCGAGCATGGGTGCTACAACAAGAAAAAGCAAGAAGCCTGTTATAAATTTAATCATACCAACTCCCCGTTCTTATAGAACTTTGTAGTGTATAATCCATCCTCTTCCCAAGACCATTTGTTTTCTCTAGCAAATGCCTCAAGATAAGCACGAACATTATCCATCATCAAACTATTAATTTTCCACTTGGGTTCATAACCCATCAAGTCTAATCCACCTGAACTGCCATCTGCGATAGTAGAAATGTAATATCTTGAAACGAATTGTCCTAGCATCGTTCCGTCTGGTGCTGAATCAAATTTATAATCAGCATCATAGAACTCAACTACTGGTTCTTCTTTCTCGTAAGTCAAACAATTGTCTCTACCGTATTTGTCACCTACATCAACAATACGAATAGTCCAAGGTTGACTTCTTTCATTATCAAAAAACTTTGCTATCTTATTCATAATGTTCCCGTCCATCGAACTCTATAGTCATTATCAAAGATATTCCCACGAGGTTTATTTCGTGCTGGTGCTGACCAAGAAGCCGCCATTAGAATATCGCCCTTTTTAAATTTGGAATCTTTATCTGTGTTTACGATAAATGAGTGTGCTGAACCACCACTCATAATTTTGATATATTTGCTACCGAATTTCGTTTCTAATTCATCAGCAAACTCTTTGATACGGTCTGTAGGATCTGTCCAATATTTACCACCATCGGCAGTAGTACATCGAATCATCCAATTTGAGTAATCAGTCTTGATTTTGTTTAGATAAGTATCTAAAAACAAGTCATTTTTGTCCATAACAGTAATCCTCTCAATTAATATACTACTATTATAGCATAAATCGAGGACCTGTCAAGTTTTTTATGATTTGTCTTGTATTATCTTATTAATCGCCGCCTTACTAGCCTGAGATGCAGTATGAAAATCGTGTTCTAACTTCTCCAACAGTTCTACGGCTTCATGAATACTATGTGACATCGTATAATCCTGTGTCCAATTAGCACGAAGACGTGTAGTTTTGAGTGTTTTTCGAAGTAAATCGAATTTAGATTGAATTTCTTCTTCTGTTAGGGCTAAAACTGCTGGTGTATCATTAGATTCTTCTGAAATAGAGACAGATTTATATAGTTCTCTCTCTTTTTCACCAAATTCTCTTCTATAGATAGTGTTTCCACCATCTGGTGATTCGTATATGTATGCAACTTTTGTTGTTTCCTTGTCCATTATTCTCTCCCTGGTCATTACTGTTTCATATATTTATCTATATACATAATTTTTATGTATTAAAATATATGATTAGTGAATATATAGAGGGAAATCTATACATCCACCAATCAGATATCTTTAAATGATACTAGGAGTATCACAATGTATTGCTAAAAGTATTATCCAGCATAAAATAATACATATCGTAGCAATTGTTTGCTGGTTACGAATTCAGCGTCAGCATCCGTTCTGACCGCTCCTGCCTATATGTCGGCAAATTCTAACATTTTGACTGTGTATGTTAGGTCACGCTCGGTTTCTTTTAAATCGCCAGAGATACGATAGGGGGTTGTCTATTATTACTCTGTACTTGTAGTAGTTTCTGCTACTACTTCTTCTGTGACGGGCACAGTTTCTA
>PVBE010509612.1_pt1 | contig 12850 bp, 9 predicted proteins | sample 1631181 | NCBI WGS metagenome assembly PVBE01 (sample SAMN08397723, study PRJNA350692) | Marine metagenome, whole genome shotgun sequencing project. | isolation source: water | place: Pacific Ocean | collected 2012-04
CAGCAGTAGTGGCTGGTGCAGCAGTAGTGGCTGGTGCAGCAGTAGTGGCTGGTGCAGCAGTAGTGGCTGGTGCAGCAGTTCCGCCACCACAAGCAGCGAGCGCGAGCAGAGACGCTACACCGAAGCACAGTCGAGTCATTGAGATCTTCCCTTTTCACCTCTCAACAAACGGCTACGTTCACAGCAATCTTACCTACGGCGCCCGTCAGTTGGTGAGGCTCTCATCGGACGTGTACGGCCACCTATTCGATGGCATCGACGAAGCCGCCGCAGACCGCCTAAATGGGGCAGCTTCCGAAGTTGTTGCGTAGTTTTTGTGAGATATCCGAGATCGGCTGAAACCGACGAACTACGACACCCCATATAACATAGGGGTTCCGCTGGTAGGGGCTCGGGGATTTGAACCCCGGACCTCCTCCTTTCATGAGAAGAACAGGCGAAATCGGTATCCCCTTACGCCTCAACGCTTATCGCTGAAACCCTAGGTGTGGTAAGGGTTTTCGCTGGTGTGGTTGAGTTGGTTGGTGTGAGTTGTTTTCGGTTGCGATGTGCGAATCATGTGCGAATTCCGTTTAGGTGAACGTTTGGCACACCCTCACCTGTGGGGGCTACACGCAGACTCACACGCATACCGCCGTGCGATACAAGGCGCACGACGGCCTGCCGGTCTCAAAGTAGTTGACGACGGCACCTGTCAGGCGGCGGCGTTAGTCCTCGCCGAAACGCTCAAGGCATTTGCCGTACATCCAACCGAGTTCATCGAGGAGGTCGTCGAAAGACCATTCGTCTATGAAGAATCGCCAACCTGGCATCGTGGCCAGAACTCCGATGTAGGCGTTGGTACAGGCCCATGCATCAGAGCTATCCCCATAGGCGACCTCAGTGACCCGGTGGGCCTCCTCAGCGTCGACCTGCTCAGAGTCGAAGTAGTTGAGGGTTGTGAACACCGCGATGACGACGAGCGCCACAGTGGCGGTCCAGAGAGCGACGAGCTGCGACGGTTTCATGCGTCCATTCAGACGACTCTGCGGCGCCACGCCGTCGTCGAGCGCGCCTGAACCCGGATAGTCCTCATCGTCGAGACCGAGATAGGACAGTGTCTTTTGCCAGATCCCCATAGGGTCGATCAACCTTCGTTCACACCAACTCTACGCATCAGGAGGATGTCAGACCCGACTAGAGCTGCGTCCTGCGTTCGCGAATGTGGACAACCAATGCCCCCCTCGCCCAAGGGAAAAGGTCCTTGGCGGTTCGCGCATAGTTCCCATCTGTCTGGATTTCTCCTTCGCCAGAGAGGAGGCAGCCTTGACCTGGCCCATGGCTGCCTTTCACCTGCCGGGAAGCCAGAAGAAGCTGGATAAGTCCATTCTTGTTGAGGTTCTCCTCAGTCTTGTTGTAACTCCCTGCAGGGATGATGACCGTATCAACATCCTCTACGCCGAGACTCCTGACATAGTCACCCCACGTCCCAGCCAAGTGCGGCCCATCCTCGTCGTGGGTCACAATGGCAACCCACTCCGCCGTGCTCAAGACCTCTTTGCATACCTTCTCGACGTCTTCCACAGTGACTGCCTCCTTCTACCGTTCTGATCCCCATAGACGTACCCCCCGGCAGTACGTTCGCGCCGACTCTACGCATCAGGAGGGTGTCAGATCCGACTAGGAGCGACACGGCCCAGCTCGTCCGGCCACTGTTCCGAAAGATCTACTCGCCGTTTCGCTACCTCCAACGCTGGTTAGAAGAGGCTGTCAACCTGATCGCCATGCTGCCCATTTGGAAACAGTAGCAACTCGGCATCCCACTCCCCCAGCCATGCCGCAAGCCGGGGCCAAAACACGTTGCCACCTTCAAGGCGGGTCGCGGCCGCCCCCAGCTCTTAGGCTTCGCCCGGTGTACAGCGACGTCCCAGAAACGATCGACCTACGACTGACCGAGCAGCTCGCCCGCTGCCCAGCGGCGGATGGAGCAGGCACTCAAATGCCGCGGGGACCCCTGGATCGTTGGCTGATTGTTCGTGATGCCTGTGCCTCGTGGCACGACGGCGCAGAAGTCGATGCGGTGATTATCGACCACTTCTCGATTCTCGATCCTGTCCAGCGCCGCGTCTGCACATACCTGTTCCGCTCGTACACAAGCCTGATGCAAGGCGTCCGAGACGGGGCCGAGGACCTCGAAGGTGACTCCGTCGTGGTGCCTCATCCAACAGCTCACGCAACCGCCCAGGCGCACGTTACCTTCACCCTCAGCGGCGTCGCCGGGCCGGAGTTGGTAAAGCTCCGAACAGGCCGAACCGAATCCAGCGACTGGGAAAAGGCAATCCTCCTCACCGGTAAGGACCATGAGGATTCCGTCGTCGAGATCATGGCCGCCACCGGAGAGATCGACGAGATCACAATGTCTGAGGAAGCTCGACAGGAGGCACTCACCGACCTCTTCACTACTTGGGATTCACAACAAGCCACGGGTTGGCCGTCTGGTACCCGGCCCGGCTGGTGGTGTTACACGTGTACCCGTCCGGCACGTTGCGGTCAGTACCCTACCGTGAGCGGCCACCGGGTCTCGTCGAATACCCGCACGATCCGAATGCCGAAGACATGGTTGATTCCACTTCGGTACTGCCAGCGACGCGTGGCCTGGAAACAGGTGTATGGCATCCCCGAAGACGACGGGACAGAGAGCCCAGACTGGCGGCGGGACCAGGGTATCGCCTTCCATGACCTGCTTGCCGCTGCACTCGCTGCGGACGACCCACAAGCGGCATTCGAGACTGCTCTTCAGGGAGTGCCGGATTCTGAGATGCAGAACATGCTCTGGTTGTGGGAACGGCACCTCGAACTCGAAACAGTCCACGACCGCCCAGTGACGGTGCGTAGCACTGAATACCAGGTCGGAGCTACCATCGAGGTCGATGGATTGAAGGTTGACCGTGGGACGGTGCGAACTGATCAATCGGTCGCAGTCGTGTTCATTGGTCGAGCCGACGCGACAGGGCGGGAACCCGACGGAATCCCCGCCGTGATCGAGTTCAAGACAGGTCCAGGTGCCGCCGAGGTCAACCAAATGGAATCGGACATCTACGCAACTGGCGTAGCGCTGCTCACCGGACGATCGGAGATAGCTGTGCATCTCCATCAACTGGGATTGCCCAACGGACCGAGGTGCGTACGGAAGCTCTACAACAAACAGGAACTCCGAAAGGCTATCCAGCGACTGGAAGGACCGGCGGTGACAGTCGCTAACTGGCATCCCGAGGACGCCACCCAACCACCCTTCAACGTGGGGGCGTGGTGTCACGGATGCGTGTTCAAACAGCGGTGCGAGGAACATCGGGACTAGTGCTCTCGACGAGAGCGAAGGCTTGAGCGTCAACTGGGTCCTTCTCGGTATTTCCGAATAACCCAAAGTCGTCCAAGAGCGGCTAGGTCACGCCAGTATTCACATCACGCTGGACCTTTCCGGACACCTGTTTGAAGGGCTCGATGAAAGCACCGCAGATGCTCTGGATCACCTAATTTCGGCCTGATATGTCCGTTTGTGTCCATTTAGTGAGATCGTCGAACTCAGCTGAGACCCACGGACTACGAAACTCCATGGAACATAAGGGGTTTCACTACCGCTAACGCTGCGTAGAAAAGGCTGTCAACCTGACTGTCATGCCAGCCAGGAGTCGTCCATACGTACCGGACTCGACATCTTCGGCAGAACGCTATGGGCTCGGCCTCACGTCCCCCAGTGAGACTTGATGTACTCGCGTGCTTCCTCCAAGAAGCGGCGGCGGTGCCCCGGTGCTAGTCGAGGCCGAGTTGGTGCTGGTGCAAGCATCCACCACCACGACACGAGCGCAAAAGAGCAACAGCCGAAACATCGACAGAGGCTACCCGTCGGGGTTCGCTGGCACCCGGGCGACTCTGGGTCATGGAGTGTGGGACACTCTCGTGTAGACGTACCGCACAGCAAACCCCTCGATGACCAGAGTGTCATAGCCCTGGATGACAAAACCGAACTCCCGGGTCGGCCCTGCTGCGCCCGTGAGCGGGACATTGAGACCGCTGGACCTTACTTCCGAAGTGTAAACACAATCGTTGATGAATGTCGTCCCCGTTCCCGCACCGGACAGGGCGACAATCCCGCTTACGGTGCCGTCGCTCGGAACGCTCGAGAGGGGGACGTCATAGGAGGGGTCGCCAGTAATCGAGTACGCCCCACCAAATTCGCACTCCCAGCCATCTTCGTGGTACGAGATCGTATTCGAGTTCACGTCCTCGGCCATGGTGAGGTTGGGTTCATCGAAACTGAGATCGGTACCAAGGATGGAATATGGAGAAGCGTTGCCGGGGATCAGACTGACCGGCCCCACAGTGCGTCGCCAACTGCCATGCAGGCGTGGGTTGAACGTGTCCCACGGAAGAGAAAAATCCTGCTGAGAGGATCCCGTGTTGGTGACGATGAGAACGAGTTCGGTGTACGGATGGATCGTGGCCGGATCGGCGTCGTTGCACGGCCCGACCGCGATCCGACAAAAGACTCGATCCGAACCGGTCAGAAGTTCGGGATCCTTCCAGCCGGTTACGGTCTCCGCCAACACCGAAATCTTCACGTCCGATGGCACGGAAGAGAGGTCGAGTTTTAGACGGGCCAGAATTGCGAGTTCCTGCTCCGACGTCCCTCCCATGAATTCGAAGGTCTGAACATCACGTGAGTAGGGGGCAAGAGAAAACTCCATGGTCTCCTCGGCGTCTCCGTTGATCGGCATGATTCCCCAATCCGCAACCACCGCAGGTATCAGTGCCCCGTTGGTATTCACCAGCACCTCTACTGGATTCTGGTTCCACGCCGAAACCGATATCTCGTGCCAGAAGTCCCCAAAATTAGAGTCAAGGCTCGCGATGGAGTTAGCGGTCAGGACGTCGACAACCGCCGAGCTGCCAGACCCGTTGATGTCCGCGTAAACGAAGCCGAAAGAGGCGTCATACGCCCGATCGAAGAGGGCCATCCGAGGGTTGCCGACCCACGGCTTCATATAGCGAATCTCGGTATTCTCCACCGGGAAGACGTGATGCTCCGACCAGGTGGCGGTCCCCTCGTACAACCACTTGCTATACGGAATACCGGCGGCCCTCTGGAAGCAGTGGAACATCTCATGAGCCACCGTGGCCTGAATCTCCGCCGGGAGTGGGACGCCGTCAGGAACCGACGGGTCACCTTGGTGGACGGGGTCGGTAGAGGTGGCTCCGGCCAAAATGACATCCACATACGCGTGACAAATACCGCCCCCGCCCTGCGGCTGGTCCCCCGGGACGATGCCGTAGGTGAAGCCGCTATTGCCATGGAGGTTGGCGAGATAGATCTTGATCAGGAATGGCTGCGGTCCGATGTTGAGAGCCTCGAATCGAGGAAAAGCCTCGCTGGCAGCGTAAGCCACCCAGGGATGGATCGCGGCCGCTGCCTCTTCGAGCGGAAGGTCCGGTACGGGGTTGCTCGTTATCGACGGTGCCAGACAGATCCACACATCGACGTCGGTCGGGAAGCAATTCTCGGTGTTCCGCACCGACCGAAAGCTCTTGATCGGACTTCCAACGAACTCCTCGAGACCGGGGATCAAGACTCGAAGTAAGGTCTGGTCCTCTTGACTCAGCTCATCCCACCTCTCCACCAAACGGCTCGTTGCCGAGTGATCCCAGACAGGAAAGTCCGCCGCATCTTCGAGGAGTACCAGATACTCCGCCGGGATGTCATCTCCCCCGGAGAAGATCGCCAATGTCATGTACAGGTCCGCCTCGAGTTGATCGAGATCTCCGGCCGCGACTGCAGCCGAGATCAACTCCGGGGACGGGACGTACGCCAGGTCCACCACGTCCGCTCCGCTCGTAGTCACTGTGGCATCGGGTTGCGGAGCGGCATCCGTGGGGGTAATCGAATCGTCGTCAGCGCAAGCGGCCATAGCCAGCATCAGCGCGACCGCAGCGAAAATGCGTCCCATGAGACAATTCTAGTACGCCCTCACCCGGACGACCCCGCTTTAGTTCGCGACGATCGCGGCCCGTTACGTCTACTTATGTAGGCGCTAGGTGAGTTCGGTTGACCTCTTCGCGATCATCGCCACCCGCCAATGGGGAACCACTACGAGGACCCTTCGGCGCCTCCCCACACTGAGGTGACCGCGTTGACGATGTCCTGGTACCCGGTGCAGCGGCACAGGTTGCCTGAGAGCAGGTCCAACATGTCATCTGGATCTGAGTGGTCCTCGTTCTTGACGCTTTCCAACGTCATGAGGAACCCGGCTGTGCAGAACCCACATTGTATAGCGTGGTTCGCCTGGAAGGCTTTCTGCATCGGGGAGAGCTGACTATCGACTGCTAGATCTTCCACGGTGCGGATGGTGCTGCCATTTACCTGGACGGCTAGTAGCGAGCATGATCGTACTGCCGCGCCGTCGACAATGATGGTGCAAGCGCCACAGACTCCGTGTTCGCACCCGACGTGAGTTCCGGTGAGTCCGACGGTGTCGCGGACGAAGTCCGACAGCAGCAGACGAGCAGGCACACGATGGGTCTCCTGAGTGCCGTTGACAGTGACCTTGATACAGACTTCGGACTTGCCGCGCTCTGATGCATCGGTCATGGCCGGCCTCCTTTCTCCGGTGATCCATCGACAATGGCTGCCGCCGTCCTGACGACTAGAGAAGCGAGCGCCTCTCTGCGGTATTCGGGCGAGGCGTGTACATCCTCGAAAGGATCGCCGGCGTCGGCGTAAGCTGCCTCGTAGAGTTCCACCCGAGCTGCCTCGCCGAGGGCCTCTTGTCCCCGAAGAACAGCTTCGGCGGATGCGAGACGAACCGGTGTGCCGCCAACCCCGAAGCCACTAAGGACGGCGCTGCCAACACTGCCGTTCGAGGAGCCGATGCTGGCGACCACCCCAACCAAAGCGAAGTCGCCCGAACGTCGTGCGATCTCGCTTACTCGGGTCGTGACTCCCGACGCCTGAGCCGGGAAGCGAACCTGGGTGATTATCTCGCCCGGTTGAAGGTCGGTCCAGAAAGGTCCGCGGAAGAAGTCCGCTGCACCAACCATTCGATTCCCACTCGGACCTCGCAGCGTGATAGTTGCGCCTGTGGCTACGGCTAGTGCAGGTAGCTCGGCTGCGGGGTCGGCATGGGCGAGGCTCCCGCAGATGGTCCCACGGTTTCTGATCTGCCGATGCCCGATCCACCGTAGCGCTGCCCGGAGGCCAGGAACGACGTCAGCTACCGCGGCCGAACTCTCCACTTCGTACTGTGTGGCGGCCGCTCCGATCGTCACTCCGTCGACGGTGGCCTCGACGCTCTTCAGTTCATCAAGTTGCCCGATGTCGACGAGAAGCGACGGCGTGGAAAGCCGAAAGTTCATAGAAGGAACGAGACTCTGCCCCCCGGCCAGTACCTTGCCAAGCGGCGATTCCTCAAGAATGCTCACAACGTCGTCGACCGACTTGGGCCGGTAATAGTCCAACGTGGCAGGCTTCATTGGGAACCTCCTGCAGCGTATGCCGATCGAAGCGCATCTCGAATCGCGTCTGGGCTCAAGGGAGTGGATGTGATGTCGATTCCAAACTCCGATAACGCATCGGAGACCGCGCCAACCAGAACAGCCGGTGGACCGACCGTTCCCCCTTCCCCACATCCCTTCACCCCCAGGGGCATATGCGGCGCATAGGTCTCGAAATGGTCGACCCTGATCCTGGGTATCTCCCTGACGGTCGGAATCATGTACTCCATAAACGAGGCAAACTGCGGCTGCCCGGTATCCGAGTCGTAACGCAGCTCTTCGAGCATTGTTCCACCGATGCCCTGAGCGACACCACCAAACACCTGACCTTCCACCATCGTTGGGTTGAGTATGGTCCCGCAGTCATGGACCACGACGTAATCTTCGATCTTCACCTCCCCGGTGCTCAGCCTCACCGAGACAACACCGACATGAGCACCGTTTCCCCAGGAAGCAGCTGCATTCACCTGCCCATTATCATCAAGGACGTGCTCGAGTTCGGGAGGGTCGTAGTAGCTCGATACCTCGAGACCAGGCTCCATACCTTCAGGAAGGTCAACCGTTCGCACCCAGGCCGCCGTCGCAACCTCATTCCAGCCAATCTTTTCTTCCGGCTTCTCGGCAGCAAAAAAAGCCCCATCGGCGACCAGTATGTCCTCGCTCACGATCACCGAGTCATCGGCGGAGGCTTGAAGCATGTGGGCGGCGATTGTGGCAGCCTTATCGAGAAGGCGATTGGATGCCATGACAATAGATCCGGTCATCGTTATCGCCGATCGGCTTCCCCAGGAGCCGAGTCCGTATGGCGCCTTGTCGGTATCGCCCATCACAACAGTGACCTGTTCCGGTTCCACGCCAAGCGATTCCGCGGCGATCGAGGCCGCCGTGGTATCCGCCCCCTGACCTAATTCGGTTACGCCGAGGCTAACTCGAACCGTGCCGTCGGGTTCGATACGCATCGTTGCTGCATCGTACCCGGCCCAGTGCCCCGTAGTGAGATGATATGTGGGAGCCGTTGGCTCGACATAGTTGGCGTATCCAACCCCGACGCGAACATCCGGATCCCCTGCATACCGCGACTGTACGGCGGCCAACGACGGCGTGACCATCTCAAGTGCACGTTCAAAGGACTTAGCGTGGCTCCCTGAATCGAGCACCCCACCGGCCGGCATCTTGTAGGGCAGCTGGTCCTCGCGCAGAATGAGTCGGCGCCGCAGCTCGACGCGATCCGTGCCGGTCAGCTGAGCCACCCGGTCTATGACCCGCTCAATAACAAAATGCCCTTCAGGAATCCCAAATCCGCGGTAGGCGCCGCTTGGTGTCTTGTTGGTCACTACACACGCAAGAGAATTCTCGACGTTGGGGAGGTCATAGGCAGCCGTAATGCAACCGCCGGTTACGAATGTCGGAGCGGTCCCCGGCATGAAGATCTCTCCGGATCCGATGTTGCCGATGATGTGACATCGAAGACCCCTGATGGTTCCATCATCGTCATAAGCGACGTGAGCAACGTGCCGTTGCTCCCGAGCGTGAGCTGCAGAAACCAAGTGTTCGGCCCGGTCTTCGATCCACCGCAGCGGTCGTTGTTCGCGCAGTGCCAGCCACGCCATCACGACGTCCTCAGGATAGATATGGGTCTTGGTCCCGAAGCCTCCACCGATGGCGGGAGTGATGACCCGCACACTTGATTCCGCGATGCCGAGCATGGATGCAATGGTGGTACGAACTATGTGCGGGCTCTGCGTCGAGGTCCGGACCACAACCTGGCCATCGCGAACGTCGGCGACCACGCCGCGAGTTTCCATGGGCATCCCATTGTGCCGTTGAACGAAGTACGTCTCAACGAATGTGTGATCGGCCTCGTCAAAGGCCTTCCGTACGTGAGGCAGGTTCACCTCGAAATTGAACAGGTAGTTGTCTGGCCAGTCGTTGTAGAGGAGCGGGGCATCCGCGGCGAGTGCCTGTTCGATGCTGGAGACAGTCGGCAACGCCTCAAACTCTGTTCCGGCTATGACGAGAGACGCAGCGTCCTCTGCGACATAGCGGTCAGTAGCGATGACCACTGCGTACGGCGCTCCCACGTAGCGGACCCGCTTGTCCGCCAAGGGGCGCTGATCGACCGGCTGCAGGTATAGGATCGTGTGAGGAAAGCTGTCAACATCCCCCATGTCTGCACCGGTGACAACCGCGAAGACACCCTCGAGTTCCTCAGCGGCCGTGGTATCGATCGACAGGATGTTCGCGTGTGGGTGTGGGCTGCGGACGAACACAACCTCCAGCATTCCTGATAGCTGGAGATCGGCTGCGTACTGTCTTTTGCCACGGAGCACGGATTCGTCATTACGACCCGGGACCGCTCGTCCTAGATGACTCGCTCGGTGCTCGATAAGGGGATTAATCCGGGAAAGGTCCTCAAGAGTCACAACGTTCACCCGCACTTTCCGATCGCAGAACATCAGTTGTTTCGATACCGTGACCCGACCACGGAATGAACTGTCAAGACCGTAACAGACGGCGCCCTCGGCACTGCTAGAACGGAGAGCCAACATATGCAACGCAAACCGGACATTGTCGACATCCTGGAGCGCACTCAGACCGGTGAGTACTGCACCTCAAAAGAGTGGGACACAAGACGGCTTCCCGGTGCGGTAAAGCGAGTTCTCGCCGAGCACGGTCTATCTGGCGTGTGCGATCCGAAGAATCCGGTCAACACAGATTTCGAGTTGGCGGATACCTTCTACAGGGCGGGTTATCAGCTGGCGTTGGAACTCGGGTTCTTGTGCACCGACACTGACCGCATAGTTGCCGTCTCCCAAGAAGAACTCGACGACGCGTTAAGACATGCCAAATCCGATTTGCTCGTTGGCTATGGGAAAGATGGAACCTGGCTCAAGCACCGCCAGATCTCCGACCCCTATCCGATGAAGATCACAGCCTCACTGGCCATCGCCAACACAGAAGAGATGTTCCCACTGCTTCTGGAGGGCATCGCTCGGGAGAAGGAGGTCGACATCCTCGGCGGAGGCTCGATGCTCCACGTGTTCGGACGTGAGATTCTCTCCGGTACGCCGCTCGAGACGCTGGCCGGTTACGAACATGCGCGGATTCATGTAGAAGCTAGGCGCAAAGCAGGCCGGCCGGGTATGGGTGGGATCAACATCTACTCGGCCGTGACCGAGTTCGGACAATTCGGCGGATATGGGATCCCGGGCGGGGCACCGGTGACGGATCTTGCCCTCGTCCTGTTCCCCTCAGAGATGAAGGTCGACTACCGCACCCTACACAAGGTCGTCCACAGCCTCAACGTAGGTGGAATGATCAAGGCCGCCTCCTACGGAATGATCGGCGGGATGGCCGGTCCGCCGGAGGGTGCCGTTATTTCGAGCATCGCCAACGGCTTGCTCACTTATCCAATCCTGCAAACCGATGCGGGCGGCGGCCACATCTACGACGTGAGGTATTTGGCCAACGTCAACAGAGAGGGCTTGTGGGCTCTCAGTGTCGCCCAACAGGCGCTGAGCCGCAACACTCACATCATCACCGATCCGACCACTAACCAGGTATCCGGTGCGGGAACAGACAAGCTCCTCTACGAGATCACCGCCAGCATCGCCACTGCAGCGTGCAGCGGGACTTCGATGTCGACCTCACCGAGAACAGCAGGAGGCAGGCTCACCGACTACGTGACACCGCTTGAGTGCCGATTCAGCGCTGAGGTAGCCCACAGCGCATCGGCGCTGGCGCCGGTCGATGTCAACGAGATCGTCAAGGAGCTTCTATCACGCTACGAGGATACGATCAAGACCCCAGATCTAGGTCGGAGGTTCCAGGATCTCTATAACCTGGACACCTTGACGCCAATCGAAGAATGGGAGAACACCTATCTCCGCGTCAAAAAGGAAGTAACGGAACTCGGGATTCCGCTCGGTTAGGACAGTCACCGAGAGCGGAACTCGGCGGCGGGCACGCAATGAAGAGATAGAAGCCGGGCCTCTAGCCGAGCCGCTCCACTCGACCCTTGCCGAACTCGGCTGAAACCCACGAACTACGGAACCCCTTATGTTGTAAGGGGTTCCGCTGGTGGGCGCTCGGGGATTTGAACCCCGGACTTCTTTCGCGTCAGAGAAGAAAAGGCGAAATCGGTATCCCTTTACGCTTCAACGCTTATCGCTGAAACTCTAGGTGTGGTAAGGGTTTTCACCGGTTTGGTAGCAGTCGGTTGTGGTGTGTCCGGTTTGTGTCCGCTCCGTTCAGGTGGCTGTTTGGCGCACCCTCACCTGTGCGGGCTACGCACGGATACACGCATCCTCACACACGTACCGTCGTGCGGTACAGACCTTCTTAACCCGGAAGACCCAAGATGCGGAGTTCGTCCCACATGCCGCATTCATTCACGATCACCTCCAACAGGTCCATATCGACTCGGTCAAAAGCGGTCCGGGTTCCCTCAGATCGAGTTTCGCCGACTATTTCGCCAAGGGTGATCGACTGCGAATAATCATTCGCATAGTCCTGGAAGTGGTAGGTCAAGAATTGGATCCAGTCAATGAGTCCACCGATCTCAGGAGGATCACCATCCTCAGCGCTAAGTAGCCTGATCCGTAGAGCTTCGAGGTTCGAAGCGGCTTTGACGAATGCGTCAGCGCCATCGCTAAGAAACTGATACAACTCGTCTGAGGTCATCGACTCAAGTGCGAAAACGTCGTACTCGTACACAATCGTCGAGTTGACAATCATCTCAATGTTACGCGCCGCGCCGCAAGCCGACAGAGCTTCCTCGGCTGGCACCTCCTCCTCGGCTGACAACACATTCCGCTCCAAAAGAACACCCGCTACGAACCCAAGGCCGCCCACCACCAAGATCACCAGTCCAATCGCCGTCATTTTCCACATGCGACTGGTGGCACCCGCCGCCACTGGTGCAGAGGGCGGCGCGATCGCCTTCTGTTGAGGCGGGAGCGGTGGTGATAGTCGACGCGGATGTCCGCAATGGTCACAGGAGGACGCTGTCCTTGACACATTCCCACCGCACTCGGAACAATTCTCAGTCGTCATCATTCCTCACGCCGATCCTACTCCTCAGGAGGGGATTCGGCTGAGAGCAAAACGGCCCAGCTCGTCCAGCCAATATCCCGACAGATCAACTCGCCGTGTCGCTACCTTCAGCGCCGCATATGACAGCGTTTCAACCTGATCGTCATGCCACCCAACCGGCAACCGCTCCCGATCCCGCTGCTAGTTACGGCTCAGTCCCGATCGTTGTCGGCGGCTCAGTCCCGATCGTTGTCGGCGGCTCAGTCCCGATCGTTGTCGGCGGCTCAGTCCC
>PVBE011783646.1_pt1 | contig 12849 bp, 11 predicted proteins | sample 1631181 | NCBI WGS metagenome assembly PVBE01 (sample SAMN08397723, study PRJNA350692) | Marine metagenome, whole genome shotgun sequencing project. | isolation source: water | place: Pacific Ocean | collected 2012-04
ACTGAAGCAGTTCAATTTCTTCAACAAGCCAATCACGTTCTTTTTGAACACTTCCCTGGAGCACTATCTATTGCCGAAGAGTCAACGACATGGCCAGGGGTAACAAAACCAACTGATATAGGAGGCCTAGGTTTCAACCTCAAATGGAATATGGGTTGGATGCATGACATGCTTGATTACTTTGAGTTAGATCCCTGGTTTAGAAAGTTTCATCAAAATAGTGTAACTTTCTCTATAAGTTATAACTACACTGAAAATTTCATGCTTGCCCTTAGTCATGACGAAGTTGTTCATGGAAAGAGTCATCTATTACATAAGATGCCAGGAGATGATTGGCAAAAATACGCTAATACCCGTGCACTTCTTGCTTATATGTGGACACATCCAGGTAAAAAAACAATATTTATGGGCATGGAGTTTGGACAAAGACAAGAATGGAATGTATGGGATGATCTTCAGTGGGAACTTTTAGAACATGATCCTCACAAAGGGATTAATAGACTAATTGATGATCTTAATTCACTTTATAAATCACAACCAGCATTATGGAGAGATGATTTTAACGAATATGGATTTCAGTGGATAGATTGCAAAGACAATTCAAATTCTGTTATTAGTTTTATGAGGAGAGAAAGTCAAACAGGCCAATGGCTAATTGTTGTAGCAAACTTCACACCAGAAGTTCATTCAGATTATAGAGTTGGCGTTCCTGTGGAAGGATTTTACAAAGAGATATTTAACACTGATTCTGATAAATATGGTGGATCTAACGTAGGAAACCTAGGTGGCAAAATTTCTGATAAATGGGAAATTCATGGGTACGAAAATGCTCTTGAGCTTTCATTACCGCCATTAAGCGTCATTGTCTTAAAACACCAAAAAAAATGAAGGCTCTAAAAGAATCTAAATCCAAATATCTTAGCTTTCAAATTCAAAGGAAAGTCCAAAAAGGTGTAAAGAAAATCCTTTCTAAAGAGCTTTCTTGATCATTTAGAGTTCCCTCTCCAGTAAATTTTTGACTTAACCCGATAGAAAATGACTGAAACTATTCCATTATTACTCCGTGCTGCTCGTGGTGAATCAGTAAGCAGGCCTCCTGTTTGGATGATGAGACAAGCCGGAAGGTATATGAAGGTATATAGGGATCTAAGAGATAATCATCCAAGCTTCCGAGAGAGATCAGAGAACCCAGATCTTTCTTATGAAATATCAATGCAGCCATTTAGAGAATTTAAACCTGACGGAGTAATTCTTTTTTCTGATATCTTGACTCCACTACCAGGGATGGGAATTGACTTCGACATTGTCGAAAGCAAAGGCCCGCTCATAAACGAACCAATTCGTACCAAAGAACAAATTAAGAATTTAATAAATCTCGAACCTCAAAAAAGTCTTCCTTTCGTTGGTGAAGTCCTAGGAAGACTTCGAGAAAGTGTGGGAAACGAAGCTGCAGTATTAGGTTTTGTTGGCGCCCCTTGGACTCTTGCGGCATATGTAGTTGAAGGGAAAAGCAGTAAAAATTATGCCGTTATAAAAGCAATGGCTTTCCAGCAGCCTGATTTATTACATAAATTACTTGATCATTTTGCTGAATCAATTGCAAAATATTTAAGATATCAAATTGACTCAGGAGCTCAGGTTGTTCAGATGTTCGACTCCTGGGCTGGCCAATTAAGCCCTATTGATTATGACAACTTTGCAGCCCCATATCAAAGAAAAGTTGTTGAATTAGTAAAGCAAACACATCCTGACACTCCAATGATCCTATACATTTCTGGTAGCGCAGGAGTTTTAGAAAGAATGGCTTCGACTGGTGTAGATATAGTTTCATTAGATTGGACAGTAGACATGGCCGAAGGTTGTTCTCGCCTCCCTGAAGGAATTGGCATTCAAGGCAATGTTGATCCAGGTCTACTTTTTGGAACCCCCGAAATGATTCAAAATAGAATTGTTGACACTGTGATCAAAGCAAAAGGTAGAAAACACATCTTGAATCTTGGTCATGGAATTCTTCCAGGAACTCCAGAAGAAAATGCAAGGGTTTTCTTTGAGGCTGGCAAAAACGTAAATGAATTAATATCAAACCTTTGAGAAAAGCTCGAATACTCGTTACAGGAGCAAGTGGCTGTGTTGGTCAATACACCAGTAACTGGTTATTAAAAAACACTGACGCTAATTTGCTTCTATGGATAAGAGAGCCTAAAAAGTTAACTGCTATAAACCCAAATGATCCAAGAATCAAGTTATTAATTGGTGACCTAAGAGAACCAGAAATCTTTTCTGAAGATTTGGCCCAAGTGACGCATGTAATTCATACAGCAACTGCTTGGGGAGATATAGAAAGAACAAAACAAGTGAATATAATTGCAGTAAAAAAACTACTTTCCCATTTAAATCCTGATTATCTGGAAAAATTCATTTACTTTTCAACTGCAAGTATTTTAGATAAAAAGCTGAACAAATTACCCCAGGCAGAGTATCTGGGAACTGAATATATTCAAACTAAGGCTAAATGCCTTCAAGAACTTGAAAAACATTTTTTAGCTCCAAAGATAGTAGCTGTTTTTCCAACATTAGTATTTGGGGGGAGATACAACCAATCTGGACTATTCCCAGCTAGTTATTTAACTCAAGGCCTTCAAGAAGCCTCCAAATGGCTTTGGCTTGCCAGATTTTTTAAAGGTTATTCGAGATTTCATTTCATTCATGCTCAAGACATTGCATTCATATGTGGGAAACTTGTATCAAATCAATATCCAGTTTCCCAAAAACCAAGTGATGGGAAAATTCTGAAGTTAGTACTTGGCCAACCTTATATATCGATAGACCAAGTAATTAATGCATTACTCCAATGGAATGGAATGAGAAAGGTTCCTCAAATACCTTTATGGGGCTGGCTAATAGATGCTCTAGTGAAAATTCTCCCAATCAAAATTAGCAGTTGGGACAGGCTCAGTATTAAGCAACGTCATTTCACACATGAACCAGTCACAAGCCCTGAAGACTTTGGTGGAAATAGTTATGCGAAGTCATTAAATGAAATTCTTAATCGATCGGGGCTACCAAAAGTTAAAAAGTTGACTTAGAAGGTAATATAATTAAAGAAATAAAGAAACAAATGGTTTCAATGCTTCGATCAGTAGTTACAGCAAGCTTTGCCCTGCTTCTAGTCCTTGTTTTTGGAGTAAGCACAGTACAAGCTAAAACAGTTGAGGTAAAACTCGGCACAGATGCTGGAATGCTTGCTTTTGAGCCCAGCTCAGTCAGCATTTCCACAGGAGACACAGTCAAGTTTGTTAACAACAAATTGGCACCTCACAATGCAGTCTTTGAAGGACATGACGAATTAAGTCATCCTGATCTTGCTTTTGCACCTGGCGAGTCATGGGAAGAAACCTTCTCTGCGGCAGGTACCTATGATTACTACTGCGAACCTCATAGAGGCGCTGGCATGGTAGGAAAAGTTGTTGTTAATTAGAACTTAATTTTCTTGAATTATAAAAATCTGATTGTTTAATTACCATTCAGGTTATATATCCCATGTTAGGTCTTCTAACATGGGATATTATTTTCTATTTGAGGTTATAAAAGATATCTCAATCATAAATGTTAAATTGATTTAATAACCATAATTTCTGTTTACTAATATTAGTAAGGCCACTAATAACTAAACTTTGAATTTGCTTGATTATCTGTAGTTAATTTAAATGGGCTTCATTATAGTTCGGTTTTTAGAAATAACCGAACAAAATAGGGCTTACCGAAAAAAATAAGGCGGTAACCCCACTAATCAGAACTAAAGCAATCCTACATAATCTAACAATTAAGAAAAGAATATTATTATGCAAATCAAACAAGAAAAATTTACAGAAGAAGCATGGTCATCAATCATCTACGCACAGGAAACTGCTAAGAAATATTGCCATCAATATATAGACAATGAGCATATCTTTAGTTCTTTAGTCTACAAGAGTGAGCTAGTAGAAAAAATCATAACAAAGAGTAATGGGTCAATCAAAATAATAAGAGATAGCATTGACGAGTTCTTAAAATCAAAACCTAGATTGAAAGAAAAGCCAACTGAACTATTTATTAGCAGAGAAGTAGAAGCTACAATAAGCAAGTCCGATCAAATAAAAAAGTCTCTTAAAGACAATTTCATTTCAGTGGAACACTTACTTCTTTCTTTATCAGAAGAAGGTGGGGCCATCAAAAGAATACTTTTGCATGAAAAAATTGATAATGAACTTCTATCTCAAATTATCAATAAAATTAGAGGAGGACAAAAGGTGACTGATCAAAATCCTGAAGGGCAATATGAATCTCTTGAAAGGTATGGAAGAGATTTAACCAATGAAGCAAAAGAAGGAAAACTAGACCCAGTAATAGGAAGAGATGATGAAATTCGAAGAACTATACAAATACTTAGCAGGAGAACCAAGAATAACCCTGTTCTAATTGGGGAGCCTGGAGTAGGCAAAACAGCAATAGTAGAAGCCCTTGCTCAAAGAATAATAAATAACGATGTTCCATCTGCCCTTCAAAATCGACAACTTATCTCCCTTGATATGGGGGCCCTAATAGCCGGCGCTAAGTATCGTGGTGAATTTGAAGAACGGCTAAAAGCAGTCTTAAAAGAAGTGACATCGTCTCAAGGGCAAATTGTTCTATTTATCGATGAAATCCATACAGTTGTCGGAGCAGGTGCAACTGGAGGAGCTATGGATGCAAGCAATCTATTAAAACCTATGCTTGCTAGAGGAGAACTTAGATGCATTGGGGCAACTACAATTTCTGAACATCGACAACATATAGAAAAAGACCCAGCTCTAGAAAGAAGGTTTCAGCAAGTTCTAATAAACGAGCCTTCAGTTGAAGATACCATCTCGATTCTTAGAGGTCTTAAGGAAAGATATGAAGTTCATCACGGGGTAAGAATATCTGACAGTGCTTTAATTTCTGCAGCTATTCTTAGTCACCGATATATTTCAGAACGGTTTCTTCCTGACAAAGCAATTGATCTAATAGATGAATCAGCTTCCAAATTAAAAATGGAAATCACATCGAAACCGCAAGAACTTGATGAGATAGATAGGAAAATCATTAAATTACAAATGGAACAACTTTCTCTCAAAAGAGAAGATGATATTTCTAGCAAAGAAAAAATTAATAAGATAATACAGGAATTAGATCAACTGGATAAAAAGCAAGAGGTTCTCACAAATCAATGGAAAGGTGAGCAACAATCTATAAATATGCTCTCTGAAATAAAAGAAGATATAGAAAAGGTTCAGATACAAATAGAACAAGCTAAAAGAAATTATGATCTAAACACAGCAGCAGAATTAGAATATGGGACTTTATCATTACTCCAAAGTAGACTGTCAGAAAAAGAAGAAATAATCCACGGAAAGAAAAAAAATAACCATCAAAAATCATTACTCAGAGAAGAAGTTACCGAGAATGATATTGCTGAAGTAATTGCTAAATGGACCTCTATACCAACAGCGAGACTTGCCAAGTCAGAAATAGAAAAACTTTTGGAACTTGAATCAAATTTAAATCTAAAAGTAATTGGCCAAGAAAATGCGGTTAAAGCAGTATCTGACGCGATCCAACGTTCAAGGACTGATATGGGAGACCCTGATAAACCAATTGCAAGCTTTTTATTTCTTGGACCTACAGGTGTAGGAAAAACAGAATTATGCAAATCATTAGCAAGTGAGCTATTTGATAGTAATAAAGCAATTATAAGAATAGATATGTCTGAATATATGGAAAAACATTCTGTTAGTAGGCTAATAGGTGCACCTCCAGGATATGTTGGTTATGAGAGTGGTGGGCAATTATCAGAAGCAGTTAGGAAACAACCTTATTCAGTAATCCTTTTTGATGAAGTCGAGAAGGCTCATGGTGATGTATTAAATATAATGCTACAAATACTGGATGAAGGAAGAGTTACTGATGGGCAGGGTAAAACTATAAATTTCAAAAATGCAATAATCATTCTTACTAGTAATGTTGGCAGCGAATCAATACTAGAAATGTATAATTCAGATAAAATTTATAAGGATTTATACAACATTGAAAACATAGTAATTAAGGAATTAGCAAAATATTTTAAGCCTGAATTTCTTAATAGATTGGACGGTAAAATAATTTTCAAAAGCCTAGGAGAAAAAGAAATGACTAAAATTGCAGGAATACAAATGCAAAGGATTTCTAATAGACTTAAAAAAAATAAGTTTTCTCTTGAGATAGGAGATAAAGTTAATGCATGGATAAGTAAAAAAGGTTACGATCCTGCTTATGGAGCAAGGCCAATTAAACGTATTATTCAAAAAGAAATTGAAACTCCCTTAGCTAAATTGATATTAAAGAATGAGTTCCAGGAAAAGAACAGAATAAAGATAGAGATATGCAACGAAGAATTAATAGTTAAATTGATTTAATGGGTCATTGAATTGTTGTAACTTTAAGACTCTAAGAGGGAAGACTATCAAGGCTAAATCTATATCCCTGCTGTCTAACAGTTGTAATTCCACCTCCATCGCCTAAACCAGCTTGTTCAAGCTTTCTTCTAAGTGTTAAGACTTGGGTGTCAACTGATCTTGGCCCACCACTAAAAGGGGGCCAGGCCATTCTTAGCAGTTCGTGCCTACTTCTTACCATCCCAGGAGGCATAAGCAATGCACATAACAAAGCAAATTCTCTTGGACTTAGTTCGACTGGTTTCTCTCTCAAAGTAACCTGACGAAGAAGCAGATGGACCTCTAAAGGACCAACAGTGACTCGCTCTTGGAGCCCTATTCGGCCTCTTTTAAGAAGAGTCCTACAACGCGCAGCTAATTCTTCCAACCCAAAAGGTTTGCGCAAAACGTCATCTGCCCCATCATCAAGTAAACCAACTATAGTTTCAACTCCAGCTCTAGCAGTAAGAACCATAACAGGACATCCAAGTTGCTGGCCCAAATTCAAAGCAGAGCTTTGCTCTAGAAGCTCAGCACTTACCAAGAGATCTGGTGATTGGTCGCGACACAGATCAATAGCTTCTATTACAGATCCAACAGCAGCAGCGAGGTGACCATCTTGCCTTAACCTTTGAACAAGAACAGTTCTCAACGTTGGATGAGGTTCAACAACAAGTATTCTTGAAGGACTCTGAGCAGTCGGGTGCAGAGATCCACCAGCTAGTGAAGGCTGCGCACTTTGTTCTTCAGAAAGTAGATCTGGAGTTAATGTCACAGGCAAAATCAAGTTGTTTTAAGATAACTAATCAAGTGTCCAACTGTTAGAAATACCTAAAGATTATCGCAAAATGACATCACAATCATTTCAGGACCCAACATCTATAAGACATTTTCAGTCAATTTGCGACGCATGTCAGGAACTTATTAACAGTTTTCATACACCAACAGAATTAAAGATTTATGCTGATGGATACTTGCATGCTCTAAGAAAGGGCAGATCTCTTCCTCCAAAAGACTTAGATACACTTGAAAAGCTAGTAGAGAGATGGATTCTTGATCCCTCCAGTTTTATTGGTCCTGATGGGGATATCAATAATCTGTATTTCCAAAAGCAGAGGGAATAGTCCTAGGAAGCCAAGGCAATTTCTAGCTTTTCACGCAATTCACCAGAATTATACATTTCAACTAATATGTCGGATCCTCCTAAGAACTCACCCTTTAAATAAACCTGAGGAATAGTAGGCCAATTTGAATACTCTTTGATTGCCTGCCTGACTTCCATATCGGACAAGACATCAAAGGTGTCAAAATTCATACCAAGAGCATTCAATATCTGAACAACATTATTTGAGAAGCCGCATTGGGGCATCAGTTTAGTGCCTTTCATAAAGACCATTATTGAATGAGAGTTGATTAATTCATCAATTCTTGATCGTGTTTCAGAATCCATATTTAAAGAATATTAAGGGGTGGAAGTTTTCAAGGCCAATGCGTGAATAGCTTCACTGGCAAGCTCTTGATGAAGAGCTTTATAAATCATTTGATGTTGTTGAACTCTAGAGAGTCCGGCGAATGCTGATGAAACAACATCAACATGCAAATGATCACCTCCTCCATTCAAATCCTCAACTTTAACCTGAGCATCTGGGAGGACGTCCTTTATAGATAAGATTAGTACTTCAAAATCAACCATAGGGAGGGAATTTAACATCAACTATTTAATTGAAATTAAGAAATCAATTTATCTAGTTCATTTTTAATTTAAAGTCTTTACCTACCGCCACGAAAAGGGGTGTTAACAAAACCTAATTCAACGAGTTCCATGTACGCTTGATTACCTTCTTTGTTAGCAGGGCCAGATATCCTAACAACCTCAACAAGCAAAGGAACAGCTAATGCTGATTGATTATTCTTCCTAAACAGGGTAGCAAGCTTAAGATTTGCCTTTGATATTAAAGCAAGAACTTTTCTGCTATTTGAATCCATCTCACGCGGAATTAGAGCATCAACGCCTTTAAAAGAATTACTTAAATCCCCATAGAATCCCAATAGAAGTTTTGACATATCCCTTGCTTTGTCATATTTCTTTCGAGCCTGAGAATAGTTTCCTTTCAAAAAAAGCTCATCTCCATCTTTTAAAAATTTCTCTACGGTATCAAGACTTAGACCAATATCCGCCTTTGCTAAGACTCTGTACTCCTCCGAAGAAGAAGGTTGAGCAACTACTTGAAAAGACGACAGAGCTAGCCCAGTGCTAAGAGCTAAAACTGTAAAAGGAATGCGCCAACTCATCGATCAAAAGTTATTTACATTGACTTTATATGGATTAGGAAATTCGTCCAATAGCTTTTTGTGCGGCTTCTTCTGCTGAGCGCATTTTATTTATTAGATCTAAATCAAATTGTTCCGCTGCTTTACGTCCAGTTTTAGAGATTTCAATTGGTTTCTCAAAACAAATAGAAGCTGAACCAAAAAGCTTTGGGCGAATTTCACTATATGCAATTCCTACAGGAACAACCTGAACATCAACACCATTCCTATAAGCCAACTGAGAAAGTCTAATCAGCCCTTTCTCAAGATTTATTGGTTTACTTCTTCTATTAATTCTGCCTTCAGGGAAAAGAACCAATTGCTGTCCTGAAATCAATAAGTCAATCGAATACCTCAATGATATTAGAGAAGGTTTCTTTTTATCTATTGGATAACAACCTAATCGAGTCAGGAACCAGCCCTGTAAACCCTGCATTTCAGATACCGTAACCATAAACCGACAGTCCCTTTTTGTTATTCTTCTCCCTGCTGCCATAGTCAACATGAGAGCATCCCAACGAGACCTATGAGTTGGTGCAAGAACAACAGCTCCTTTATCAGGAAGGTTTTCTTGTCCTAGTACAATCCTATTCTTAAAATAAGTTTTCAAAACAATATCCTGTGTAGCAATCATTGAAAGCTTGCCCCACAAGGGATTAATTCCCTTACAAAATTTTTTTTCTCGTTCAATTAGCACAAAGGGGAATCAAAAATTCAGAAACTTTATTAATAACTTAACGGTGAAAAGAATCTTTTATCAGAATGTATTGGGCAGTTAAGACAGCGGCCAATACCATTTGAATACAAAAAATGATCTATAAGAATAAGATCAGTAGAAATAAGGACTTAAGAATGACAAGCCTTGGAGTAAATATCGACCATGTCGCAGGTGTGCGTCAAGCTCGTATGACTAATGAGCCAGATCCAGTACAAATGGCCTTCCTGGCCGAACTAGGAGGAGCAGATGGCATCACTATTCATCTCCGAGAAGATAGAAGGCACATACAAGAGCGAGACCTGGTAATACTAAGGGAGACCATTAAAACACGTCTAAACTTAGAGATGGCAGCAACCCAAGAAATGCTTGACCTTGCCTTAAAAATAAAACCTGACATGATTACACTTGTGCCAGAGAAAAGGGAAGAAATAACAACAGAAGGTGGATTAGACATAGTCGCAAATAAAGAAAAATTGAAAATCTTTGTTGATAAAATCCAATCTGCGGGAATTCCAATAAGTCTTTTTGTAGATCCAATATTTTCACAATTGGAAGCTTCCTCTAATATTTCAGTTCGTTGGGTAGAACTACACACCGGAACGTATGCTTTGTCTTCATGGAAAAACCAAGCCCTTGAATTTTCAAAAATCCAAGAAGGTGTAATTAAAGCAAGGAATCTTGGACTACGTGTCAATGCTGGACATGGGCTTACTTATCAAAATGTAGAACCGATTGCTTCTATACAAGGAATTGAAGAACTCAACATTGGCCATACAATCATTTCGAGAGCTTTAGCAATAGGACTCCAAGAAGCAGTTAAAGAAATGAAGGAGATAATAAGAAACCCGCGGCAAGAACCATTCTTTGGTTAATAGCAATATCATTCTTTAAAAGTTAAAAGTCTTGTTAATTGTCTACAGAAGCAACAGGGCCGAATGGTTAGCTGAACTACTTTCGGAACAGCTTCGCCTAAACCCACCAGCCCCATTCGAAACAGTCGAGGTCATGGTAAACACATGGCCAACAAGTCGATGGCTTGCAGAACAAATTGCTGCTGTAAATGGGATATGTGCACAGGTTGAGTTTCCTTTCCCCACGACTCATCTAAGAAAGTTTATACAGTTGTCTCTAGGGGGAGAAACCACGTTAGATGATCCATGGAAAACAAATAGATTAAGGTGGAGCATTATCGACCTATTGCCTCAATTACTTGAAAAGGGAGAATCAATTTATCTTCTAAATTGGATAAATAAAGAGATATCAACTCCAAAAGAACTTACAAAAAGAAAATGGGAGCTAGCAAACAACATAGCTGCTGTATTTGATGAGTACATGTTATATAGGCCTGAATTAATCTGTGGCTGGTGGGAGTCAAATGATAAGACTGCTGAGTCAATCAAGGAGCTTCCACCTCAAATACGTTGGCAACCAGTTTTACTAAATCTGTTAAAAAGTAAAATAAAACAAGAACCATTACCTCTACAAATAAAAAAAATAAAGAATAGACTTAAAAGGGGTATAGCCCCTGAGAAGACTCTCCCAAAGGAACTTTGCATGTTTGGGATAAGTAGTCTTCCAGCTATTCAAATAGAACTTTTACAAGCTTTATCATCAATTGTAGATATAAAGATTTATCTACTAACTCCGTGTCAGGAGCTTTGGAAACGTTGCAGAGATAGAAGAGAAGAACTTGGTGATCAATGGATCAAAAATCTTGATGATTATTGGCTCCAAAATGCACCTCGACTTGAAGCAAACCTTGGTAGGATGGGAGCAGAGTTCCAACAACTACTTGAGGGTAGTGGTGAATATCAACTGGGTGAATGGCATGAGAAAGATTTATTTGCTATGCCTGCAAAAATTGCTGAGAATTGTGAGAGATCACCAAACTTGTTGGAGCAATTACAAGAAAGTCTTTTAACAAATGCTCCAGAGAAAAAATTAAGAAGAGCAGTTGATGACACATCTATAACGTTCCTTTCGGCTCCTGGAAAAAAAAGACAAGTTCAGGTTATCCGAGATCAGATCATTCAGTGGCTAGCAGAGGACGATAGTCTAGAACCTAAGGATATCTTAATAATGACTCCTCAGATTGAGACATATGCACCATTAATCACATCAATATTTAATGACATCACAGCAACAAGCGTCAGCTTACCTTGGAAAATAACTGACCGTAGGCAACATCAAAAACCAGGGGTCATTCAATTTATGCTAGAGATAATTGATATAGCTTCTAGTAGATTCACAGCAAGCAAGCTTGAGAGTCTTCTCTCAAGCAAACTAATTCAAGAGCAATTTGATATCAACCAAGATGGTATCGATACAATGACACTCTGTCTACAACGCACAGGGTTTAGATGGGGGCTAGATGCTAAAGACAGGGATGGTGATGAAACCCATAGTCTTGCTTGGTGTCTCGAACGATGGGCTCTAGGCATAATTCTCCCTAATAGGCCGGGTATAGCTCCCAAAGGAATCTCTCCTTTCTCAGAGACATTCTCTATTCAAGAAATTAACAACTGGACTAAAATACTTTCAAGACTAACTTGTTTGCTACAAGAACTTAGATCAAAAAGAACTTGTAAAGATTGGATTCATATACTTAAAAAAAATATCAATACGTTGTTCCCTAACGAAGGATCATGGACTTGGGAGATTGAATTACTCAATCAGTATCTTGATGAGTGGGAACAGATTGCAGGCAATTGCAATTTAGAAATGGAGATTTCGATCGTTAGTGAAATATTAAAAGGCTCCCTAGCATTTGAGAGTGGGAGGTTTGGTCACAGAAGCGGCAAAATTACAATCAGTGCATTAGAGCCGATGAGAGCAATCCCTTATAGGGTAATTATCCTAATGGGATTAGATCATTCGATTTTCCCTCGGAACGAAGAAAGGATTAGTTTTAACTTAATAAGCAAGCAACGCTTATTAGGTGATCCCAAAAGCTCAGATAGAGACCGCTATATCCTACTAGAAGCCCTAATGTCTTCTAGACAGAAATTATTAATAGCTTGGAATTGTAGGAATGAGAAAACAGGTGAAGCACTTAAATCACCAGGAATAATTCATCAATGGATTGAATATCTTAAATCTAAATTAGTCGAAAAAGAATTAGTTGGCTTAGTCAAAAATGCTCCAGCAAATCCCTTAAGCAACAAAAATTTTTCAAGTCATAAAAATCTTCATCCAATTAGTTGTGACAGAAGACACCTTAGTGCTAAAAAATGGTTGAGATCAAATTCACAATCTACATCAAGATCATTAGCTTTAGCCATTCCACTAGAATGGAATGGAAGTTTTGTAAGAAGTGAGCATAAGATTAATAATGAAATGGTAGAATCATGG
>PVBE012083686.1_pt1 | contig 12849 bp, 13 predicted proteins | sample 1631181 | NCBI WGS metagenome assembly PVBE01 (sample SAMN08397723, study PRJNA350692) | Marine metagenome, whole genome shotgun sequencing project. | isolation source: water | place: Pacific Ocean | collected 2012-04
CCTGATCTGAGGGCGCCGATATTGATGACCATGTCTATCTCGCGAGCGCCGTCGCGAATGGCCCGCCGCGCCTCCATGGCCTTCATCTCCGGCAATGTCGCGCCGAGCGGGAACCCTGCAACGCAGCACGTGACCACGTTCGATCCGCGAAGACGTTCGGCGACCCGCTTGGCCCAAGCGGGGTTTACACACACGCTGGCGAATTGGTATTCCATTGCCTCGTCGCACATCCGGTCGACCTCAGCCGCCGATGCTTCGGGTTTCAGAAGAGTGTGATCGATGAAACCAGCGAGATCGGTGGGGACATCGGCTCCGTTCCCGACGTAGGAAACCCTCGCTGCTCCGGCAGCTATCACCGAGCGAACCTTCTCTGACGAATGAGCTGCACAGTCCCCTACGCAAGCCAGATAGTCGTCCGAGGCCTGGCCAGCGATCGCAGTCAGCACCTCGCGCGTGATCGTCTCTATGAGTTCATCCCGTTCTCTCACACACCGCTCCTCGCGTACTTCTTCTCGATGCCGGTGATCTTGTCGACCCTACGGGCATGACGACCTTCTCCCCAAGCCGTTGTAATCCATGCCTCGACAATCTGTGTGGCCAGACTGTCGCCGATAAGACCGGCACCTAGGGTGAGCACGTTGGCATGGTTGTGTTCGCGGCTGTTGCGGGCAGACGATACGTCGTAGCAAAGAGCAGCGCGAACACCCGGTACCTTGTTCGCCGCCATCGATGAGCCTATCCCCGCACCGTCGATCACGATCCCTGATTGGCACTCACCGCTCGCCACCTTCTCGGCCACGGCCAACGCCAGGTCGGGATAATCCACCGACTCCGTAGAATCGGTACCGCAATCGACCACCTGGTGCCCCTGCTCGCGCAGCCGGAACACAATCAGTTCCTTGAGTCGATATCCGCCGTGATCGGCTCCTACCGCGACTGCCGGAGCCTCCGCACCGGGCGTCTCAGCGGCGTTCACCGCGGAAATCTCAGCCACCGGATCCTCATAGATCGCGTTGACAATACGAGCCACCAAGGCACGGATCTCGTCTTCTTCGGAAATCTCGAAACGCGACACGAATGGATTATCCCACGAAGAACCCTCGCGAGCAGGAGGCCTAGGCTCAGGGTCCTACACAGGAGCTATTTGTTAGACGACGCAGCCTTCATTTGGGATCAACCGAGTCCGCGGTCCCGGCCGCGCCGACCACCCGAAACACCTCCCGAGAAGTCGATAGACGGCCGTATCTCGCTGCGCGAGGTCGAGCATCGCTTCGGGATCGGCGTCTCCACGCTGCGGGCCTGGTCGAGAAAGGGCTCCATCGACGCGATACGAGCCAAAGGACCTCACGGCGTGCAGTGGATGGTGACGCCGGAGTCGGTGGCACACCATCTGAGCCGCCACTCGCCCCGAACCGCGGATACGCCGCGGAGTCGGCCGGTCGGACCCACCAAGGACGGTTCCTCGATGCTGGTTCCCCGTGACGCATGGGACAAGCTCATGGACCAGCTCGGAAACCTCCATGAATCCGGCATGCAGCTTGCATCCGCTCGCGAGCGGGCAGCCAAGGCGGAAACGGAAGTCACCTTCCTGCGGGAGAGGCTGACGGAAATCCGTGCCGATCGAGACGAGCTCCGGAACCGCGGTGCCAAGCCACCGATCTCGCTGCCTCCTGCCGGAGATCGGCCGGTCCTATCGAGCAGGTGGTGGGCTCGCCTCTTGGATCGCTTGGGGCGGACCGATGAAGACTCCTAGCCTCGCGTGATGCGCCCCCGTTACCGGCTATTACTGTTGATCGCTGCCCTCGGCTGGGGCCTCGGAGGCGTCGTTACTCGGGCAACCTTCGAGCAGGGCGCCGATCCGATAGAAGTCAGCGCATATCGATCTGTTGCTGGAGCGATCACAGTAGGGGTGTACATCTTGCTGACCCGAACGGAGATGCCCAGGGACGCCACTACCTGGCGCCCCGGCCTTGTGCTCGGGAGCACCGCTGTCGCTGCACCGTTCCTCCTGATGACCCTCGCCGTCGTCTACGCCTCGGCAGGGTTCGTGGGCCTTCTCATCGCCAACTACCCGATCGGAACTGCTTTGTGGGCCCACTTCTTGGGTGACGAGCGGCTCAACCGAAGAAAGACCATCGGACTGTCCATATCGTTCGCCGGTGTGCTCATTCTCCTGATATCGGGGGACAGCGGACTCGGAAACGATGGCAACGCCGCGCTGGCGATAGGACTGTCCTGCGCCGGGATTGCCGCAGGGTCGTATGGCATTCTCTATGCGAAACGAGCCCTGGTCGGGATCGACTCGACTCAGCTGGCACTACCCCAGTTCGCCGTCGGAGCCGTACTGCTGATCCTGCTGATTCCCTTCACCGACGGCCTTCCCTCTGATATCACAGCGTACGGGTGGCTCCTCATAGTCGCAGCCGGAGCCCTGACCACGGCTGTGCCCTACCTCGCCTTCTACGAAACAATGAAGCACATCAGCGCTACTCAGGCGGCGTTGACCGGTTATCTGATACCGATCATCGCCATAGTCCTGGGTGCCCTCCTGCTGGACGAGCAAATCACGACGATGCTCTTCACAGGAGGCGCCTTCATCCTCCTCGGAGTCGTCCTCGCCGACAGGTCATTCGCTGCCGAACCCTCGACTCGCTAAAGGCTGCACCGTCGAAGTAGCGTTACACCCGTGACCGGCACTCCAATCCTCTCGATCGATGGGCTGCGGTTCGCCTACGGCGACATCGTGGCGCTCGATGGGGTCACCGCTGAAATACCGGCGGGCTGCATCGGGCTGGTGGGCGCCAATGGAGCCGGCAAGACGACACTGTTGAAGCTCCTGCTCGGAGTACTCCAACCTGCCGCTGGCAAGATCAGGGTCCTAGACCATCCGGTGCCGCACGAAACCCTGGAAGTTCGATCGCGGGTCGGGTGGATGCCAGAAAGCGACTGTCTACCCCCCGACCAGACCGCGGCTGACTTCCTCGGATATGCAGCCGAACTCGGTAGCCTCCCCGTCCGGGCGGCCCGACAACGAGCGAGCGACATCCTAGGTCTTGTCGGACTCCACGAGGAGCGATTCCGCTTCATGGACGGATTCTCGACCGGCATGAAGCAGCGGGCCAAGCTGGCCCAGGCAATCGTGCACGACCCTGATCTTGTATTGCTGGACGAGCCCACGGCAGGACTCGATCCCGAGGCTCGCGGAGAGATGCTCGATCTGGTACGACGACTCGACGACTTCGGCATCAATGCCGTCATCTCGTCGCACCTCCTCACAGATATAGAAACCGTCTGTAATTGGGTGGTGATGCTCGACGGCGGAAAGGTGCTGCGCTCGGAGCCACTGACGGCCCTATCGACACCCGATGTTGCAGAACTCGAGATCATCGGCGATTTTTCGGCCGTGGCGCGCGAGGCTCGAGCGTTGGGGGCAGAAGTGGAGGTCAATGGTGACACTCTGACACTGTCGATGCCCGGGGGCGATCCGTTCATGGTTGCCCGCGACGCCGTGGTCGCCGTCGGAGCAGCATTCCGTCGACTCGGCGTCAAGCGATCCACCCTCGAAGACGTCTTCATGGCGGGTGGTGATGGTGATGGCTGAGGGAGTCGTCTTCGATCTGGGGTACACACCCCACGATGGTCTCCGTTTGGGTCGTTCCGGTACTCGAAGGGCTCTTCTCAAAGACGGTCTACGTCGCGTTCTCGGACTCCGCCGCAAAGCGCGCCGCAAGATCTTCCCGGTGTTACTGGTCACGATCGCGGTCTTCCCGGCGTTGTTCTTTGTGGCCTTTGGTGTGATCGCGGGAGAGTTCGATGCGACTGCAACTCTTTTCGGGCATTCCGACTATTTCGACCTCACCGGATCGATAGCACTCATCTTCATAGCTCTCGCTTCAAGCGAGCTCCTGATCCCGGATCGAATTCATGGAACGATGTCGGTGTATTCGTCGCGACCACTGACAACTGCCGATTACCTGACCGGTCGGGCAACGGCACTGCTGGTCGTCGTGTTCGGATTTCTGTGGCTGCCCCACATCGCGCTCTTCATCGGAAGGGCATGGGTGAGCTCGGGTGGGTTCGGAACCTACGTGACAGACAACTTAACCGTGATCTGGAAAACCGCCTTGGCAGCGCTCGCGTATTTCGTCAGCTACGCCTCGGTGGCGTTTCTCATCGCGGCGTTCTCGAAGAGAACTTCAGTGGCTGCGGGCACATACCTGGGCATCATGACCCTGTCGGGACCCATCACCAAATCATCGGTCGATGCCGGCTTCTCGGCTCTCGGCCTCGGTGCAATCCAGCACCACCCCGGGTACGTCAAGGATTGGATTCTCGACGGCTCGACCAGAACCTGGATTCCGGAACAAGCAGGTATCGAACCGACCGGATCACTTTTCGTGATTCTCATCATGGCGCTCGCCGTCGCGTTTGTCGTCGCAGGGCGCTACCGAAGGTCGGTATGACCACGACTCCTGCATTCGTTCTCCGGCCGACGGTCGAGGTCGACCGGGTCTCAAAGTGGTTTGGACAGAAGGTTGCGGTTTCCGACCTCTCGTGCTCATTTGGCCCGGGTCTCACGGGACTGCTCGGACCCAACGGCGCCGGGAAGACGACATTGCTCCGGGTCATTGCCGGACTCCTCCGGCCTTCGGATGGCTCCGTCAAGTTGCTCGGCGTCAACCCGAGAAAAGCCCCATCTGTCTACCGCTCGGTCGGGCTGGTTCCCGAAGAGGACGCCGTCTACGGATTCCTTACGACCCGCCAATTTGTCCGGTACGCCACTCAGTTGTCGGGCTCAGGATCCGCAAATGTCGATGACGCCATCCATTCGGTGGATCTCGATGATGTGGCCGATCGGCCGATCTCGGGGTTCAGCAAAGGGATGCGCCAGCGCGCCAAGGTGGCGGCGATGCTCGTGACTGATCCCGATGTGCTGCTCCTCGACGAGCCCCTCAACGGAACCGACCCGGTGCAACGGGCCAAACTGATCGCCACTTTCCGTACCCTGGCCGAAGAACGAACGGTGATCGTCTCCTCGCATGTCCTGGCCGAAGTGAAGCGGATGGCCGATCGGGTGCTGGCGGTGGTCGACGGCAAACTCGCCGCCGCCGGAGACGTCGCCGCTATACGTCACGCCATGTCGGACATCCCGTACCGGGTCAGAGTCGAAACAGAGGCACCGCGTGCCATCGCCGCACCGCTGATGGCATCGGCCGATGTTACCTCGGTATCGGTAGCGGAGTCGGCACTCCACATCGAGACGACCGACCTCGGTTCGCTCGGAATGACCGTTCCCCGAGTAGCCCGCGACGTCGATATCCGTGTGACCGGTTTCGAACCGGAGGACGAATCCCTTGAGAGTGTGTTCCGCTACCTAGTGAGGCGGCGATGAGCGGCTCACTAGCGATCATCAGAGTCACGCTACGCCAACTCCTGGGAGGTAAGCGGCTCATCGTGCTCGGAATCCTGGGGTTGTTGCCTGCGGTGGTGATCTGGCTTTCGACGGCAAATCGTTCCGCTACGGCGGCCTTTCAGAACTACCACGAGATCGCCATCGTGATCCTTTTTATGATCGTACTGCCCCTTACCGCACTGGTTCTCGGCTCGGCTACGCTCGGCGACGAGCGACGTGATGGGACACTCTCGTTCCTTCTGGTCCGGCCGTTGCGTCGCTCGTCGATCGCCGGAGCGAAACTCCTGGCAGCGTGGATCGCTGCAGCTGGGGTCACAGTGATCGCCGGGACGATCGCCTCTGCAACCGTGAGCGCACGCACCTCAGACTGGTCGACCCTAGTGCCCACCATCGTGGGAATGGCTCTCGCTTCCGCTTGCTATGCAGCGGTATTCATGGTCCTGGGCCATCTCACATCTCGTGCAGTGCTCGCCGGCTTGGTCTACATCTTCATCTGGGAATCCGGGATCTCGTTCGCGGCACCGTCTCTGGCGAACGTATCGCTGTTCCGCATCGGATTAACCGCCTACACAGGCCTGTTACCGGAATCGACCCGACTCCTATCCGAACCGCTGGGCTCGCTCTCTCCCGGTTTCGGAGGCGCGCTAGCAAAGACACTTGGGATCGGACTCGTTGCGGTACTAGCCGCGGCATCTCTTCTGAAGCGACGGGATACGACGTAAGAACGACAAGACGACATCCGACGGCTTCAGGCGTCAGGTATCGGGTATTAGCTGGACATGGGTCATCGAATGTCATCGATTGACGGCTACCTTTGCTCAGGTGACCGACCAAGGCACGGGAACGGGCCGGACTCTCTACCGTCGCATGGGGATCGCAGCAGCGATCGTGGCTGGCGGCGTGCTCATCTCCCGGCTGCTCGGATTGGTCCGCCAGATCGTCTTCGCCGGGATCCTCGGCGCCGGAGCGACCGGGGACGAGTACTTCGTCGCATTCATCATCCCGGATTTCCTCAACTACCTGCTCGCAGGCGCCTATATGGCGATAACACTCATCCCTATTCTCACCCGGAGATTCGCTAAGGGTGATGACCAGGACGCCTGGCGCGCCTTCTGGGCGATCACCAGACCGCTTGCCCTGGGCGTAACAGCACTCGTCATCATCGCCATGCCGCTAGTGGAACCAATTCTGCGGGCGATCGAACCAGGATTCACCGACGAGCAGGTGGCGACTGCTGCACGTCTCACCCGGATCGTCCTGCCCGCCCAGATCTTCTTCGTTCTCGGCCAACTGCTGACCGCGGTGCAGTTCGCCCGCGAGCGGTTCGTGATTCCATCGATCGGTCCCATCATCTACAACGTCGCCATTATCGGCGGAGGGCTGATCGGCGGGTTGGGCCGAGAGAATCCCTCTGCCGACGGCTTTGCCTGGGGAGCGCTAGCCGGTGCCTTTATGGGGACCTTTCTCCTCCAGATCTGGGGAGCCTGGCGGGAGGGCCTCCGTTGGCCAAAGGGGTTCTCTCAGCACCATCCGGCGGTGCTCCGCTACTTCCTACTAGCCATCCCCCTCATGCTCGGACAATCGCTCGTAGTCCTCGACGAGCAACTCGGACGTACCTTCGGATCATTCATTTCAGACGGCGGGGTTTCATGGCTGACCTTTGGGCGCCAAACGATGCTGGTGCCAGTCGGGGTGATTGCCCAGGCAGCGGGGGTGGCGACCTACCCGTTCCTAGCTCGCCTCATCATCGAAGGAAAGCACCGTCAGATGGCTCAAGCAGTCACCCGCGCCATCAGATACATGGTCGTGTTCTCGCTGGTGGCTACGGCGGCTTTGACAGCCCTGTCGGTTCCAGCGATACGAACCATGTACGAGCGGGGCTCATTCGACGCATTCGACACCACTGCCACCGCAAGCACCGTGGTCTTCTTCGCCCTCGGAATCCCGATGTGGGGTGTGCAGCAGATTCTGGCGCGCGGCTTCTATGCCCGGGAGGAGATGTGGGCACCCGTGGTGATCGGCACCATCTCGACGGCCGCGGCGTTTCCGATCTACTGGGTGTTACAGCACGTAATGAAGGTCAACGGCCTGGCACTGGCCAGCTCGATCGCCATCACGCTCTACACGATCACCCTGGCCATCGTCTGGTACCACCGGACCGGCTGGGAGCACGTACGACCGGTGGCGTTCACTACCCTACGGGCCATACCCATCGCCGCGGCAGGAGCGCTAGCGGCCTGGTATGTGGCCGAAGCCATCCTCGACACCGGTGCAGGCTTCTGGGTGAACCCGGTTGCGGTAATCACCGGTGGTGTAGTGGTGCTGACGGTAGTGTTCGGACCACCCTGGCTGCGACATGAGATGACAGCGACTCCGGAGGTACGTAACTAAGAGTCTGCTGACAATGCCATTGCTCAGATCGGCGGCCAGGTGCGCTAGTCGCAAGGATCTCGGTTTCGCCACTCCCCATGTAGGAATGGCTGAGCCGAGGACGCAACGATTGGTGAAGCATGATCGTCGAGATGAGTGATATGTATTGTTTACGGACTCCTAAACTCCGAATTGCTCAGGAGCAGAGATGAAGCAAGGAATCCATCCCGAATACCGTGAGGTTGTGTTCGTCGACACGTCGTCGGACTTCAAGTTCCTCACTCGTTCGACCGCTGCCACTAGCGAGACCATCGACTGGGAGGACGGCAATACCTATCCGATGGTGCGAGTCGAGATGTCGAGCGCAAGTCACCCTTTCTACACCGGCAAGCAGATCCTGGTCGACTCCGGTGGACGTATCGAGCGGTTCCGCAGGCGGTACGGCCAGAAGGCTACGGCCGGAGCGACAACGGCCGAACCGCGAGTAGCGGAGCCTCCGGCCGCCGAGGAGAGCACCAAGTCGGAGGACTCGTAGCCGGTGTCTCGCCCGCCGGGCGCCTCTGTAGGCGGTCAAGCGGTAATCGAGGGCGTTCTCATGCGCACTCCGAACGGTTGGGCGGTCGCGGTGCGAAGGCCGGACGGTGTCATCGAGGCCCGGAGCGACGAACTTCCTCGACTTTCGGCTCGTTCGAGAGCGGCCAAAGTGCCGATGATTCGTGGGGTGATGGTGCTGATCGAGTCGCTCAGTCTGGGTTTCCGGGCGCTGTCGTGGTCTGCCACCAAGGCCACCGACGAGGACGAGGATGAGGTGAAATCGCGACATATTGCCGGGGCGATGGTGGTCGCCTTAGTGTTCTTCATCGGATTCTTCATGCTGCTTCCGCTTTTCATCGCCCGCGGAGCCGAGCGCGTTCTGGGGGAGTCAGCCGTGGTCTTCAACGTGGTCGATGGTCTGGTCAGGGTGTTGCTCTTCGTCGGTTACATCTGGGCTATCGGTCGCTCGGACGAGATTGCCCGGGTGTTCATGTACCACGGTGCCGAGCACAAGACGATCCATGCTTACGAGTCTGGTGACCCACTCTCGATCGGCGCTATTCAGAAGTATAGCCCGCGACATCCGCGTTGCGGAACGAACTTTCTTCTCATAGTGATCCTGATCGCCATTGTCGTGTTCACAGTGGTCGGTCGCCCAGGATGGTTTTGGCTGGTGGCGAGCAGGGTTCTCCTCATCCCGTTTATTGCCGGTCTGTCGTACGAGGTGCTCAAACTTGCCGCCTCTCATCGATGGATGAGCATCGCGTCTCGTCCCGGTATCTGGCTGCAACGACTTACAACGCGAGAGCCGACTGCGGACCAGGTTGAGGTGGCCATAGCCTCGCTACTCAACGCGCTCGATGATAGCGAACGTTCGGACGTCGAGGGTCGTGGTCCGGTAGCACCGGGTGCTCTCGAATACATGGTGTCGGTGTGAGAGACGGGGCGCTAGTCGATCGGCTGATCGAGATCGAGCAGGCCTTCGAAGAGACCCTCGAGACCATGGTGGATCCCGATATTCTGGCGGACCAGGATCGCTACACCGAAGTGACCAAGCGGCACGCCGCGTTGAAACAGGTCGTTGAGGTGTTTACCGAATACCGCTCTGCTTCGCGGGATGCCGAGGAGGCAGCCGAACTGGCGTTGGTCGAGGACGATGCCGAGATGGCCGCCGAACTGAAGGCGATGGCCGACACTCACCACAGGGCAGCCGAGGGCCTGGAACTGAAGCTCCGAGTAATGCTCGTCCCGAAGGATCCGAATGACGAGAAGGATGTGATCGTCGAGATCAGGGCTGCCGTCGGAGGTGATGAGGCAGCGATCTGGGCAGGCGACCTCTACCGTATGTATCAGCGTTATGCAGAGAATCACGGCTGGTCGACGGAGCCAATCAACACATCACATAGCGAGCCGGGTGGATTCAAGGAGATAACCTTCTCGGTCAAGGGTTCCGGAGCCTTCTCTCGGTTCAAGTTCGAAGCGGGCCCTCATCGCGTGCAGCGGGTTCCGAAGACGGAGTCACAGGGCAGAGTGCACACATCGATCGCCACGGTGGCTGTGCTCCCGGAAGTAGACGACGTCGAAGTGGAAATCAAGGGCAACGATCTCGAGATCGATGTCTTTAGGTCGTCGGGTCCCGGAGGTCAGTCGGTTAACACTACCGATTCCGCCGTGCGTATCACTCACAAACCGACAGGTCTCGTGGTCATTTGTCAGGACGAGAAGTCACAGCTCCAGAACAAGGTGAAGGCATTACGGGTATTACGGGCGCGCCTCTATCAGATCGAGATGGACAAGCAGATGTCGGAACTCGCGGCAGATCGCAAGGTACAGGTAGGGTCGGGAGAGCGCTCCGAGAAGATTCGCACCTACAACTACCGGGAGAACCGCGTCACCGACCATAGGATCGGACTCACGATCAAACGGCTGCCTGAAATACTGGAAGGAGCGCTCGATCAGTTCGCGGATGCGCTCACACTTGATGATGAAGCGCGACGCTTGAGTGAAGGATGAAGTCGCCGCCTTTCCTATCGGCAATGGGAACATCCGTTTGCGGGGGCTGTCATTAGGGAGAGAAACAGGTTGACTGGAGAAACGGCACGTCCGGAGGTGTCCTGGACCCATCGAGAGTGAAATGGTCTGCACGCCTGGTCCCTGGAAGGCGACGAGTGGTCCGACTTGGCGGCCCACTGCGGCCAACCGTATGCCCAGTGAAAGGCCGCGCTGATTGATGAGTACCTGGCACCCTACCTCAGCTTCTTCGAAGCGATCGCCAACCTGGGCGACCTGCTGCGGTCGGCTCCGCCAACGGAGACGGAAGAGAGTCGGTTCGAGATGGATCGTCTGAGCAACGAGGTCTACTTCTCGTATTCCAGCATTCCGATGCCGGATGCGGCCAAGAGACCGAATGGCTTCTCGCCGGTCGATGTGGTCGTAATCGGGTTCGATGCTGCATCGGGTGCCTAGGGCCCTACAGATACCGGATACGACACGGCCGGGGCATCCCGGTTGTTTCCGGAACCGAAGGTACCACAGCGGATCGGGCAGCGGAAGAAGTGATCGAGGTCGCTGCGGCCAAGTTCACCTTCGACCCGATCGAGTTACAGTTGGATCCGAGAGACGAGGTGACGCTGCGCATCCGGAACGAGGGTGCGACCATGTACAACATCGAAATTCCGGAGTACGGCGTATTCGTGGAGTCGGCGCCGGGGAAGTCGACAAAGACCACCTTCGTCGTACCGAACGGCATTCAGGCTGCCAGTTTCTTCTGCAATATTTCCGACTACCGGGAAGCCGGAATGGAGGAAACGATCGCGTCAGGGTGAACGTCAGGCCGTCGACCCGAAGAAATATCGGACCAGGACCTTCCCTTACAAGCCTTGCACGGTGACGGTATTGATATCGCCCGCCGGCTCAAACCCCAGTATCTGACCGTAGAACGACAACTCCGATTCAAGGGCGATGATCTGGTTGCGGGCATCTCTGAACCCGTGCTCTTCGCCCTCGAACATCACACAGGCGACGGGTATTCCGCTGGCCACCAGGGCATCTCGCATCATTTCGGTTTGTTCGGGAAGGACGATCTGATCTGCAAGGCCCTGAAAAAGGATCACCGGTGTGTCGAATTCATCCAGGTGGTTGAGTGCCGAGCGCTGCTCGTATATGTTGGCGGCTTCGGGATAGGGCCCCACGAGACGGTCGAGATAGTGTGCTTCAAACTTGTGGCTGTGCTCGGCGAACGCGGCGAGATTGGCGATCCCGTAGTACGACGCTCCGACGGCAAATTCATCGCGAAGTGCCATAGCGAGCAGTGCGGTGTACCCGCCTGCACTTCCTCCCTTGATGATGAGCCGGTTCGGATCGACTCTTCCAATGGCGGCGAGGTGCCCTGCGGCCAGGGCGCAGTCGCGGACGTCGACGATTCCCCAGTTATGGCGGAGACGGTTGCGGTATTCGCGGCCGTATCCGGAAGAACCTCCGTAGTCGACGTCCACAACGGCAAAGCCACGGCTCGTCCAGTAAACGTATGAGGGATTGAGGGTGGTACGGGCTTGGCCGGTCGGGCCGCCATGGATCTCGACGATCAATGGAGGAGCCTCACCGACCGGTGCTTCATATTCGGGATTGGTCGGCGGGTAGAAGATGGCGTGGGCAGAACCGTCCGGGGTGTCGAATGTGAACTCCTCCGGAAAGCTGACGAAGGCCGGGGCGATCGAATCGTCGGATCTATGGATCACTTGGTCGGTTCCGGTGTCGATGTCTATCCGAACGACCGCCGATGAGTCACCCGGACCCCCAGCCAGCAAGAACAGCGAGGTGCCACGAGTCGCCATCGTCGATCCGAGAGAACGGAATGGAAGCGGGATCTCGCGGGCCCCTTCACTCTCGATGATGACCAGCCGATCGCCTTCTGGCGATCCATAGGCAGCGATCAGCCTGCTATCGCTGAGAAAGCAGTAGCGACGCATCGCAAACGTCCAGCCAGGTAATCCGAATTCAGCATCCTTGGCGAACACCCTCGCCTCACCGGCCGGCGTATGACGGTAGATGTTCCACCAGCCGCTGCGATCGGATGCGTAATGAAGGGTGCCATCCGGAGCCCACTCGGGTTGGGTGATCGACTCATCGCTCCCTCCTGCTACCAGAGACGAATCGCCAAGTTGGCCGGCACCGTCAAACGTAGCCATGCGCAGCTCAGTGCCATCCCACGGCATGTTGGGGTGGTCCCACTCGAGCCAGGCGAGAACCTCTCCAGTTGGGCTGATCCGGGGCGTGGAATAAAAGTCCCGGCCTGAGGCGAGGACCGTTGGTTCCACCGAACCGGTGAGATCGATGTGGACGAGTTCGTTGTTTGGTTCACAGACGCCGACATGGACCTCGCGCACCCCTACGGCCCATCCGGCCCTGATGTCGAGATCCGCATAGCGAAGACCGGCCGGAATAGACGGCTCCGGAGTAATGGCGAATGGCTCACCTCGCCGGTCGATTCGATACAGACGCTGATCGCCGAAATCACTAGCGAAGACCGTGCC
>PVBE010063586.1_pt1 | contig 12848 bp, 19 predicted proteins | sample 1631181 | NCBI WGS metagenome assembly PVBE01 (sample SAMN08397723, study PRJNA350692) | Marine metagenome, whole genome shotgun sequencing project. | isolation source: water | place: Pacific Ocean | collected 2012-04
ATGGTTAAATCAGACTGTTATGTTCGATGAATGGGGCAGACCCCCATCATTGGCAGATGTGCCTCTTTCTTATGGTTCAAGGGCTAAAATGTTTGAACTTAGGGAGTATGGCAACGATGATATAAAGATGAAATACAAACAGTATTTAAAAGAGCATAAAGGAGAAATAAAATGAATTACTTATTAACTGCATATAGCGTAATTATAACCATATTATTAATAATGGTCTGGTTTGATTATAACAATCTATACCAGAGGTATATTGATGAACAGGAGCATAGTTCTGATCTCAGAAGAACAATCCTAAAATATCTGAGGGGGCGAAATAAAGAAAGTGAGGTGAAGTGATGATTGATTATATATTAAACCCATTCGTACTTATAAATACAATGTGGATGATAACACTTATAATTATAACCCTACTTTGGAGGAAAAAATGATACAGACAATAGATGAATATCAATTCAGACGTGCTTTTGAATGGAGTGGGCTAAAGGATAGGTTCAGTTATAATGGACTGAGTGAACTATTCTTACATCTTAATAAAAGTGATGTTGTGGAACTCGATGCAGTAGCATTTGCCTGTCAATATACAGAATATGAGAGCATTGAGGAATTTAATGAAGATCACAATACAGACTATGATGACTATGAGGATATTGATGAGACTATAGTTATCCCAATTAATAGTCAGCGTTTTATAATTGAGGAGTATTAAAATGAATATGTTTTGGGTAGCTACTGTAGGATTTTTGTTTGGACTTTGGTGCGGTATAATGCTAGCATATATGAGATTGAGAGAAGTATCAAAGGAAAACGAGGAGTGTTGGAATTATATTACCGAATTAGAGGATGATCTTAATGTATGACAATATGACAGAGGCTTAACTGCCACATCGTCTATTGGATAGTTATATTTATAGTGGTAACTTGATGTATCCAAAATGAGGAGATGATGAGCAAGAAGAAGAAATTCCCAGATAAAAGCGACCCCCAAAAACATTGTGCCAATTATAATTCTGGTATGTGTATGGGGGTTCAGATAGGGAGCCACTTGCAACAATGGGTAGATTCAAATTTATATGGAAAGCGGTGTCGGATTTTGGATAAGAAAGAATGCGACTATTTTATCGAGATTGTAGAGCCGATTTTATGAGAACGGGCAACAGGGTGGTTCCCTCCTTTCCCACCCTCCGTTCTTGCCCTTACAGGTATAAATATGAACTTGTGAGATGGGCTACCAAAAGATTTAATATTAGTGAATCAAAGGCAAACGATATGAAGAAAAAACAATTATATGCAATATGGTTTAATCTATGAGTTATATAGGTTATATTAACAAGCCTATTAGACATCATCCCGATCTATCACCGAGGGATAAACTTGTTTATTGCGAGATTACTGCCACCTTAGATGATAGAGGGCTTTGTGTTAAAAATAATATTTATTTCTCGAATGTTTTGAATTGCACCAAAAGTACGATCTCGGCAAGTATGACTAAATTACGTGAATTTGGGTTCATCGACATTATAATCGAAAAGGATAGCGAAAGCCAGAAGTTTAAGAAGAGATATATTATTTTGAAAACCAGTACCAGTTTTTCGGGTGGGGGTAATCCAAATTTAGAAAAAGCCGTGTCTGATTTATCGGTAGGGGTAGAGCCTATTTTGGCTAATGCCACCGAGGAGAATGGTACAAAAGCCGATGCCAATTTTTCCGATTCTATTATTATAAATAATAATATTAGATATATATACTCTGATAAGAGGGTTCCAATTAATTATAATACAAAGATTACACAAGGGCAGATGGAATATCTCAAACAGATAGTAACGGAATTTTATACGGCAAAGCATAAACAATACCCCAATCACGTTAAAGCGGATTGGTATAACGATCAACGGCTAACGGTTGGCTCGGTTAATACTTTATTTGACCTCATTAAGTTAGATGGGTGGAATGAAAAAGAAGTTCGTGATGTTATCAGATGGGCTACAAATGACTCTTTTTGGTCATCCAATCTGTTATCTCTAAAATCATTACGGATTAAATCAAAAAACGGACAAACGAAGTTTGCAAATTTGCAAATTAAGTTTGCGAACTAAGGAGAATAAAATGGAAACACAATGGGGGGGTCTAAGAAACCCCGAAATACGAAATCAAGTAAGGTTGGGTCTAATATCACCGTCAGCAGATATAACGAGGGGTTCGGAAGAACATAGATATTTATCCTCTTTAGAGTCACTTGTATATTATTTTGGTGAAGATTGGTTCGATTTGAATGGTGATAAAAAACAAGCCGTCCAGAAGGGTAGAGACAAACACAAAAGGCAATTCACCCAAACTCAGCCAAAAAGATGTGGCGAATGTGGTGAGCCGTGGGGTAAGGATGCAGATGGATTCTATTATATCGACAATGATAATTTTAATAGATTACCAATGTTAAATCAAACTTGTCCAGAATGCCTATGACCTTCGACGAATTAGGGATTAATCTAAGGCATACTTCTGGGCAAGAAAAAACCCAATGCCCTAAGTGTTCACATCAACGTCGGAAGAAGACAGACCCCTGTTTATCTGTGAACATCGATGAAGGTGTTTATAAATGCCATCATTGTGGATGGGGTGGCTCAGTCAATGAGAAGGGCAGTTATATCCCACCAGAGATAGTTAAGCCACCAGAACCATTAACAGACCTACCTAAAGAGGTAATCAAATGGTTTGATGAACGAGGTATATCCGAAGCAATAGTTAGTGATGCGGGGATTGGTTACGATAATCATTGGATTCAATTCCCTTTTAAAAAGGACGGTGAGGTTGTTAATGTTAAATCTCGGACTGCTGATAAAAAATTCAGACAATCCAAGAATGCTGAGAAATGTTTCTATAGATTTGATTCTATGGTTGGGATGGAAGCAATTATAATCACAGAAGGCGAAATAGATGCCCTATCAATGGTACAGGCGGGTTATAATAACGTAGTCAGCGTTCCAGATGGTGCTATTGCCCCTAATTCTCACGCTTCAGATAGAAAATTTTCGTATTTATTGTCAGCGGAAGAGCATTTGATGAATGCAACCACTGTCATACTTGCTATGGATGATGACTCAAGCGGTCACGCTATGAGGGATGAACTTTCTCGACGGATAGGCAAGGAGAAATGTTATCGTGTTACCTACCCCACAGATTGCAAGGATATGAACGATGTGTTGGTCAAATATGGCGAAGATAAGATAACTGAGATTATAACTGATGCACACCCATATCCGATTGATGGGGTCGTATTGGTTAATGATGTCCTTGAAGATGCTATCGACCTTCTTAAAACACCCGATTCTAAGGGTTTAAGCACGGGTTGGGAAGGCTTGGATGAGTATTACCGTATATCGCCTTCTGAGGTTACTATTGTTACAGGAGTGCCTAATATGGGGAAATCCGAATGGATGGATGCCCTAATGATTAATATGGTTCAAGACTACGGATGGAAATTCGGTATATTCTCAGCCGAAAACTTCCCTGTCAAACACCACCTTCTCAAATTGGTTGGTAAATTCACAGGGCAAGCATTCTGGGGGGATGATAGAGTTGATGAAGAAACGGCACGTAATGCTATGGGTATATTAAACGATCATATTAAGTTTATTGGGACTCAGGAAGATACCGTGACTATCGAGAGTATATTAGACCAAGCACGGATTTTAAACTTCCGCTATGGATTGAATGGGTTGGTAATTGACCCGTGGAATACAGTTGAGCATAAGTTTAGAGATTCTGAGAATGAGACTAATTATGTATCTCGGATACTCGCAAGTCTTAATACATTCGCAAAGATACATGAGATTCATATTTGGGTAGTTGCACATCCAAGAAAAATGGAGAGTGATAACAATAGGAAAGTAGTTGTCCCAACGCCCTATGATATAAGCGGAAGTGCTAACTTTTATAATAAAGCAGATAACTGTATAACAGTACATAGGCATAAGGATGAAGATGAAGATTATGTAGGGATTCATGTGCAAAAGATTCGTTTCCAATACAAAAACGGATACACGGGTATAGGTAAGTTAAATTTTAATATAAGGAACGGCAAATATGGAGAATATTTTAAACAAGACGAAAAGTCATTATTTTAAAGCAATAGAGAAAATAAAAAACAAACCTACAATGGACTATCGGATTAGACGAATGCGGAAACGACTACAGGAAGAATTTGATGCAGTCTGGGTTAGGTATGAGAAAGGTGAGGTTACATTCGATGTATGGGAGAAAGCACTTAATAAATGGTTACAAGCGGAGTCAATATGAAATGTGAACATAGGAATGTAAATAAACGAGGTATCAGAAACGGCAAACAGAGGACGAGATGTGTGGATTGTGGTCAATGGGACTCATTCTATCTATCACCCGAAGGGGTTAAAATCCTTCTGTTTGATATAGAAACAACCCCAATGGAAGTATATGTGTGGGGGTTATTCGGGAATAAATATATTCAGCACGGCAATGTAATAAAAGATTGGAATGTCTTGTCTTGGTCGGCTAAATGGTTGTGTGATTCGGGTATTATATCTGATATTCAAACTTCTAAAGAAGCTATGAACAGGGATGATAAGAGAGTATTGGGTGGTATATGGGACTTAATCAACCAAGCAGATGTAGTGATTGCCCATAATGGTGATAAATTTGATCTCAAAAAACTCAATACGAGATTCCACATGAACGGTTTTCTACCCCCTTCCCCATACCAATCAATCGACACTCTAAAGGTTGCCAAGCGTAATTTTGCCTTCTCATCTAATAGGTTAGATTATTTAGGGCAGATTATGACAAATAAAGGTAAAATAAGTACAAACTTTCAGTTGTGGACTGATTGTTTAAGGGGCGACCCCAAGGCACTCCACAATATGCTTGAATATAACGAAGAAGATGTACGGCTATTAGAAGAGGTATATCTTGAGTTAAGACCTTGGATTAAATCCCACCCGAATGTCGGGGTATATATGGATGGTGAAGTATGCCCATCTTGTGGTAGTGATGATGTCCATGCTAATGGTGGTTATTATACCACAATGGCAAACAGGTATGAATCTTACAGATGTGATGACTGTGGTGCATTATCGAGAAAATTGCAGAGCGAATTATCTGTTCACGATAGAAAAAAACTAATGAGACCATTGCCAAGATAACTCTTGGTTCTTAGATTAATATATGGTAATATTAGGTGTGGATAAAGAAGAAATAACAGGCTCTTACAAGATAGAATTCCCAAAAGAAATGTCAAAAGAAGAAATAAATTGGATAAAAGAACATCTCTTTAGATTCCTCGAAAGACACTCTTGCACAATCGAGAAAAAAGATGTATAAGGGTGATTCTGGGTTATATTGGTTCACAATATCGTGGGATGGATTCGATGAGTATTCTGAAGGCTCCATGTCTTTCCCAAGAAATGAATACGATGATGCGGTGGATGGAATCAAATATTATCTTGATAAGTATAAAAATAGGGATGCCTATCTTAGTGGGTTCGCAATGGAAGACAAAACTTCCTCTAAGAACCTTATGACACCAGAATTTATTAAACAGCTAACAGGAGAATAAATGGAAAGAAACACCTTAAAAATAAAAGCTAATACAGATAACATAGTGGAATTTCTGTATGATACCCCGATAGAAGGGACAAATGCTTACGGTATGTATCATTTGTATGCCTTCGGAATGGATGGGGAAGAAGCGGGCTTATTCGCAACAGATACATTGCATGAGAAGTTGAAGAACTTCACAAAAGGTGATTCTGTGAATATTCGTAAAGAAGAATATGAAGCAGGTAAGTTTGGTTGGAATGTTATCCCTCAAGATGGGACACCTACGAGAAAAGCCCCCCCACCAAGCGTAAGCACACCAACGACCACTCAAAGTGTAGATGCAAGAACAAAAGACATCCATAGACAGGTATGTCTGAAACTTGCAGTACAAAGTATGGACACCTCAGAGACATTAGATTTTGCAATGGTAAAGTTGCGTATGGAAGGTCTGCTTGGGGTATTGGACAACGAGGAAGTTAAAGAAGAACTCCCCTTTTGAAAAAAAGCCTGATTAAAAAGCTCGACTCAGCGTGGGGTTTAAAAGTCCGTGGATATGGGATGTGTGAGAAGTGCCATAAAACCTCTCCCTTAAATGCTCATCATTTCTATTCACGGGCAATCAGGTCAGTCAGGTGGGACTTAGATAATGGATTTTGTCTATGTGTTGGATGCCATGTATTCTCATCTAAGTTCTCTGCCCATAAAACACCCGCTGAATTTGTGGAATGGGCAATAGAGAAACGTGGGCAGGAATGGTATGATGATCTAAAAGGGAGAAAAAATTTATTAATGAAGTACAAAGACGGGGATGTTGAATCTTTACTTAGGAGAATGTTATGAAGAGTAAATTTAGAGATGGTCTCGCATCAATCTGGGGGCATACTGAAATGGAATTAGCCCCCCTGACAAAAGCAGAACTATTAGATAAGATGGCAGAAATTAGTAATATTGTCGATGATTTGGTAAGTCTCGACCTCGAAGGTGAGTGTACCCATTGCGGTGATGTGTATATATGTGAACCCTGTATGGATGAGATGTGTTCGGATATTGCCACTTAAAAAGTAAGGTATGCCCATTTGCATCAAGTGTTTATTGTGGGTTTCAGACAGGGGAAAACCGTCTGGAATATATGAAAAAATGCCCTTTAAAAAAGAAGGAAGTCAGAAAAGAAAGAATTTATGATAAAAATACTTAAATTTGTTGGGCTTATATGGCTGATACAAGTGGCTCTTGTTATAATTAGCCTCCCAATGTGGGTATTATTAAAATTATGGGGATGATACTTAACAATGTGGATAAAGAACAGTTGGAAAGTGTAATGTCGTGGTTGGCATTCCCCATAAAAATTTAGGAGATTAAAATGGAATTTACGTGCATAGAATGCGAAACTCTTTATGATGATACAGATGGAGACACAGACGAAAGAATGTGTAATAAATGTCTTGACATTATCTACGATGAATCTTTGGAAAGAAAATCAAAAGAACAGGTTAAATCGGTTATGGGTAAGGTTGATGAATTGATTGATTTAGTAACAGTAGAGAGGCGTAACCCAGACATACGAAGGTCATCTACGAAACACTACCCAGATTGGGATATGAAGAAGAAAAAATACCTGAAGGTTAAAGTACCTCATATTCACCGACGTGGCTACATAATAGTGGAGAAAAATGAAACTAAAAGAAAATGAAAATTCTGTATATAGGTATTCACAGCAAGTCAAATCGTTTATGAATAAAATCGATAAATTAATTAAATCTTTTGCCTAATCGCAAAGCAAAACAGAGGAAAAAATTGAAGGTACTCAAGCGAAAAAAGATTGCTGAATATAAATCAAAGAAACGAAGGGAGCGTAAGAATGCAAGTAAAAGACTTCGTAATGTGGGCTAAGTCCATGCAGGATGAGGAGAACCGTATTATGCTCGACAAGGGCAAGGAGTATACGGTTAGTGATGAGGATAAGTTTAAGAATTTCAAGAGCATAGCAGATAGAATTAACATATCATCTGAGCAGGTTGCCTTGACCTATTTATTAAAACACATGGATTCTATAAGAAACTTCGTCTTAACTGGTAAAGAATCGTCTTCTGAGCCAATTATGGGTAGGATACAGGATGCCCGAAACTATTTATTACTATTGGGGGGTATCATTGAAGAAAACATGGACAGAAAATGATTCTATCCAGTGGGTAATAGATGCCCTCAGCAACCAAGTAATAGAAAAAAGGGATAGAGAAAACCATAAATATGATGAAGTTAGGGCAGATCAAGACTTGAGTTGGTGTCCTTTATGTGAATGTAAATGGGAAGAATTTGAAGGTAAGATATGGTCTTCTCTCGATGACCCCCTATGGAAGATGGATATATGTCCCGATTGCCTTGCAGAGTAGAGAACGGTGAGTTATATCTCCCCCATATTGATGTGGAAGATGGGGAGTATTATTTTGAACTAACCAAGACTGGGGTAAGATCATCCCAACAGAATAATTATTATTGGAATATAATTAACATATTAAGCGAAGAACTCGGATATACTAAACAAGAAATGCACCAAACTATAAAGAATCACTTCAATATAGAATCTACAAAATCATTGGAAACTAAGGAATTTAGTGATTTTATTGAACGATTAATAAGGTGGAGTGCTATTGAACTTCACATAGCCATCCCAGACCCCGTATGATGCCCTATTTAGCCCAAAATAGCCCCTTAACGGAGGGCAAATACGATATGCGTACTAAGTATCCAATGTTACGATAATTGCTCTCTTAGGCTCATATTCGCACTATATACGGAAGGAGCGACCTCAGTAAAAGTTACAGGTTTTGTCATCCTAACATAGTGATAATTTGTATCATCGTAATATATAAACTTCTTCCAATCCTGTACTGAAGCATTCATGTCTTCTAAGGCTGTTTTCTGTGTAGAAAGTATATGAGACCAATTCCAATCCCAAGTGGTCTTAGGGGCATGGCGTTTATTTGCATATTCATTCCCACCATAGGATGTCATTATATCTGTGCCAAATTCTTCCCCAGTCTTTGCGTTTAATTCAGGATTAACATCAAAATCATATTTATTACCTATTATAACTTCTGTTATATCATCAAAGAGACCTGTCGTAGCGTGAATAAACCAATATCGACCAGCGGTTGCTGAAAAAGTTATTACATTCCAGCCTTCGACCCAATTATCAGTTTTATTAGCAATCGCAGTACCCATAGCAGTTGCAGAACTGCCTGAGTATATTTTCATATCGTGTCCGTGTGCTGAGGTAAAATATACTGCAATCGCATTGGCGTTGGTTGATGCGTTTGCAGTGCCAACATCAAATCTAAGTCCATCGTCAGGGTCTCCAGCACCACTGAATGAGGTAAGTGCTGTACTAACAGACATATCTATTGCACGTTCTTCGTTTGTAACGGTATTGGATGAAGCAAATGTTGTCCCGTCTACCGTTCCATCCGTTAGTGTGGACTCTGTAAGACCTATATTGTCGTAAATAAAACTTCTTGCCATTATGAAACCTTTATTGCCTTAATCGAACTTCCATTCGGTTTTTTACTAATTGATGAAACTATATAATAATCTAATACTCCACTATCATTCATAACTGCTCCGTATATCTTTATACCTGAATCCCAATTTGTGAATAAGATTATATCCCCTATCTCCAAATCATTATACTTTGCTCTGCCACAATCAAGATCTATTATTACCTTACGGTCTTTAAATATATCTCTGTATGCTTCAGCCAGTTTGGTAGCAGTGTCAGTATCAAGTGTATCTGCATCCATTTTGAGCTTTAATCCTCCTGATACATTATATCCACCAACGTCTGTCCCTTTAGAGGTCGCATCTGCTGTTGGATTCACACTTGAGAGGAATTGATCTTGCCCATAGTCTTTATTGTAATTTATTGTTATATCATTCCTAACGCCACCCAAAGAACTCCTTGAGATGGATTTTAAATTACAATCATTGAAATCTATTGTCTTATTGGCACTCCAACCACTTTTCTCTAAGGTTTTTATTTTATATTTCCCATCACCAGATATAAAGACCCAGCTTAATATCTGTTTACACATACGATTGATTAAATCTTTTGAGTTTATAAATTTATTCTGTGAGAAAGCAAATTTAATATCCGCTATGCTATCATCAAATATATTGCCAATATCGGTTCCACCTGAAACATCAAATGAGGATGTATCAATTTCAGAGTTTGTCAATGACAATTCAGACCTTAGTATGTCCTCTATAATATATACAGGATTCGCATAGAAGTCTGATGCCCCATAAGCTGTCCTGCTTACTATATCAGAATGGTATTTTCTTCCTTTCCCAGAACAATATACATAATCAATTTCAGATGGTGTATTGACTATCTTGGTTCTTGTCTTAATAATAGTTTCACTAAGACCTTCCTCTTCTTGTTCAAACTGGGTTTGTATTGAGAACCCTCCAGTAACTACTTCTTCATATAATTCTTGGGTCTCATGTGGCTCAATATCATCTATATCAAATTCAACCACCATCCCCATCTCAGAAATTTCAACAGATTTAGCTCCCGAACTTGAAAACACCATCAATGTCATCCCACCAGTAAAATCCCAAGAACTGCGTTCATCAGGTGTAAACGAAAGGGCGGCTTCTTTTTCATCGTTTGTCACTGGGAGGCTGAATGGTTGCCCACCTAATGATAACATATTACTACCAGCAAACCCCCCTGATATTGTGCCGAACTTTGCCAATCCTGTTACACCTACGTATTCTCCCAGTTTAGATACAGGCTCAATCCCGTAATCGACAGTAACCCAATCCCCCGAATCTGCAGTTAGTATAGTTTTATTTGAATCCCCGAAATCCCCATTAGATATATTAGCCTCGTAAAGGTGTGTATATGTTCCTGAACCGTTTGTGGTATACCCTGAACTGCTTAAAGGGAAGTATGCTTTGCATCTTGAACCTTCAAATTCAATCACGGGGTTGTTGGACGTTGCATCCACCGTACCCATAAGTGTTGCATAATGACCAGATTTATACAAATAAACATTTTCATCATCTAATGTATGTATTGCTTGACTATCTACCTTTGCTTCACTCCCTGCCACCCCTACATCGAATCTATCAGTTATAATTGCAGGAAATGCACCTTTGTAAAATGTTTTAAATCTATCAAAAAGGGTCGTTGGGATTGTTCCAATATCAGTTTTTTCATAGAAATCCCCATAAGCCATTGGGATTGGTTTGCCGATATTCTTTTCGGGGGCATTGGGATAGGTAGCAGAAGTAACTGTAGCTGTAGGTAGTTGTTTGTTATATTTAGAGGTATAATCTAATAACTTCAATGAGATACTCTTTACACCATAAGAAAAATCACCAGAGATTATACCTGTGCCTATCATTCTTTCTGCTGTGTCATAAGTATCAGCCCTGCCAGTATTCTGGAATAACTCCCATTTACGATTGGCAAAATTATTTGTTGAGAGCAGATCAGAGAATCTGCCACCTTCTATTGTATTATCTGTATTGATTAATTTTACAGACATATTCATTAAAGAAGTGGTGAAGTTAAAGAAGTCTAATGAGTGGCTTAATCCACCCCAACTTGAAACTATTCCATAGTATGTATCAGAGCCATCTACCCTATCTTGATCTGACACTCCTATAAAAGAGGCTTCATCGTTATAATATAACTTCAGTACCCAGAATGATTCTGTGGAATGAGTCTCAAGAGCATCGCTTAAACTGGAGTCGAAGGCTAACACTAAGCTAATGCTCTCGCTTTATTAATTGCAGGTAGGAGTTCATTGGTAACATAATCCTCTTGGACAATACCCCCCATAATATTTACAGTAACACCACCTAATGCCCTATCCTCTGGTCTATCTACAGGTGTAATTTGTACGTGTTCTCTTCCTGCTTCCCCAACCATGATAAGTTCTGGTTTATTTGTAACGAAGTCTCCACCCTTTGCGAACTTCTGTATTGTTGCATCAAATAGACCTGATGCTAACGCCCCTGCCCCCGTAGCCATAGCAAGATTTAATGGAAATGGGAATCTACTAAGTATTTTTGTAATCAATATAGCAGTAGCCTTACCCATCTCAGCCCTTAACACTGCCTTCATTGTATCTTTGGCAGACTTCTGATTTAAAGAGGCAGTCATTATCATTGATGCTCTCTCTTTGTGCATTGCATCAATTTTTGCCTTATCATTTTTTGCTATTTCCAGTCCTTGTTTATCCAAAGTTACACGGGTGTCTTCATATAATTTAACTTGTTCCTCTATTAAGTCATTTACAAAATCTGCGTTTACAGCAACATCCTCAAGAGCTAATGATTCATCATTCCATATATTAAATAAATTCTCTTGGTCTTGTGCCTGTTGTTCTGCATTTATGGCACGATTAACAGCCATTCTTGATTCAATAGCCTCTGCCTTTAGCAGTAACCCATGTTGGACATCAAGCCCCGCAATATGTTCTTTTTCTGCTTCATCGAATTCATAGAAATTCAACTGCCTCGTTAATGCTAATTGTTCTTCAAGACCGATTAGCTCTTTTTTCTTGTCGATTGCAAGAACAGAACCAGCTACCGAACCATCTTCAAAGATTGCCAATTCTTTCTTTGCCTTTATAATCTTGGCGAGTAGTATATCTTCTCTTGTCTCCGTATCTACTATTCCTTTTAATTCTGTATTGGATAGTCGTAATTGGTCGAGATAAGATGTTACAGCCTCAGAAGCACCCCTAAAACTTTTTGCTATTCTTATAATAGCTGGTGACAGGAATCGTCCAACCGCCTCTGAGGTATCCCCAGCCGCATTCCCAGCACTTTTTAACTGATTTGCCATTGTTTCTGCTTGTGCTTTTGCTTGCCCCCCATACATCTTAGCAAGAGATTCTGTTGCCATATTAAGTCTGTCAGTCGAACCGACATTACCCTCTACAACTACTCCATATCGAGACAAGGCATTGGTAGAACTAAATACACTCTTCGCTACTAAATCGGTAGCAGTCGCTAAGTCCATCCCCTTCGCTGATGCTAAATCCATAGATGCAACTGTTAATTTCTTAATAGCTTCTTCGTTGTTGGTATATGCACCAATTAGAGACATAGCAGTAATAGTCTCTTCATCGCCAAATGCAGTTACCTTTTGTTGAATAGAGGCAAATCTTAATAATTCAGTTGAACGCCTACCTATGGCAGATGACAGCTTCTTTTCAGCGAGTTCTTGTTCACCTTGTGCCGTAACGAGTTTA
>PVBE010355644.1_pt1 | contig 12847 bp, 12 predicted proteins | sample 1631181 | NCBI WGS metagenome assembly PVBE01 (sample SAMN08397723, study PRJNA350692) | Marine metagenome, whole genome shotgun sequencing project. | isolation source: water | place: Pacific Ocean | collected 2012-04
ACCACGACCATCAAGACGCCTCCGCGACCGGCACGCAGCCGAGGCGGCAACCGAGGCGGCAGTCAGAGCGGAACCGGGGGCGCCACGACCGGCAAGTAAGTAACAGACTTGCCGGATGCCCTGCGTGCAGTAGAATTCGCGCCCGAATGACCTTCGTACGCGACAAACACCACCTCTACCAGATCGCCGTCCAGGACGCCAGGCGCGAGTGCGGCTTCATCAAGCGCACTTACAAGGCGCTGCGCGACCGGTTCCCCCGCATACTGCGTGAAGACTTCTGCGGGACGGCAAACGTCAGCTGCGCCTGGGTCCGCCAGAGCGGCAAGCAGCTGGCCTATGGCATCGATCTGTGCCGCGAAACGCTCGACTGGGGCATCGAGCACAACGTCGCGCGTCTGACCCCACCGCAGCGCGAACAGGTGAAGCTGTTACAGCAAGACGTACGAGATCCGAGCGACTGCGCCCCTGACGCGATTTGTGCCTACAACTTCAGCTACTTCACATTCTGGACCCGCCAGAGCCTGCAGCGCTACTTCGAGAGCGTCCGCAACTCGATCGCCCAAGATGGGCTGTTCTTCCTCGACATCTTTGGCGGCTGCGACGCCCACGAACCCGACACCGAAGTGACCGAGTTCGACGGGTTCGAATTTCACTGGGAGCTGGCCGAGTTCGATCCGATCAGCCACCGCGTTGTGTTCCACATCCACTTCCAGCCGGATCAGGGCGAGCCGATGCACCGGGCTTTCACCTACGACTGGCGCTACTGGACGATCCCCGAGATTCGAGAGTTGCTGGCCGCAGCGGGCTTCCGCGACTCACGGGTCTACTGGCAGCAATCGGACGAGGTGACCGACGAGTTCAACGGCGAGTTCAGGCACCAACGAATAGCGATCAACGAGTCTGGCTGGCTGGCCTACATCGTCGCGATTCCCTAGCAAGAGGTTGCTGGCCTGGGCCGACACACTCTCGCTCCCCGCTGTCAGTCTCACGAAGGCCCGCTCCGCGGACTCTCCTGCTCGTGTATAATCGGTTCACATGAGCCAACCCATTGCCAACTTCGCCTGGATCCGCCTGAGCGGTGAGGACTGTCAGCACAACCTGCTCGTGCGAATCCTTCGCACCATGGAAGAAGAGCCTGAGGCGGTCGACCTGCGCCGTGGCGACCTGATAAAGAGGTACCTCCAGGAAACCCTCTACACAGAGTGCCGCAGCGAGCACAACATGAGCTTCTGCGGAGCGACCGAGTTGCGACCGATCGGCTCCGAATTGATCGAATCCTCCGGTGGGGACATCGACATCTGGATCGCCAGCGCAGAGGTGCCGGGCTCCAGTATGCAGCTTGGAACCGCTGAAACCCAGGGAGGTTTCTGGGTCGCCTTCGACGTCCACACCCCGCCCGAACTCAAGCCCCTCGTCCATCGCCCCGCCAAGCCAATGAGGGTCCGCCTGATAGCGGAAGACACACCCAGTCAGGCTGAGCCAGACCAGACGGCCCCAAGTCCCTAGCAGTTCAATCCGCTCAGGGCTTGATCGGCTCGAAACCTGCCTTCAGTCCCGCATGAACCGCCGCCACCTTCTCCGCAGGCCACTGGTCGCGATCGATCCGCAGAAACGAGGTCTTGTCCTCGCGGTTGTCGAAGCGGCCCACCGGCAGGTGGAAGATCTGACCGCGGGTCTCGATACGCAAGGTCCCAGGCCGATCTGACTGCTCGATCAGCCACTCCATGTCGTCAGTCCCGTAATCCTCGAGCATCACCTTCTCCGGCACCCCGTGGTGCAGGATCGAGCCCGGGTCGTTGGGATCGGTGCGATCCCGGTTGCGCCGCCGGGACTCCTCCGGCGTGACCCAGACATAGAGGATACGGGCCCGTGAGAGGATCTCGTCCGACAGCTGCGCCAGCGAATAGGCATAGCCAAAGGGCGTGGGCAGCGGCAGCTGACTGCCCTGGCCGCCGCCGCGGGCAAACTCGATCACGATCGTCTTGCCCTCCAGCGAATCGGGCACGCCGTTGACCCGCTCCTCGAACAGCTCCCTCGCTTCCTCTTCGAGCACGTCGGCGATGCGCTGCTGCAGATCCTCGGGCAGTCCGCCGAGTGCCGGCTCGGCTCCCACCCGTGCACGTGCCGCATCCAGACGCTCGATCAGCCAGCGTCCGGCCGAGGCCGGGGCGAGCGCCGGCTTGTCATGTAGCCAGCAGTAGTCCTCGTTGAGCAGCTCGATCAGCGTGCCCCAGTCCCGCGGCTCGCTCATCGGCTCGCTGTCCGCCTCGAAATAGACGCCGGGACGGCCCGCCTCGCGCAGGGTCTGGGACACGCGGCGCATCAGGTGGACATAGGGGAAGTCGTCCAGCTGGACATTCGGCCCCAGGCCGAAGTCTGCCGTGGCCTGTTCGTCCGGCAGGCTTCTGAGGTACCGACGAACCTCGGACTTGCCCGAGGCGGGAAGGGCCAGCAGCAGCAGCGTATCGATCAAGTTACTCATCAGATCCCCCAGGCAAACTAACTGGGCGCCGGGCTCGCCGCCCGGGCCTTGGCGTCCTCGGACTTGCGCCGGAAGGCGGCCCAGAACAGGAAGAGGAAGCCAAACACAAGAATGCCGAAGGCAATCTCCTCTGGGTCGCGCAGCCAGCGCTGTTTCAGCCAGACATGTGCTACGAGGGTCGCAGTAAAGCCCGCCATCAGGCTGGTGAACCGATTGATCGCGACGTTGAAGGTGGCGCTTCCGGCCTCGAACATGAAGATGAAGACCGAGACGAACGCGATCAGCCCATACGGCAAGCAAGAGAGAACCGCCACCCCATCGGTGCTGCGGAACGCCTCGAAGGCAACCTTCGCCTGTGGATTCTGCCAGCCCAGCGCCACCGCGCCGAAAACCACGGTCGCGAACAGCAGCGTCGACATGAAGGCCCAGTACTGCTCGGCACCGAAGAACGCCACCATGTCGTAGCTCTCGCCCTTGTTCTTCTCCTTGTACAGCGCCATGATGTACTGACGGACCGCGTAGGCGCCGACGTACAGCACCATCGTCGGCACCACCCCTGGCACCGCAAAGATGCCCTTACCCGTCGTCCAGCTGAAGTAGAGCAGCGACACGACCGCAGTCAGGCCAAAGCTCACCGCCGCCGTCGACTGCCAGTAGACCTCCTGGCGCCGTATCCCCTGCGCCTGCAGGACGATGTCGACGAGTCGACCAATCACCAGCAGGCTGCCGCGCATGATGATCATCGCCACCACAACCTTGCCCAGCGTGTACAGGTAGACCGTGGTGAAGATAACGACCGCGGTACAGATACCCGAGGGCAACGTGATCGCCGACTCGGCGGTGAACCACCCGCCCCAGATCCGTGGCCTTGTACTTTTCTCCCGTAGCCGCTTGTGCCAGCCCAGAGCGAAGACGATCATCATCGCCAGCAGCATGCCACCCACCGTGGAGTGATAGCTGAAGGCCATCCCCTTCATCTTCGCGACCTTCATCCAGTACTTGGGCGTAACGCCGAAGAAGGAGTAGAAGATGTAGTAGAAGCAGATGACAATGGCCAGGAGCGTCCAAGGACCAGGCCCGCGGCGTTGTTCTGTCACTGTGCCTCTCCTTTGCTGAGCTGTGGGGCCCGCTTGTTTATGCGCGATTTACAACAACAGGCGGGAAGGGTCGGCTCGGACACCGGTCACAGCCGCCTCCAGCAAGGGGTCCGCCCGTCTGTGCGCAATCTTCACGAAGCCGGAAGCCCTGCTTATACCACCGGTTGCAGCCGGCGTCCAGCAGGGGTATGGTGGATGTAATGAGGCGTTCGCGCCGTATCCGCGACCAGACCGTGGCCCAGTTCACCCGGCACGCGGCCGACTATACCGTGAGCCAGAGCCACGCCACCGGCCACTCCCTGGAGTTGCTGCTCGAGACCGTCCCCGTCGGCCCCGAAGACCACCTGCTCGACATCGCCACCGGCGCCGGACACACCGCGCTGGCCTTCGCGGGGCGCGGGGCGCGGGTCGTGGCGCTCGATCCGGCGCTCGGTATGCTCGAGGCGACGCGAGAGCTGGCCGACCAGCGCAGCCTGGCGCTGGACTGCGTGCTGGCCACGGCCGAGCAGCTACCTTTCCCCGACGGCAGCTTCGACGCGGTCACCTGCCGCACGGCCTCGCACCACTTCATCGACATCCAGGGCGCAATCGACGAGATGTCCCGCGTGGTCAAGCCCGGCGGTCGGGTCGCCGTCACCGACTTGCAGGGGCACGCCGACCCCGCGCTCGACGCGCTGGTGCACCAGCTCGAAGTGCTGCACGATCCGACCCATATCCGCTCCTACACACGCAGCCAGTAGCGCACGTTCTTCGCCACGTCCGGGATGACGATCGAGACCGACGAGGGGGATTTCCCCGAGCTGGCGGACGGGATCTCGTGGCGCCGGTGGTGCGAGCGCAACCGCACACCAGCCGAGAATGCAGCGGAGATCAGGCGCATTCTGCTCGCGGCACCCTCGGAACACCAAGAGGCATTGCGCGTCACTCCGGATGGGGAGGACCTGCGCTTCTGGATCCACAAGTGCCTGCTGGTGGGTGTCCGCTGCTAGCAGGATAACGCTCCACCGGATTCAATCCGGTGGAGCGGGCACCGCGGCACCTGCACTCGACGATCCGAGCCCCCCGACACTCAAGGGGCCACCGGAGAAGTCCCTCGACGTGGGACGGTGACCCCGCAGCGGTGACCTAGGGCATCACCCGAAAGATCAGGTCGTCATGGCTAGAGCGCGCACCTTCTGCTCCAGGATCTCGCGTCCCATCCTGTCCCACACTGAGAATTTTCAGACCCTTTTTCCGGGGTACGAGTGCGAGCTCTCTTCCCGTGAACAGGTCGATCGGTGGCTTTCGAGATGGACCGGGACCAGTTCTTGCCATGTCTTTGGCAACCGACCCGTTCGGGACTTGTGGCTCTGGATTTCAATGGCCGCGATCATCATCCGAATCCGGATGCCGTCCTTGAGAGACCCTCTCCACAAACCGCGAGCGGGGACCAGCATTCGACTTACCGGTGTGGACCAGAGGGGAAATCGCGAGGCCTCTGCGAGTTCCTTTTTTCCGGCCCTCAACCTCTCTTCGATGGGCAGCTTGCAGACTGCCATGATCTTATCGAAATACTGGATGTAAGACAGCTTGTCGGCCAGGTAGAGCCCCTTGCCCCAGGAGCGGTAAGGCCCACCTACAGCGTCAAAACCGGACAGTCCCAGACTGCGCTCCCCCGCGATCACTCTGGCCAGCAGTTCCGGCTTGTTCAGGCCTTCACAAAGGCTGCTGAGTCGTGTCAGCTGCTCATCTGCCAAGGTGCAGACATTGATCGTCTGTTCGAGAGCGTCGGTGAATTTCCCAAGAATGGCAGAGCGCACCAACCACGAGATCAGCACCGGCTCTCGATCCAGCGAATGCACCAGAGCCGCAAAAACACCCATCGTCTTGACGAGTTCCTCCGCCTCACCCCTCCTGGCGTGTGCCACGACTTTGATTTCCAGTGCGCGAGCGGCGCTCTGAACGCCCCTCAAGTGGCCCAGAGGAGCACCCAGCCCAAGGCTCAGGTCGACCTCATAACGGCACTCCTTCTTCTCGGAAGCCTCCTGTAAGAGCCTGTAAAACTGCTGGTTGGCGGACAAGAAAGCGGTCAACTCTGATTCAACCTCAGTTGCGAAAGCCCCAAAATAGAAGGGCCATGAATCAGCGCTGTGATAGATGCGCTCGATGAAGTCTTCCGAGTCAGAGAAGACGAGAAATGCTCGCTGGTAAATCAGCCCGGCGTTCTGGCTGGCAGCAACCCCCGGGTAGAATTCGTCTGCCTCCTGGGCGCTGGAGGGATAGCCGGCATCGCGTATGGCTCGCAACTTGGCCTCGATTGCCCTGGAAGTGTAGTAACCCCAGCAATAATGGACCAGACCAACCAGCAGCACGGTGCCTAGCAGAGCCAGGCCGATTTTTCTCTTTCGGGTCATCCCATCTTTCATAAGTCGGTGTCCTTCCAGGTTGAATTCACAGATTTTTGATCGGATTGAGGCGACGCATCAACCAACCCCAGCGACTAGCGGGCCAAGCCGCGCCCTCGACCCTCGCATTCATTTTTCGAGGTCGATCCCTTCGGGCTGATGGGTGCTGTCATGCGATTCTGATGCACGTGGGCGCAGTTGCTCACACAGGTTTTCCGGATGGCGGCGAACCGTTGCCTGGCCGCCTTGCGACTGAGCAGACGTCGCTCGACGGTCTCCTGGGCTCCGCGGGCTCCAGAACCGACTGCTGAGGAGTGGTGGTGGGACTGGCTGCTGCCTGCTGATGCCCCCCGACATCAACCACCAGCTCGTGGTGCCTGCGCCAGACGCTCCGGATCCCGGGTCGTGCTCGCCCCCAACGATCGGGCACGGCAAGCGTCCGGCGCTAGTCCTGCTCGAGATCTCGCTTGGCCTGCCGCGCCTGCTTGGTTTCGGGGTAGAGCTCGATCAGCTTTTTCAGGTTCTTCTTCCACGGCGCAGTCAGCCCGTTTACCTTGTAGGAGACTGCGAGGCGGTAGAGCCGCTCAGCTGCCTGTTTATGCCGGACCGCAGCGAGCTGCTTCTGTGCCGCCGGGTCGGCCAGGATCCCCTGGATCCGCCCGGATGCCAGCTCGGCCTGCTTGGCGACCGGGAAGCGACTGACGATCGTCCGATACGCGGCCAGCGCATCGCTCCAGTCCCTGGCCTGGCGTAGCTGTTCGGCCCTGTGCCACAGCGGCTCGGCCAGGGTGTCAACCTCGGCGCGCAGCCCCGCCAGGCGCTTTTTCGCCCGCTGCCCGACGTCGAAGGACTGGTAACGGCGTGCAAAGTCGCTCAGCCGCTTGAAGCCATCCACCGTCGCCTTGGCGCTTTTTCCGAGTTGGGCCCATTTCTGCCCCAGCTTGCTGTCCAGCTCCTGCTTCCAGCTATCGACTTGCTGCCGCTTGGCAGCCGACAGCTTCATCTTGGCCAGCTTGATCAGCGCACCGGCCAGCCCGACCAGATCATCGCCCGAGCGGGCCCGCTTGGCGGCGGCCCACTCATGGTCTCGCAGGATGCCGTCCAGATCGATCAGCTTGACCGCTGGCGCGCCTGTCGGATCAGCGTGAACCCAGACCTCGAGGGTATTGCGAGCTCGTGCTTCGAGCTTCAGTTCGAGGGTGCTTCCCTGGGCCGTTCCCCGACGGGGCGCTCCGCCTGGCGCATACCAGCTGTAAACCACCGGACTGGAGGAGACCTGCAGCCGGGCCTTGCCCGCGGCGAACCCGATGAAGCGGACCCCTTCGGTGCTGGCGGCACGGTAGACCGGCGTCCGGACCACCCTTCCCTGCGCGCGATACTTCGAATCGTCTGTCGCCACCACGACCAGAGTCTGCACCTGCGGGTCGTACTGCCCGAGGTCGAAACTGGCGCTGGCGCCCGGCGTCCGCTGGACGAGCTGCCCGTCACGATAGAGCGTCAGATGGGCGATGGCGGCCCCCGAGCGCGTGGCCTTGGCGCTGGCCTTCAGCGTGCCGCCCTCGAGCGACTCGATGGTCACTATCGGCCGCTGGGCGAACGGCTGCATCAGCGGGTCGCCCGCGATCAGGTTCATCCAGGGCATCACCGGATGGGCCATGTAGTAGCTCTCGATCAGGTTGTAACCCGAGAGGTAACGCTGGAGATGAATGTGCCGCGCGTTGAACGCGACCGTGTAGGGTTCGGCCACGCAGCCATGGACCGCGCTCGCACCCGCCGCGATGAAGTGGCACATCGAGGTCTGGCCACCCTTGCGCTTCGGGTTGAAGCAGCCCGACGTCAGCGCCACCGAGGTCACGTTGTCTACCAGCGCGCCCAGAGCATACGTGTTCTGGCCCGGAAAGGTCTTGGCCCAACCCGCCTGCCCGTACTGGTAGGCCAGCACGTCCTGCTTGCCGGTCAGCAGCGCCTTGCTCTTGCCCGGGTGGGGTATTACCTCTGATTTGAAGCCCCACTCTTCGAGGATCTTGGCCAGCGTGGGGAAGTGCTTGTTGTAGCAGCCCCGCGGATCTTTTGCGCGCGACTGGCTGAGGTAGACCGTGCCGGTCGGCCGCTCACGCTCCGAGGCGATCGCCCGATCGACCAGCTTCTTGGAGTCCGAGACGCTGAAAGCATTGATCGTGCCCGCACAGTACAGGGCGTACTTCTGCAGGGGCAGGTCCAGCGGTTGGCGAAAATCGATGCTCCGGTCTCGGCCGTTGTAGGGATTGCCACTTCGCCGCCAGGACTTGCCTGCCTGTCGGAACTCTGCGCGGTCCACATCCATCACCGCCAGCATGTGGGCCACCGACCGGTTGCGATCCCGCAGCTTCTTGGGGCGGGGCTCCGGCATGATCAGCTCGACCGTCACCGGCACATCTCGTGAAAGCACCAGGGTGGTGATGTGGCTGCTCTTGTTGGCCGCCAGCCAGGCCTTGACCGGTTGCTCCACCTCCGTCAGGTACGTGCTGAATGGCCGGATGTAACCCCAGTGCTTCTTGTCCAGGTTGAGGTGGACGATGTGGTGGCGCGGGACCCCTCGCCGATGCATGTAATAGTGGGCCACCTCGAGCGACTCGGAGCTGGCGTCGTTGGCCAGCACCAGGACATTCTCCGGCCCGCCACCGGCCAGGGCGGGACAGGAGAGAAGCGTCAAGCACAGCAGGGGCAGCCAGGCGACGGAGCGGGTCATGCCGTCAACGTATCAATCCCGCGCAGGTCGGTCAAGACCAGAAAGGCCTGCTGGACCCGATCGAGTTGCGCCAGATAGACCGCGTCAGCGTCGGTCAGATAGGCACCCAGCGCGACCATTTCCCAGGCCTGACCTAGCCCGGCCTCCCAGCTGCCTTCCGTCAGCCGCTGCATCCCACGCACCTCACCAAAAAGCCGCAGCTGACTGGCCAGACGCCGGAGCGGCTCTGGGACGCTGTCGTCGGCCCAGCTCCACAGCCAGCTGCTGGTTTCGCTCGAGAGGCTACCCATCAGCTGGGCCTCGGCAACCAGTCCCCCATCAACCATGGAAAAGGTGATCCGGCATCCCTCCCGATCCAGCTCGACGTCCTTCGACGCGCTCAGCCGATAACGCTCCTCGACATCCTCCTGAACCATCTTGGCATAGTTGCGGGCCTTCTGAATCAGCGCGCTGGACTGGATTTCGGTGAGCTGCGCGGCACCCTCGTCCGTCTCGAACGGGACGACCGCGTTGAGCGAACGCGCCTCCTCGTAACACCGGTGACACAGCTGGCTCACCCCGGCAAAGCTCTCCGACCGCTCGTTCCAGCCCTTCTCTTGCTCGAGAATCTGCCTGCAGGCATCACACCAGGCGTCGGGCCACGGGTCCTCGGGAGTGCGTCGGTTACCGTGATAACCGCAGGCAATACCCTGTGCCAGATGCCGACAGGTCCACGTGGGAATGCCCTCGCCATGCCTGGGACAGTCGACCGTCTCGTCCGGATTGCTCATCGTTCCTCCAACATAGCGAATAACGGCTCGAGTTGTCCCTCCTCGACCGTTTCGGGCAGCGCGCCGAGTGCATCGAACAGCGCGACCCGCCTGTGTGGATCGAGCGTCAGCGCATGGTCGAACAGACGACGCAGCGCCGGCGAGTCCGGCATCTGTCGCTGCATCAGATCCTGCCAGATCTGGGCCAGCCGCTCGTCGATGCGACAGGCGCGAGCCAGCGCCCGCTCGATCTGCTCGGTCAACTCGACGGCCCGCCTGGAGATCTCTGGCATCAGCTTGCCGTCAACTCCACGCTTGCTCAGTCCCGCAAAGTCCCCCGGCGCGAGAGTGATGATTTCCGACACGCGGTAGGTCAGCTGCTCGCCCGCCGACATCGACAGCCGCCCTTTGGGCAGCAAGCGACCGGCCCCCTCGATCCCGACGATCACCAGATGAAGCGGCTCCTCACGCTCCCGCAGCGCCAGAGCCGCATCCAGTGCGAGGAAGGCGGTTCCCTTCTTTATGTGCGCCATCGGATCGGCGGCCCTGGCCTTTTTCGCGGCGGAGTAGAAGCCGACCCCCAGCAACGAACCATCCGGGTGGCGCAGCCCCAGCCCACGCGTTCCCTGAGGATAGATCGCCAGATCGATGCGTTCATCGGCAACCCGCTGCGCAGCCTCCTCCAGCGAGGCAACCGCTCTCTTCGAGTGCTTTCGGTCGATCGGAACCATCCCGATGGCCATGATCAGCCGCCCGATACCACTCCACGAGTGGATCACTGGATTGTCGACAAAATGATCCTTGGCCACCACGAAGCGCAGGCGAACCTCTCGGTCGGTCCGAATCAGCTGGTCCAGCGACGGGAAACCGAAGGCGAAGTCGGTCTGACTGACATGGTTGAACAGAAACAGGCGTTTGCCCTGGAGCCCTTCGAGCCGTTCTGCCCCCTCGGTGACCAGACAGGCCCTGGCATGCCACAGCACCATCAGGCCCCAAAGCCGCATACTCTGATCGACATGCTCACGCAGGAAAGCATCGCCGTGGCGGCGAGCAGAGCGCATCACGATGCGGGTCATCCAGGCCGAGTCGAGAAAGACCCGCAGACAGGCCAGCCGTAGCTGACCGGTCTGTCCATCTCGCATATCGTACCCCGCAGGCGGACGGACGATCTGCGCCGGCTCCTCTCCAGGTGCCCCAGCCGGTCCGTAGATCTGGTGGACCCGGGCAAAGAAAGGACCCGGCAAGAGACCCGGCCCGCCCCACATCAGCTCGGCGCTGGCCAGCTCCGCAGAGCGACGCTGCCAGCGTGCCAGCAACACGAGTGCGACCAGCGTCCAGCCCAGCCAGTACAGCGGCGAACGCACCACCAACCAGATGGCCCAGGGAGCCAAGCCCAACTCGCGCCAAAGAGTGATTTTCCACTCGAGCCATCCCAGCGCACCGTTGAGCCACGCCCCGGGCGCACCGGTCACGCGCCACAGCGGCCGAAACAAGACCAGCAGCGGAACAGCAAACAACACAACGAGCAGGTGACCGTTCATCGGAAGAAGCGGCCATGGTAACCGAAATCCCGCATTTGTCCGGGGTGGAGGGTCTGGTCCGGCAGCGACGGAGCCTTCCTGCTAGAATGGCCAGCCGTGATCTTCGACCACCCACTGATCAGTCAACGCTACTTCTTCCCGCGCCGGCAACCCCTGCCCGACGCGGTGACGGTCGACGTCGGGCGGGCGACACTGGCTTGCCGACACCTGCAACAGGATCCCGCCGCCCTGACCGTCGTGCACTTTCACGGCAACGGCGAGATCGTCGAAGACTACCTGCCGGATTTCGGCGAGGCGCTGCTGGGACTGGGCGTCAACGTGTTCTTTGCCGAGTATCGGGGCTACGGGGGTTCGACCGGCGAGCCAGCGCTGGCCGCCATGCTGGCCGATGTCGTGCCGATCGCGGAGGCGATCGGCGCCCCGCCCGAGCGCACCATCCCGTTCGGCCGCTCCGTCGGGTCGATCTATGCCATCGAATACGTCCATCGCTTCCCGCAGGCGGCAGGACTGATCCTCGAGAGCGGCATCGCCGACCCGCTGGAGCGGGTGCTGCTGCGGGTCTCGCCAGAGGAGCTCGGCACCACGGCCGAGGCGATGGACGAAGCCGCGAAGGTCCTCGACCACCGCAAGAAGCTGGGCGGCTACCATGGACCGGTGCTGGTGATGCACGCCGCCCACGACGACCTGGTAGACGTGCGGCACGCCGAGCGCAACGCGGCCTGGACCGGCGGGGACCGCACCAGGCTGCTGGTCTTTCCCGAAGGTGACCACAACAGCATCCTGTTCGCCAACTGGCCCGCCTATCGGCAGGCCCTGTGGGACTTCTTCACCTCGCTGCAGCAGCCTTAGCCCCGAGCGGGTCAGACCGTCGTGTCGACGATCACCCCCCGGAACGGATCCACGACCGGGGCTCGGGATGGAGGACTACCGATCGTGTCCTGGGTATCTCGGACCTGGAAGGAACTCTGACCTACCTGGAACGTGCTCGTCGGACTCACCTGAAAGGAGCTCTGCCCCACCTGGAACGTGCTCTGACTGGCCTGGAAGCTGCCGGCCTCGACCTGCAACCGATCGGGAAAGCTGACCGGCCGGCCCGGCGGTGAGTCGATCGTACGGGCGGCGGGCGCCTGTGAGATCTCGGAAGAGGCCGGCGCAATGAATACGGGGTCGCTGATCGGACTGACCACACCCCGATCATATCAACCGCCCGATTCCTTTTCGACCGGTGTCTCCCGCGGCAGACGCTCACTCAGCGCCGACGACTCGCTCTCTGGCCTCGCGCTGGTGTCGACAGGAGTCCCTGACGCCTCACTCAGACGGCGTACCGCTTCGTCCTCATCGACAGCCCGGTTTGGCGCTTCGCTTCGGAGAGCCGGTGGGTCAAACCCGTGGTCATACTCAACGTCCACCGGGGCCCCACTCCGACCCATGGTGGCTGTCGCGGTAGTGCCACTATTGACCAGCCGCTCGATCATGCCCTGAATGCGCCCCGGCACGCCGGTGGCCCTCATGACCGGGTTGAGCACGCAGGCTGTCTTCGGCCCGCCAACCATCGACATCCCACCGGACAGCAGCGTGAGAAACGACGCAGCCAGCAGTGCCACCCGCTGCCGCAGCTTGCGCTGACCACGCGAACAGTCGCCAGTGATCAGGGTGCCGTCGGCGCGCCGAAAGAAGCGCACGCAGGGTGGCTCAGCGCCTGAGCCGGACATAAACGCGGTCGCCTCGGTCCGCGACATGGCGGACAGGTTGTAAACGGTCTTGTGTATTGCTCGGGGTTAGTGGGAAAAACCAGTGAGTTAGGATTCCGAGCCCAGCTTATCATCATGGGGCAACCCAGGAGGAGGAAGCATGGGCAAGAAGTCG
>PVBE010324005.1_pt1 | contig 12843 bp, 11 predicted proteins | sample 1631181 | NCBI WGS metagenome assembly PVBE01 (sample SAMN08397723, study PRJNA350692) | Marine metagenome, whole genome shotgun sequencing project. | isolation source: water | place: Pacific Ocean | collected 2012-04
ATTCGGTCCCGGAGGGAGTCCGGGCTGAACCCGCCGAAGACAACGCTATGAGGAGCTCCGATTCGGGCACAAGCGAGCATTGCGATGGCGAGTTCGGGTACCATCGGCATATAGAGGGTGACCCGGTCCCCTTTGGTAATCCCCATCGATTTTAAACCGTTTGCGAAGCGGCAAACTTCCCGGTGTAACTCTTCATAGGTAATCTTCCGGACGTCTCCTGGTTCTCCTTCCCAGAGGATCGCTGTTTTCGTCGCCCGCGGCCCCTGTAGATGTCGGTCGAGGCAGTTGTACGACATGTTTGTCTTCGCGTTTACGAACCACTTCGCGAACGGTTTATTCCATTCGAGGGTCTTGTCCCACTTCTGGAACCAGTGGAGATCGTGGGCAAAGGACTCCCAGAATTTCAGACGATCTTTTCCCGCTTTCTCATAGATATCAGGGTCGTTGAGTGTTGCGTTCTTCTTGAAATCATCCGAGGCCGAAAACGATCGGTTTTCCTCAAGAAGAGCTTCCAGGGATTCTTTTGTCATGAGAGTTCCTCCAATCCCGGAAGTGTACCCGCGGTGGGGGAGGGGTCAAGGATTAGCTGGGGGTCAGTATTCCTTTGGGTTGCGATATCGCTTTCCCCGTTCGACGTGTGTTTCTTCCGACTTCGATGTGCGGAATTTGACCCGTACAGACCCTTTTCCCTTTGCCTGGTAGACGCAGAAATGGAGGTGTGGGCCGCTCGATTTCCCCGTGTTCCCGGAATAACCGAGGAAGTCTCCTGCTTCCACCTTCTGACCCGCTTTTACCTCGACTCCATTCTCAAGCAGATGCGCATAAATCGCCCGGGAGCCATCTTCATGGCGGACTGTGACGATATTCGCCTGGGGCTGTTTTCCCTTCGCTTTCAGTTCCTTCTTCTCTTCCTTTGATAGTTCTACATGCTTCTTGATCGCCCGAACAACTACTCCGTCCCTCGCGGCAATGATCCGGGTCTTTCGTGGCATGGAAAAGTCGATCGCATGCGCCGACTTCCCTTTATGTGTTGCTCCGTTGGAAGCCTGGCTGACCCGTCTCGCTTTTCCCTCAAAGGGAAGAAGATACGTGTGCTCATGTTCATAGGGCTCTTCCGTTTGGGTCTGCATCGGGAAGAGAGGGAGGAAAGCCACCAGGAAGGAAAGGGTTAACGTCATTGTATATCTCCTGTTTCTGTCGTTCTCCCTCTATAGAACCCTTCAGAAAGGAAATGGTTTCGGTCGGGGCAAAAAAAAGAACGGTTCCGATGCGTCAAACACTCCGGAACCGTTCTCGTTCGATTCTGTCCTAGTGGGTTGCGTGAACTGGTTCGAGCTGGTCGAGCCAGTACGCCTCATCATCCCGCTTGCAGATAAAGAAGCGGCCGAGATCTTTCATATACTTGGCCTGGTGGTAGCGAAGATAGATATTCTCTTCGTCCACCGCCAGGATCTCTATCTTGCCCGTTTCGTGCGACATGCAATACTTTGCTCTGCGTGCAAGGCCGGAACCTCGTCGGAGCGCTTCCTGGAAGATTTCCCACCCTTTGACCATGGGAACCTCGTACGGCTCGTTTCCTTCGGTCGGACGTCCCTGGAAGAGGTAGTAAGGGGGGGCCCCGATATACGATAGTTTCGAATACATTTCCGCGAGCACCTTCGGATCGTCATTGATGCCTTTGATCAGAGGACATTGGTTAACGCAAATGACCCCGTTCTTGATGAAGGTATCGATCCCTTCCACCGCCAGATCGGTCAATTCTCTCGGATGATCGAAATGCGCCATGAGATAAATCCGCTGCTCGGGTCGGGAGTATTTCTGAAGCGTCGCCTGCAGATCCTTATCCTTTAGGATTCGGGTCGGGTCGAAAGCAGGTATTTTACTGCCGATTCGGATGATCTTGACGTGCGGAATCCCCCTGAGTTCTTCGAGGATCTCGGTGATTCTCCGAGTGCTCATCAGGAGGGGGTCTCCCCCGGTCAGAAGGACGTTCGTGATCTCCGGATGTTCCGAGATATATTTGATTCCGGCCGAGATATCGTTGGTGACTTCGTCATTCTCGTCCATGAAAAGCCGTTTTCGGAAGCAATAACGGCAGTAAGCCCCACATACCTCGTTGCAGAGGAGGAGGACCGTGTCGGTATATTTATGTTGGACTCCTCGAGCGACGGTAATGGCCTGTTCGTTGGAGGCATCGAGTTTCCCCCAATCGTTCAGCTCTTCTTCCCGGGGGATAATCAGCTGCTTGATGGGATCTTTCGGGTCTTCCCAGTTGATGAGGTCCAGATAGTAGTCATTGGCTCTGAAAACGTATTTTTCGGCCACTTTCTTGAGCTTTTCACGCTCCTGTTCGGGAATATTCTCGAGTTGCTCGATTTTCCGAATGTACTTCACTTTCCGTTTATAGGCCTTCTCCCCATTTGAGCCATTCTGCCCGTTGATAGGTCTGACTCGGGGAAAGACCACGACTCTCTGTTCGCTCAAAATTACCTCCTTGGAACTGGTTTGACCTCCTGAGGAATGGGCCATGCGGGCCCTTCTCAGGGGGGCGGAATATACCAAATTGAGCTCTTTTTGGGAAGGTATCGAGACCCCTTCTTTCGAGCCCATTTATCTTACTACGGCCATTTTTCACCAAAATTCTGGGTTAAAGTGGTTTTTTGTGCAAATTTCAATGAAGGCTGGAGTACTGTTGGGCGCGGGCTATACCTGGATCAGGGGAGAAATACCTTCATCAGAAAACGTCCGAGAGCTACCGCCGCGAGGCAGAGAAGAACGCTTCCGAGTACGTTTCCGGCGGCAAAGATCCATCGATCATTTTGGATGAGGCGGAGGGTCTCCAGACTGAATGTACTGAAGGTGGTCATGGCGCCCAGGAGTCCTACGAGGAGGAATCCACGACTGGCCGGAGGAAACACCTCCTTTTCCTGAATCAGGTAGACGAGGATCCCCATCAGGAAACAGCCGAAGATGTTGGTCAGAAGGGTTCCGAGCGGGAACGCCCCTGGGATCCCTTTTTGGACGGCCGTGGTCAGCCCATATCGGGAAAGGGCCCCGAGGAATCCACCCAATCCAATTAATAACAGGTTGGTCATCTGTTCGTTCCATCGGTTTGTTTTGTGGGCAGCTTGACCTTTTCAGTTTCGGGAGAGAAAATGGATTCATGAAGATTTTGATCGTCGGTGCAAATGGACAAATTGGTCGGCATCTTGTTGACCAACTAACCGGAGGTGAACATACGGTTCGCGCTATGATTCGAAACCCGGTGCAAGCTCCTGCTTTCGAAGCGAAGGGAGCGGAAGTGGTCGTCGCCGACCTGGAGTCTGACTTTCGGTCTGCACTCGAAGGGTGTGATTCCCTGATTTTTACTGCGGGATCGGGAGGTCATACCGGACCGGAGAAGACCATCATCGTCGATCTTTACGGTGCGTGGAAGACAATCGAGGCTGCGAAAGATCAGAGCGTGAAGAGATTTGTGATGGTCAGCTCGATGGGGACCGAAGAACCTGAAAAAGGGCGCGAGAATATGCGTCACTATTTTATCGCCAAACGGATCGCCGATGATCATTTGGTGGAGAGTGGGCTCGATTATACGATCGTAAGGCCGGGAAGATTAACCAACGATGATGGAATGGGAAGGATCTGGGTCGGAGAAGGGGATCATCTTCGTCAGATTCCCCGGGTGGATGTTGCCGCAACGATTGTTGCACTCCTGAAACAGGAGAATACGATCGGAAAGACCTTTCCGTTATTGTCGGGAGAACATTCGATTGGGGAGGCCTTAAAGTCGATCTAGATCCGCATATCGATCGGCCAAGGTGACTCATAATACCCCCGGTATCTTGTGGTCATGGGGCGTACGGAAGTGAGTGCCACACGACCACCTCGGCCCAGCCTGCTTATATGGGTCCCTTGATTCCGGCACTTCGGCTGCGAAGGCTCCCGACCGTCTATTCATTATATACCGTTATCTTATATCGATATGATCTGTACCAGATAGGCTCTTTCCCCACTTTTAATCTGTTGGTAAGCCGAGATCTTCCCACAGTTTCCGATAGAGGGGTAATAGTTTGAATTGAGAGTCCCAGGCACGTTGTTGGACGTCACCAGGATTGGTTGTTTTGGCATCCAGATGGGTGGCAAGAAGATCGTAGGGAAGAATGTGGACACGCGTTCTCCCGAGTCGTCCACTCTCTCTTTTCGTGGCAAACTCGTCATTAATGGTTCCAAGTAGTTGATCGAAACGACGGCCGATCTTTTCCCGGTCGAGATCTTTTGGAATTTGGTTTCCCGGGTGGGCTACCACCAGTCGATAAAAGGGGACCTTCTCATTCTCCGGCCGGGAGGGGATACAGGTGAGATGAATGTCGGCGAGGGTGGGGAACTCTTCCCGAAGCGTCTCGTACGCTTCCATGATCTGTTCCCCCGTTAATTTCTCACCGGTAAAAGAGAATGCAAGGCCACGCCTTCTCATGAAATGGAGGTCGGGCAAACCCTTCCAGGTTCCTTTACAGAGAAAGAGGTCTTCGGTCTGGTAGCGTTGAAGTCCATACGGATCGCTCAAGACCATAGCGTAGGTTTTTCCCGGTTGAATCTTCCAAGCCGTGAGAAGATTCTCAGGGAGGTCCTCTTGCCCCTCTGGAAGAAACTCGTAGAGAACCCGTGGGGCGATCGGGAGAAAGTGGATGTTTTCTCCGTCAAACACATTCAGGGTCTCTACAGACTCCGTTGACATGGAGTACATCGGGATCAACTGAACCCGCTCAGGCTTCAAGAAGGCGCGGATCTGTTCCAGGAAAGGCCGAACGTACCCTCCATCCCAGCAACAATATTTTCGAAGTCCCGGGAAGAGGATGTCCATGGGGGGGCATTCGGAGGCTTCCGAAATGAGTGGGAGCCTTTCTTCCCATCCGTTCCCCACGATTCGCTTTGCAACCCGAATGACGTCGGGAGGAAACAGGTCCGGTTTCTGAGTGAAATCTCGTATGAGCTGAGAATGGATCGGCCACTCCTCGGTAAGAGAAATAAGGAACTGTGCGAGTGTGGATGGGTTGGTGCTGTAGACGATTCCCGGGTCAGAGAGGGTCATCATCCAGAAACGGACGGCGGTGGCTCCATATTTCTTGGTGAGTTCTCGTATACATTTATCTCGAAGGTATTTTCCTGGCATAAGGAGTCCCACAAGGTAGGGGGAGCCCGCTCCCTGGTCCCCAAGGATCAGGGAGGTGAGGGAATCGTCCTCCTTGAGGCTGGCGAGAATAAACATTCCCATTCGGTCGACCCGGTTTGCCAGCATCATTCGACTGGCTACAGAGAGGGAGCCCTTTCGGAGGGTTTGAAGTCGAGAGAGAGGGAAGGCGATCTTTTTCGGTTGTGCGGTCGATCCCGACGTATAGGCGAATCTTGTGCCTGGGGTCTTCTCGGCAAACTCCTCAATTCGTTTCTGCATATAGGGGCCCCAGGGGTGGATCGGGGTTTCGGCGGTTACCCCATATGTTTGTGCGAGGGCCTCTTGATTTCTCCGGTATGTACGAACTTGTCGGGAAACCTGGAATCGAAACCAGGTCCCGATAAGGTACAGCAAGAATCGGACGCCCTTGCGAACCTGGTCGTTTCGAAATGTAGCCCATCCCGCTTTCATTGCCGAAGACGATACTCAAAGAGATCTCTCTTCGCAATACCCCTCCGAGGAGGAAGCCTTATTCAGACCCGAGAAGGGTGCGAATTTTTCTCCCGGGGACCGTCTGTCGGATGACCATCTGAAGTTGACCTTCTGGGGCTTTCCCGGAACTATGTGGCTCAGAATAGATCGATTGTGTCGATTTAACAACGGCGACTACATTTCCATACTTATCTACGATTGGGGCTCCACTCGATCCGCGCGCGTAGGGTGCGGTGACATTTACCTCAATCCCTTTTCCTTTTCGATGCGTAACGCGAGAAACCGAGCCTTGTGTAAAGACCCAAAAATGTTGTGCCGGATGGCTCAGAACGAAGACCGATTCCCCCGTTTTCGGAAGCGCTCGGGCGAGGGGAAGCGGCGTCAGGGAGTCCCCTCTTACACGAAGAATCGCCAGATCGGCCCCTTCATCGGTATGGAGAATTTTACGAAAGGGGTGTCCTTTTCCCTCAAAATCAACAACAACGGCAGCAAATCCCCCTTTTTCGACGACATGATGATTTGTAGCGATGACATCGGGGGCGATGGCAAAAGCGGAAGCGGTTCGTAGATGTTTTCGGGTACATCGATTGCACTTGTATTGAATGGCTACGATGAGGGCGCTTTTTTGGAGTTTCTGGTAGAGCACATCCGATGAATACGTTTCGGTGGATTGTTCTATGGTTTGTACGTCCCCATTTCCCGTTGGGGTCTCCTTGAGCAGAGAGTCGAGACTTCGATATTCAGGCTCTTTCTCGGCTGCGGAGAGTGCTCGATTTAAGGATCGTTTAATTCGGGCATCATCAATGAGGCTTTCCGGATCTTGAGTGCCAAAGGTGCCAAGAAGGAAAAAGAGTACACAGTGCATAATGGGTCTCCCTTGTTATGTTGGAGAGATCATACCAAGATGTCCCACGGGAGGAGAAGAAAGTTACTTCGGGACCGCGGCGGCAAATTGGGCGGCTCTTTCCGCGATCCGTTTATAATTTCGAGCTTGAAGCGCTTCGGGTTCCAGAACCTCCCGTCCCACACCTACGGCGAAGACTCCGGCTTTAAAATATTCGGGTAGGTTTGCGAGTGAGACTCCATTGGTGGGAAGGAGGGGAATGTGTGGAAGGGGTCCGCGGACAGCGCGAATGAAATCAGGTCCCCCCAAAGGACCGATCGGAAAGACTTTGACAACTTCTGCCCCGAGTTGATGTGCCCGAACAATTTCAGAAGGAGTGGACGTTCCTGGGGCAAAGAAAATCCCCGCTTTTCCTGCCGCCTCCATTACCTTTGGGTCACAGACGGGGGACAATCCGAATCTCCCCCCTGCTTCTACTACCTTCTGGGGATCTTCTTCAGAAAGAAGGGTTCCTGCTCCAACGATGGCCCGTGGATCCTGGGAGAGTTTCGATATAATCTGAAGTGCATTCGGGGTCGTCAGGGTAACCTCGATGACACGAAGCCCTCCGTCCAAGGCCGCACGGGCCCCTTCCAGGGCACGGTCGGGATCCTCATTTCGAATACAGAGGACGATCGGATTTTGTCGGAGTTCTTCCATCGGTTACCTCCGGGAAATGACCAGGCCCATGATCAAAAGAAGAATTCCAGGCAGAACGGAGAGGGTGGGAATATATTCCGGGAAGAGAGGGCTGGTGCCGGGGGCAAAGCCCGTGAGGAGGGGCGCTCCTCCAAAGACCGACATTCCCTCTCCCGCATTTCGCAGAATCTCTCTTTTCCTGAATGTAGGACTCTTCACCGATTTACCCCAGCGTGGTTGTCCAATCTGATCACCCTATCACAAAATTTGTCCGACCGGAACTCAGGATTGGTCTGCAATCGGGAGGGACTGGTCGAGAGTGTTTTTCAAGAGAGGAAGGTTGAAGCGGGGAAAGGGAAAACAGTCGAAAGTGACTTCTTTGGGAAGGGATCTTTCCTCCTCTGGCCAGTCTTCGGGAATCGGATATACCCTTCCGACTTCTTCCTGAAAGGCGCAAAGGATCTTTCCCTCCTGATCCTCGATCGAAAGGGTCAGTACCGGTTTGGAGATCCGGATCAGATGTCCCAGCAGGAAAACAGGATGTGGACAGGTCGACCAGGAATGTCTTGTTCGTAGAGGGAGTTCCATTTTTCGTATTTTTCCTCCGACATCCTGCAGGTAAAGTCTGGCCTCTCCCGATTCATTTCTGCGGATGATAAAGGTGGTCCGGATATACCAGAGATAACTGATCGTTCCGAGAAGGGAAGTGAGGAATACGATCCAAAAGAGGGGGATCATCGGGGCGAGAGTATCTCCCTTCACCAGGAAGGCCGAGATGATGCCACAGAGGGAGATCGCCCCCAGGAAGATCAGGAGCGTGGCGGGCCACATCCGGGTGCGACGGATCGCCTTGGCCGAGAACAATTCCTGTTGGATGGGGAGCGAAGGCTGTGGCTCGTCTCCCGTTCGGATCAGGGTTCCACACGAAGGGCAGGCTCCGTTTCGTGGGTGGACACGAAGATCGCACTCAGGGCAGGTAACGTTCGGCATTTCTTCATTGTTCCTTCGAAAGAGATCGAGAGCCAGAATCATTTTGCCCTGTACGCTCTCTTCCGTATGATCGGTGGAGATGATTACGGTATTGCTCGATGGCGAGGGGGGTGTTTCTTTCGCCGACAAGGCGGACCCGGTTCCCGGAAAAGGGGAAGCTCTTGTTCGGGTTCTCCAGGCCGGTATCTGTTCGACCGATATCGAGTTGAAAAACGGGTACATGAATTTCCGGGGAATACCGGGACATGAGTTTGTGGGGCGTGTCGAAGCGTGTGACGAACGACCCGAGTTGATCGGGAAAAGAGTTGTTTCTGAGATCAATATTCCCTGTCGGGAATGTGACCTTTGCAAGCGAGAGATGGAGCATCACTGCTCACGCCGCTCGGTCGTTGGAATTCTGGAGCGACCGGGTGCCTTTTCTGAATTACTCACTTTACCCTACCGAAATTTACATGAGGTTCCGGAATCCATTTCGGATGATCGGGCTGTTTTTGTCGAACCGGTTGCGGCGGCCTTTGAAATCCTGGAGCAAGTCGAAATTCTTCTTGGGGATTCCGTTTTGGTGATTGGGGATGGACGGCTTGGCGCTCTTTGTGCCCGGGTGTTACAGCAGACGGGAGCACAGGTATCGGTTTGGGGGAAGCACGAGCGAAAATTGGAACCGCTCCGGAAAGATGGGATCAAAACTTTCGATCGGAAGACTCGGGCGGAAAAGAGCTTCGATATTGTTGTCGAAGCGTCCGGTTCTCCGGAAGGGCTTGAAAAGGCGTTGTGGTGGGTGCGACCCCGGGGAACGGTTGTTTTGAAAACGACCTGTACCGATCGACATGAGATCAGTCTGGCCTCCGTTGTGGTAGATGAAATCACCCTTGTCGGTTCCCGATGCGGGCCATTCGCTCCTGCAATTGCGGCTCTCGAAAAAGGGGAACTGGCCCCGGAAGAGACAATTGATGCCCGATTTCCCTTGGTGAAGGTGGAAGAGGCCTTTAAGAGGGCCGAAGAAGCCGGGATCCGGAAAGTGATTCTGGAGATGCCTCGTTAATCGAGTCCCATCATTTCAGGGTGTGCCAAAAGGTCGTGCATCGTTTTCATGCCTTCCAGCATATCCATCCCGTCGAGGATATAATGGTCCACGAGGAGCATCATGAAGAGGATCTTTCGGATGTGGATCTCCCCATCGACTACGGTAGGCCTTTCGAGAATCGTTCCGGGCAGGAAGGCGGACCCTGTATTCGCGAGGCTATGGCCCGCCGTCGCTCCCCATCCGCGTCGAACCATGGAAGAGAGTCCAAATGTTCCGAAATACTTCTCGTAGAATTCCGGGTCACTGCGGACTTTATAGCTGAACCATCGAAGAGCGAGTCGGGGCATCTTTTTCATTTTCTCAAATGCCTTTACCTGGGGAAGCGTCTCCAGATCGGCCGTTCTGTTGTGATGGATCGCCTTCGTGATCTCTTCCAAAGACATCTGGTGGGAGTTTTTCAGGATGAGAGGGAAGATCACCTTTTCCCCCTTGGTGTTTTGTCGGGCGACGACCATGTTGCAACTGATGTGGTCAAAGGAGACTTCTTTTTTTCCGAAGAGGCCGTGGAACATGTGATGGTTGAATCGGGGGTGACGATCCATCACAAGACTGGTCGCTTTTACCATACAGGCCATCAGGGAGACTTCTTTCCCGGCATGCTTGGCATTGCGAACCTTTGCAAGAAGGTCGGTTACGTCGAATTCATACGTCCCGCCCACCGAGCAGTGAAATTTCTTCGCTCTGGTGAGCATGTCGTAGATCACTTCCCGGTTTTTCGTATAGGGAATGACGGTTACCATTTTGGATCGATCTTTCGTTTAATCATTTCTCGATTCCATGGGGACCCCTTCCTTTCGATCGGAAGGGACCAACAAAACAATTTTACCCGTATTTTTCCGTTCCCGGATCAACTGATGTGCTTTTTGGGCCTCGTGGAACGGAATTCGATGTCCTATGGTGGGCTTGAGGATTCCCTCCCGGAGGAGTTCGGACAGGCGATTCCGGAGTCGATCGAGCAGAACGGGGTTCTCACTCAACTGCATGACGTTGACCGCCATGAACTGCTGGTTATTCAGAAAGAGTTTCGTCGGGTCGACTCCGGGAACTTCTACGACTCCTGCGGCTCCGATTTCGATGAAGCGGCCTCCGGGTCTGAGCAGGTCGAGCCCCTTTTTGATCGCATCTCCGGAGAGGGAGTCGACGACGACATCCACCCCTGCCGAATCGGTGATCCTTTGGATTTCGTGGGCAAAGTCGACTTCCTTGTAATTGATCGGGTAGGAGACTCCAAGGGATCTCAACCGGGCCAGTTTTTCTGGGGCACTTGCGGTCCCGAAAATAGTGGCGCCAATGTGGTTTGCCAGTTGAACGCACGCCATTCCGGTTGCCCCCGCCGCGGCCTGGATCAGAATCTTCTCTCCGGGTTGAAGTCTCCCATAATGTTCCAAACAGGCCACCGCGGTGATCCCTGTAATCAGGATCGAGGCTCCCTCTTCAAACGTGAGGTTGGCGGGAAGGGGCATGTTGGTGGCGGCAGGAATAATGGCACGGGTGGCATATCCTCCTGAGGGGGTAACCGCCATCACCCGATCCCCGGGACGGAATGGAGAGGTGTTGGGGCCACCCTTTATGACGACCCCGGCAACTTCATGCCCGGGAATAAAGCGGTCTTCTTTGATCCGGGGGTGCATCCCGACGCTCGCAAGGATGTCGATAAAGTTTACCCCTATGGCTCGTACGTCGACCTCAATTTCCCCTTCTCGACATGCTCGTGGGGTGATCCCGGATAGAGAGAGCCCTTCTTCTTTCCCGACGACCCACGCATTTTGGTTCTGTTTCTCCGGCAACTCTTCGGGGAGTGTCGGGAGGGGAGAGGGTATTGTTTCGGATGGGGAAGGGATCTCTTTTTCCAGGTGATTTGACAACTCGTTGACGGTTTTCATTTCAAAGAGAAGGGTTGGATAAAGCCGGATCTCATACGTTCGTTCGAGGGCTTTCACCATCTGGACCGCCATCAGGGAGTCGACCCCCATCTTGGAGAAAGGCAGGGAAGGGTCGATCTCTTCGGAGCGGACGCGAAGTCGTTTGGAGAGAAGTTCCAGGAGAAAAGTTCGAACCGGTTGCCGTTGATCCGGTTTCTCCGTCCTTTCCGGTTGTGGGCTGGGGGAAGGTTGTGCCTGAGGGATATCCTTCGCGAGGTAGTCCCCGAGTGCCTGTACGGTCTGGTATTCGAAGAGGAGTGTGGGATAGAGTCGGATTCCATACGTCTTCTCCAGTTTTTTCACCATCTGTACCGCCATGAGAGAGTCGACCCCCATTTTGGCGAACGGCATCTCCGGATCGATCTCCTGGGCCGGAGAACGGAGCTTTTCGGCGAGAGTTTCCCGGATGAAATCGTGGACAGAGATGGGGGAGGTTTCGCTTTGCCCCTCTTCTTGGGGGGGCTGTGGAGTAAGGCGGTTGTAATTGTTTCGAAAAACTTCTCCTATCGCGGGATCGATTTGGATGGCCGCAACATTCTTTTCCTCCGTGGAGAGAATTTTCAGAAAGACTTCTGCTCCTTGTTCGGGGGAGAAGGGGGTAATCCCCTGTTCCTGGAAGGCGTGTTGATACTTTTCTTCCGCCACCATGCCGACTCCGCTCCACGGGCCCCACTGGATGGAACGAATTCGGTCTCCGTCCTTGGCCTTCCGGTTGAGGTAGGCGTTTCCGGCGGCATAGTCTGATTGGCCCACCCCTCCAAAGAGAGAGGCGAGGGAGGAGCAGAGGATGACAAAATCGATCTTCTGATCCTGGATCGATGACAGGAGTGCGTCTGTTCCCTCCATCTTGGGAGCGAGTACTTTCTGGGCACTCTTAGCCGAGCGCGTTCGGATTAATTCATCGTTGAGAATTCCTGCGGCATGGATTACGCCGTTGATCTCTCCCCAATGAGAGAGGATCTTCTGGACGACCTGGTTCATCTCCTCCACCCGGGTCACATCGGCAGGGAGAAGAAGAATTTCCCCTCCTGCCGCCCGGAGTTCCTCGAGTACACGCGACTCCAACTTTGGATTCCGACTGGTCAGGACCAGACGGGCTCTCTTTTCAGAAGCGAGTTTTCTTGCGATTGCCAGTCCTATGCCCCCCGTTCCTCCCGTAATCCAGTACACTCCTTTTTCCCGGAGAATCGTTTCATTTTCTTTTGAACGGATCGTTTGCAGTTCCGGGAAAGTTCGTTTGCCGGAGGCGTAGGAGACTTCAAAGTGGGACTCTTCTCTTTTCCATTCTTCCGCAATTCGTTTTGCCACTTCCTCCGGCGTTCCTGGGCCGGGATGGATTCCCCGGCAACGCCAGCCCGGCTGTTCCTGAGACAGAACCCGTAGGAAAGCGAATATTTCATCCTGAAGGGTGGCCACCATGAAGTGGGTGATTCTCTTCTTCCCCTTCTGCATCAAGTCTTGAGCAAGAGCCCGAAGAAAATGATCTCCCGAAAGAGCCCGACCCTCTTCTCTTACAATCCCCGTTGGGAAGCGGCCGTTCGAAAAGAGTTTGCCGAAAAAGGAGATGAATCACACCTCCTCATCCTCGACCCATCGATCGATCAACTTCGGGCTCTTGCTCAAGACTTGATGCAGAAGGGGAAGAAGAGAATCACCCACTTCA
>PVBE010444754.1_pt1 | contig 12843 bp, 5 predicted proteins | sample 1631181 | NCBI WGS metagenome assembly PVBE01 (sample SAMN08397723, study PRJNA350692) | Marine metagenome, whole genome shotgun sequencing project. | isolation source: water | place: Pacific Ocean | collected 2012-04
CACCGTGAAGCTGGAGGACGCGATCAAGCCCATGTCCCGAAACCGCTGGAGGAAGCAGGCCAAGCAGCAGAAGCAGGTGGATCCAGAAATCGAGCGGCTGGCCAAGCTTGTAGAGGAGTACGAGAACGAGACTGACGACGTCCAGGCCGAAAAAGAGCGCGCCCAAGCTGAATGGGCCCTGAAGCAGACCACAGGCCAGGAGGAGACCTCAGGGAAGCCCACAATCACCGACGAGAGTGCTCATCAGGACACCGCGGACGACGCCAAGAACATCCTCGACAACTCCGACATCCTCCGCATGATCTTGCACGGCGTCAAGGTGGGTGAAGCCACGGTGCCCCTCGGTCAACTGCGGGCATTCTGGGATAAGCGAGCCCAGAAGCTTTGTGGCATCGCTGACAAGAACCAGACAGACACCAGTCAGTGGGAGCGCATTTCAGCCATCGTGGACTCTGGGGCTTCGATCACAGCCATGAGTCCGAAGAAAGGCCGAGGCTACAAGGTCCAGGAGAATGAGGCCTCCCGCAACGGCGTTGAGTACGCGACGGCCGGCAAGGAGACGCTGCCGAACTTGGGCGAGAAGGTCATGGCGGTCCTGACCAAGGAGCGTACCCTTAGACTTTTCAAGTCCCAGATGGCAGATGTTTCAGAGCCCCTGGAAAGTGTACGCCAGCTTGTCGGAAATCGTCATTGCGTATTATTTGGCCTGGGAGAAAATGATGACCAGCACCTAATTGTAAACAAGCTCACTGGCGAGATCAATTTCATGCGCGATGATGGTGTGAATTATCTCCACGATATGCTCGTCGTGCCGCCGGACGAAGTGAATAATGTGCAAGCAGCGCTGCAAGGTGGCTCGCCTTTTGGCGGGCAGGCATGACGAGCATGAGTGCCATAAGACCGTCTTTGATTAAATCTGTGAACCCTCCGCCGGGGGAGCAGGACGAGGGCGACAAGGACGAGCTCATGGATGATGCGCAGGAGGTCGAGATGGCGGAGGTCGACGAGGGCGACGTGGCAGACGTGGAGGCTGAGTGGGCAGATGTGCCAGTGGCAGCAATGGCGGACTCCGACGGCGAGGAGAACCGCGTGCTGGCCGAGCTGGATGTGCCCGAGCCGCCAGACCCGGTGGGGCAGCCACGAGATCGCAGAGGTCGACGAGCCAGGCGTGGTGCAGGCGACGCGGAAGAGCCTGTGGACGTCAAGAACCCCAGCAATGAGCGCATCCCGGAATCCCTGAGAAGTCCGATTAAGCCCTCGGCGGAGGCAGTTAGATCGCATAACATCACGCACTACCCGTACAGGTGCTGGTGTCCTCCGTGCGTGGAGGCGAAGGGCAAAGAGGCGCCGCACGTGAGGGGCGCGAATGAGCCGGACGCAGACGACCGCGGTGCGATCGCCACGGTGTCCCTAGACTACAACGAGCCGGATGCGGAGGGCGACTTGAAGGTCAGGACCATCGTGGGCAAGGATGAGGCGACGGGCAACGTCTTGCACCACAAGGTCATCTGCAAGGGCATTGGCGACGAGTGGGCGATCAAGAAGGTGACCAAGGACTTGGAGGAGTTTGGCCGCCGTGACGTCATACTCAAAACTGACGGTGAGCCTGCAATCGTCAATGTGCAGGCCAAGATTCAAGCGGGTCGAGACGGGCGGACAATCCCGCGAAACCCACCTGTTTATGACCCGAAGTCGAACGGGCCGTGCGAGAAGGCCGTGCAGGACGTGACGGCGCATGCGAGGACGCTCAAGCTGGCGCTGGAGTCTCGCATCAAAACTGGTATTCCGGAGAACTCGCCGGCCATGGAATGGATTATCGAGCACTCCGCGTACCTCACGAACAAGTTCAGCGTCGGCCACGATGGGATGACGCCCCACGAGCGGCTCACTGGACAGAAATGGCGGAGGCCATTGGTGGAGATCGGCGAGCTGGTGCACGCGAAGCTCGTGGTCAAGAACAAGAAGAAGGGCGCGGTCAAGAAGAACAAGAAGAATTTTGCGGCGAGATCCATACTGGCAGTCTGGATCGGTCAGGTGGCTCGCACGGGCGAGCATGTGGTTGCCAAGCAGAATGGCGATGTCCTCAAGTGTCGGACGATCAGGCGGGTCCCTGAGGAGGACCGCTGGGACGCGAAGCGGATCCTCGACATCAAAGGTACCCCCAGGCGACCGGCACCATCAAGACGCGATGCGGAAAACCTGGACGCGCGCCTCATCGACGACGAGGCGACGGAGCGACATCGACCTGAACTTCTACCTCGAGGCGCTGCAGAACCAGCTGATCAACCTTCAGGAGCTCATCTTCAACAGCCAGAAGCTCGGGACCGTGACCAGGACATCCGCGAGATGCGCATCACCGACAACATCCTCGAGCAGTTCGGAGGCGAGGACCGCTACACACTGGGCTGCCCTGGATGTCAGCACAAAATGTTGGGCCTGCCAGGCCACCGTGGTCACACGTCAGAGTGTCGGAAAAGGTTGTATGACGCCATGCAGGAGTCTGAGAAGGGACGCGCCATCCTGGACGGCAACCGCGAGAGGATGCATCGACGAGCAGATGAGGCGAGTCGAGGTCAGGGAGCAGCAGCAGGCAATGCGGCACCGCGTGAAGTTTCCAGGCAAGCTGGAGGAGGAGGAGCACGGGATGCCGCCATGGACGTCGATGCCGCTGCTGAACCACGCGAACCACATGAGCCCAATACTACTACTACTGCTACTCCGCGAACTCCGAGATTTGGACAAGCTGATCCTCAACCTGAACCTGAATTTCGAGCTGAAGACGACGGCGATGCGATCATGGACGACGATGCCATCCCTGACCTAGAGGATTCCGACGATGAGGACGAGAACGAAGCATCGAAGCGATCGATCGAAGAAGCGTTGTTCGGCAAATCCGATGACGAGGACGAAAAGGACCAACCCAATGCCAAGAAGCAAAGACTTCGAGTTCTGGGCGGCGACTGCAACATCTTCGTGCACGATGAGAATGGCAATAACCTTAACTTCGACACCCTCATGAACATCACCGCGATCAACAGTGCCCTGGTTCGACGCTCCAACCCGCACACTGTGACGGCAAGAACCATGGGGGGGATTTTGGAATTCGATGAAACTCCTGAGATTCTCAAACTCGACCCGGAGGCCAGAGACAGAGTGGAAGTTGCAAGCCAAATGGATGAGTGCCTACGTCAGCTCAGGGCAGTGCAGGACCTCGTGCAGGTCCGTGAGATCATCAGGAATCTCGAGTCCAGCTTCCGCGCGCCGAAGAACACCAAGAGGAAGCCGATGAACAACGACGGCAAGCTCGACGTGGCGGAGGTGTACTCGCCGACGCGGGTGACGGGCATGGCCGAGAAGTTCAATCTCCGCCCAGGATGGGCGCTGGACCTGACCATGAATGACCCCGATGATGGCACGCCCTGGGACTTCTCCATCCCCGAGAAACGCGAGAAAGTGAAGAAGATGCTGAAGCGCGACGAGCCGTTCTTCCTGATCGTCTCTCCGATGTGCGGCCCGTTCAGCACCTTGCAGAACTTCAACTACTCCAACATGGACTCGAACGACGTCATGCGCAAGTTGGCCGAGGCGATGCTCCACGTCGAGTTCGCCGTAGAGCTCTGCATCGCTCAGCACCTGGCCGGGAGACTCTTCATGTTCGAGCACCCTGTGGCTGCGTCCTCGTGGGCTTCGGAGGCTTTGGAGGTATTGGGAGGCCTGGAAGGAGTTTTGAAGGCAAACTTTGACTTCTGCGTCCTGGGGATGAGGGTTGGGGACAAGATCCGAGCTGACGAGAGGCCCCACCCCGTGAAAAAGCGCACGAAGGTCATGACGAACTCCAGCATGCTGCACACGCTCCTCATCGAAGCCCAGTGCCGTGGGCGCCACGAGTACCACGCCGACATCTCCAACGGCAAGGCCAGCGAGTGCCAGGAGTACCCAGAATTGTTCTGCAAGATCATCTGCGAGGCGATCAAGCGCGAGGCCGACACCATCGAGTGGCGCAACAGGACCTGCAAGCAGCACGACATCTCGCATGTGTTTGAGAAGCTCATGGCCCTGCAGAAGAAGACGGAGGAGTTGGTCATGCCGCCGGAGGAGGACCACATCACCCACCTGTACGAGGGTCTGGAGTTCGTGGACGATGTGACCGGCGCGCCGCTCGACAAGAACAAGGCCATCCAGGCACGGCGACTCGAGATCGAGTACTTCCGCGAGATGGGCGTCTATACAAAGATGAAGTGGGAGCCCTGGATGAAGGTCATTACGACCCGCTGGCTCGATGTGAACAAAGGCGACGAGCTGTCGCCGAACTATCGGGCCCGGCTGGTCGGCCGCGAGATTAAGACCGACAAGCGCATGGACCTCTTTGCGGCCACGCCGCCGTTAGAGAGTTTGAGGATGATCCTGTCGATTTGCGCGCAGCACCAGAGCAGCTACGACACCGCGGACAACTTCATCCTCATGTCGAACGACGTGAAGCGCGCCTACTTCCATGCGCCGGCCACGCGGCCGGTCTTCATCAAGATCCCGGAGGAAGACCTGGAGCCGGGGGACGAGTGCCGCGTCGGGCAGCTGAATCTCTCCCTTTATGGGACTAGAGATGCAGCAATGAACTGGGCCAAGAGGTTCACCACCTTCCTCGAGGGCATCGGCTTCGTCACCGGCAGCGCTTCACCGTGCAACTTTCACCACCCGAAGCACAACATCTCCACCACCGTGCATGGAGATGACTTCACGTCGACGGGCACGGAGAGAGATTTGCAGTGGCTCGACAAGAAACTCCGGACCGAATTCGAGATCAAAACCGAATTTCTGGGACCAGCTGAACATCATGCTCAACAAGTGCGGATCCTGAACAGAGTCATCGAGTGGGGGGCTCGGGGACTCACATATGAAGCTGATCAACGGCACGTGGAGATCATCATCAGGGAGCTCAACTTGGAGGGCGGCAAGGCGACGGCGACCCCGGGCACGCGGGACGATGCGGCGAACGGCAGCTCCATGTACGAGGAGGACATCAACCTGCGGCTCAACGGCGAGGGCGACGAGAAGGACGAGGCGTTGCAGGGCAAGGAGCTCACCAAGTTCAGGGCGCTCAGTGCGCGCCTGAACTACTTGGCGCAGGATCGTCCTGACCTGCAGTACGCCGTGAAGGAGGTCGCACGGCGCATGGCCTGCCCCACGCAGGGCGACTGGGCCCTGATGAAGCGAGTCGCTCGCTACCTCCTTGGCGCGCCGCGTGCCGTCCAGGAGTTCACCTGGCAAGAACTTCAGACCAGATTCGACACGTTTGTCGACTCTGACTGGGCCGGGTGCAAGACGAGCTGCAGGAGTACGAGTGGCGGCGTGGCCAAGATTGGCTGGCACTCGATACGCTCCTGGTCCACTACTCAGGCGACGGTGGCCATGAGTAGCGCCGAAGCTGAGCTCTACGCGCTCACCAAGGGCGCTGCGCACACGCTTGGCTTCATGGCGCTGGCGCAGGACCTTGGCTACAGCTTCAACGCGATGATCCACACCGATGCGAGTGCGGCCCTCGGCATCGTGCACAGGAAAGGCCTGGGCAAGCTCCGGCATATCCGCGTCCAGTACCTCTGGGTGCAGGACCGGCTGAAGCACGGCGACTTTGACGTCTGCAAGGTTCCCGGCAAGGCCAACCCTGCGGACTTGCTGACGAAGCACCTCCCGATCCACGAGGTGCTCGTGCACATGGAGCACCTGGGCTTCAGAACGTCCAGGACGCGAGCTGCCCTGGCACCGCAGCTGAGCATGATGGGCCCCGAGTGTGAGAACAACGGCAGGGACGACTGGCAGGAGGTAGGCAACGAGGTCATCCGCGAGCACAGGTGCCCTCGGAGCAGCCTCTTTACCCCGTTGCGCGTGAATGGCGCGCCGCCAGCACGCGCGCTCACAGCAGCCAGAGTGACGAGAGGCAAGTTTCTGGACAGCGGTCAAACTTTTGAGCGACGAGACAACTGGACGGCGAGGGGAACAGCGCATCTCCAGTTGAATCGGCAGTGGGTTGGCACAACGACATTCTTGAGGCGTTCTGACGATGGTTTTGCCGTGATCTGAGTTGACATCCGCACGAATGGATTACAAATCATCCGTCCGTGGGGGGGTCTGGGAATTCTGACCCAGATCACCCAGAGAATGAACCCTTTTGAAAGTCTGTTAAATGTTTATGAAACCAATGGGGATTCTTGGAAGTTCTCTCTCAAAATAAGACTGTTGTCCCTTCATGCTAGCGGGAGCAAATCCGATTCACGGTTTGTGAGTAACCATGGCGAACAACGGTGCCGCATCCTCTGGTATGCAAGGTGATGCAGGTGATCAAGTGGGTGGAGCAGGAGATCAGGCGCAGCCGCAGCAGCAGGTGCCCTACACCGCGACGGAGCAGACGCAGGAGCCCTACGTGCGCGACGGGGAGGAGGGCAACGCATCGCCGCGCAACGGACAACCTCATCACGACGCTGCAGCCGCTGAAAATCCTCAACGTCAAGTCGATCAACAAAATGTTGTCCGCCCTGACATGCTTCAACGCCAACTTGATCCTCCACAACATCAACAGCATCAAGCACTTGACCCTCTTCAACCTGAGACGCTTCCTGCAGTACCTCCAGGGACGCCAGGGGCTGACCCAAATGCTCAGCCAAAGGGGCCGCCGGCCAAGGCCCCTGGGATGCCGCCTGTGGCGGCCACGGCGGGACCGCCGCAGCCTTTGCCGGCTGTGAAGCAGCCACCCGGGCTGCCGCCCTCGAACATGACCATCATTGTCGAGGACCCGAACGTCACACCGAAACGGCCGTTTCTCGAACCCTTCATGGCCAGCATGGCCACACCGGGCTCACCACTGGGCGGTCAGACCGCCGACGGCTCGAACGACAAGACGGATGCGGAGAAGCTCATTAACAAGATGAGCGACGTGATCCTCACAATGAACAAGCAGATCGAGGTGCTCACCCTGAAGCTCGAAAGGATGGATGACGAAAAACGTGCCCGAGACGATCCCGATCGGCTGAAAGAAATAAACCACAAAGATATCTCCAAGCCTGGGAAGTACAGTGGTACGGGGTGGACTCTTTGGGCAAAGATTTTTTTTCGAGTTTCCTGGAACGAAGGGATAAGAGATGGCCGAAACTCCTAACCTCGATTTCCTCAAGATCTGCGGGACCTCCATTGAACTCAGACGCCAAGAATATGATCGCGGTCGACCTCGGAATCTACAAGGATACCCTCATGGAAGCCTTCACAGACCAGCTCTATGACTACTTGCAGGAGTTCACGAGTGGAGACGTCCTCACCACGGTCATCGCTGGCGGAAAGCCTGGATCCTGGGAAACATGGCGGTATTTGAGTGAGGCTGGGAAGAGTCGCCAAAAGGTGAACCTCAAAGAGGAGCACCGCAAGCTCATGCATCCCAAGCAGGTCGATTTGGAGGTCTTGCTGAAGACGATCCACTCTTGGGAGTCTGACTGTACGGACCACGTGCAGAGCGGCGGCAAGCGGATCCCGGACGATGAGCGCATCATGTGCATCGAGGAGATGTGCCCGGCGCCCTTGCAAGAGTTCCTCGCCGAGAAGGCCACCGAGGACGAGAAGCTGAACACGAGCTACGACGACGTCAAGAACGCCATTGCGGCGTACGTCACCAGGAAGTTGCGCCACGCGAAGTCATCCAAGGCCATGCGGAACTTCCAGCAGGCCGAGAGCGACGAGGACGCGGAGACGCACGGCGACGCGGACGTGGACGTCTGGTCAGAGCTCGAGCGGCTCTGCTCACTCAACGGCGACCTCCAGGCCCTCGTCGGCAACAAGTTCGGCAAGAAGGGAAAGGGCAAGGGCAAAGGCGCAGGAGGAGGCAAAGCAAGTGCTGGTGCAGGCTCAGGCCCCGCGCCTATGGATGTGGACCACTCGGGCAAGGATTGCTATGAGTGCGGTGAAGTTGGCCACATTGCAGCAAATTGTGCAGTCAGAAAGGCCAGGCTCGCTCAAGAAGGCCAAAATCTCAACGGCAAGGGCCCTGGAAGCAAGGGGGATAAGGGTAAGGCTGGTGGCAAAGGTGCTGGAGGAGGCAAAGGTAAGGGAGGCAAGGGAGGATGGCCCTCACTGCCGCAGTGGCAGCAGATGTACCCCGGCCCCTCACAAGCACAGTGGAGGAACTGGTATCCGCAGTCTAAGGTTAACCTCCTCGAACAACCACAGCAGTCGCCCCAACAGCTAGCGGCCATGCAGCAAGTTTGGAGTTTCCTGCAGCCGCCCACGTCCCCGGGACATCTGGACCCCAACGGCGTCGCGCAGCTCAGCAGCGTCGGAGGCTCAGCATATGCATTCACCGTGAAGGGCAAGAAGACCAACTCGCTCGCGAAGGCCCGGTTCATGCCCGTGGAGTGCAACTGCGCTGACGGCTGCAACAGGTTCGCCAGCCTGCAGCAGAGCGCCGAGGAGGAAGTGCCGATCGAGCCCGAAGACACGAAGCTCACCGTGAAGCTGGAGGACGCGATCAAGCCCATGTCCCGAAACCGCTGGAGGAAGCAGGCCAAGCAGCAGAAGCAGGTGGATCCAGAAATCGAGCGGCTGGCCAAGCTTGTAGAGGAGTACGGAACACGCTGTACAACCCTGAGGCCCCCCAAAGCGCCGCCAATCCAAAGGACACTTATTGATGAAAGAGAGGTTGAGGAGGACCTCGATGGGCATGAACATCCCAGCGGAGCTCGCTCGCGCTCCGCAGACCAGGACAAGAAGGGCGACGTAACACCTCCATCCCGTGGCCGCCAGCACGGAAAATGCTGTGGTGGCCAGCACGGAAAATTTTCCAAAAATTATCCGTCCCAGCCACAGCTCCCAAAATGGCAAAATGGACCTCGAATCGCTTCTCCAGATGACCCGCCAGCCGAGGTCCGGGGGGCCATGGGAGTCCCCGCTGATGAGCTGCCCAGCGAAACCTCGTCCCAAGGAACGCCGGTGACCACCCGCACCATCACCGAGCGCTCCTCAGAGGACCAGGCGAAGAGGAATTCTGCGCCAGGCGTGACCTTGGAATCCGATGGGGGCACTGTGTTCGTACGAACGGATAGCTCCGAGGCGCGTCTTCTTGGAGATCGGCTCGAGCAGCATAACTTTCGGAAAATCTTATGCCGTTCGCAGTGTCAGCCTTCTCCCGTGGCCTCGCCGGGCCAGGCGAAGAGGAATTCCGCATCAGGCGTGACCTTGGAGGCGAAGATGGCGGCACGTCGCCAAGCAATCCGAGCGAGCAAGGACTCGCCGAAGAAGCCGGAGGAGCTTGTCCCCACCTGGCGCCAGGACGTTCCGACGGTCCCGGAGCAGTTCCACAGCTTCTGGAGCGTGGAAGTGGTGGACGAGCTCAATGTCCTGCCCGAGGAGGAGCCAGAGTTCATAGAGATCGAGATGACCCTGGACACCGGTGCCACGGTCCACGCCGCCGATCGAGTGGACTTCCCCGGTTGTCTCGTCCTGGAGTCGCCTGGGAGCAAGGCTGGCCAGCACTTCCAGACCGCTGGGAAGAAGACGATCCCCAACGAGGGCCAGGCCAACATCCTGCTCAGCACTCTGGACGGCATCGACATGGCGATGACGGTGCAGATCGCGAAGATCTCGCGCCCCCTGCTGTCAGTCACGAAGATGACAGAGAGCGGCGAGATCACGGTGCTCTGCAAGAAGGACGCGGCCCTGATCCTGGACGGCCAAGGCAAGACGGTGGCCACGTTCCCCAAGAAAGGCGGGCTCTACATCTGCATGATGAAGTACAAGAACCCGAAGTTCAAAAAGGCTGAGGATTTTCCTCGGCCGCACGAATAAGTAGAATGCCGTGTGTAAGTCCGCAATCACCTATCACCGAGGTGGTCTTCGAGGCTTGCGCGGCTCGTGCGGTCGATGAGAGTCAGGGCGAGAAGGTGTTCCACGCCGACGTCGAGACGGAGGCACCCCTAGAAGTTCGTAGAGGAGCTGAAGCAGCTGCTGCAGATGATGGACTGGACGCTGGAGTCCCTGCAGGAGCGGTGGAAAACGATGCTCGTGATGAACTTGAAGGGGAAGACGTCGACGAGGGCGTGGTGAACGACTCGGAAACCTTCCGCTGCATCCCTTGTGACTCTGTAGGAGCAGAGCACAAGGTCAGCCCTGATCCCGGAGAGCCAACGGCAAGCCAAGTCGAGGACCACCGAGCATGTGGGCACTGGCCCTATCGCTCTTGGTGCCCGGAGTGCATCAGTGGACGCGGTGGCTGTGAGCAGCACCGCAGGCGCACAGAGGCGAAGTCGATCAGCGTCTTTGCCTTCGACTACCTGCTTCTCGACGAGTCTGGGAACGTCGTCAAGAAGGAAGACGTCACGGCCGAGACGAAGTTGGGTTTGAAGATCCTCGTGGCGCACGACTCGAAGGGCAAGGCGTGCTTCGCCCAGGCATCGACGCAGACCACTACGCCGTGGACGTGCTCATGAAAGACGTGGCCTGGCTGGGCTACACCCACATCTCGCTGAGATCGGACAACGAGCCGGCCATCCTCAAGCTGTTGGAGCACGCGCTCACGGAGGCGAGGTACACCGTCAAAGACCTGGAGCAAGTGCTGGAGGAGCATCCCAACACCTACGATTCCCGCGGGAACGGCCAGATTGAAGCGGTGGTGAAGCAGGTCACAGGCATGCTAAGGACCAACAAATTGGACCTGGAGAAGCGCCTCGGCAAGAAGATCCCCTTGCAGAGCCCGGTTCTGCCCTGGTTGGTGGAGTACGCCGCTTTCATCGTCAACATCCGCGTGAAGGGCGACGACGGGATGACTGCCCACCAGCGCGTTCGCAAGTGCGCCTTCGCGAAGAGGTTGGTGCCGTTCGGTGAGCTAGTCCTCGTGCACATGCCCATCAAAGGTCCAGAGAGACGCGACGGAGGTGCGCTCGACGGCCGGTCCCGATGGGGCATTGTGCTGGGATACGGCAGGCAGCGCCATTCGTACGTCGTCTTCACGGAGGGCGCCGTGAAGGAGTACCGCTCCATCCGCAGGATCCCTCTGTCCAAACGCTGGGACGTGGACCGGATGGAGGAGGTGAACGTCACGCCGAAGGATGTTCACGGAGGGCGCGGCTCGAGAGCAGTGCCCTTCACGGACCGTGAAGCGGTGCCCGGCGAAGAGTTGGCGAAGCGGCGCCGCGAGCCCCGCAAGCTCGAGCTGCGCCAGGCCGACTTTGACCCTGCTATGGGAGGCTTCGGATGGACGGAGCACTGCCCGAAGTGCTCGAAGGCGCGAATGTACGGCTGGAGGGACAGCTCGAACCAGCTGCACTCTCCGGGCTGTAGGCGCCGCATCGAGGACCTACTGGCGCAGACGGACCGCGGCCGCGAACGCCTGGCCCACACCAAAGAGCGCCTCGACCGCTGGACCGCCGAACGGGGACCTGGTGGAGGCGCATCGGAGGTTGCCTCCAAGGGGGAGATGGTAGTCCCCACAAATCCGCCGGACCAGGAGGAGCCGCTGGCCTACGACCCAGACGTGGCGAGAAGCAGCAGCTGGCGCCCACCCATGGGCGTACCACGGCCCGGAACAGGGGCATCAAAAACACATTTCGCCAAGAAGTGTTCCGAGAACAGTGGGTCCAAAAACCCCCTTGACAAATCGCAAGTCCGTTTCGACATGGGTCTCCCCGCTGACGCGATGGAGGACAGCGACGCTGAGTCTCGATGCCCGAGAGATAGTGACGACGAATTGATCGACAATGAGGAGCGCGAGCTGGAGGTGGAGACGCCAGGGCCCGCTGGTGCCGACGACGTGCCCATGGAGACGGCTCACCTGAACGCTTTGACCGTGCACGAGGAGGACGAGGACCTCAAGCCTGTGATGGACGTGATCGGGACCGACGAGGCGATCAAGGAGGATGTGCTGCAGCTGAACGTTGAGATCCTCCGCCTGGTCGCCCAGTTCGGAGGTGCTGCCCGCAGCTACCGGAGAGAGCGAGCGCAGACCATCCAGAACCTGGTCTCGGAGATCTACAGTGCACCGCGCGTGACCCGTGCGCTGAAGATGCTGCCGGACATGGGCCTCAAGGCAGGGTTTGCCCTAGACCTCACGGGCTGCGACGAGAATGGCCATGAGTGGGACTTCACCCGAGAGGTCATGCGCGCGAAGGCTCGCAGGAAGGTCGCTGAGGAAGAGCCCCAGCTGCTCATCGGGAGTCCCAGCTGCTCCCCGTACTGCACGTGGCAGACTCTCAACGCCGCCAAGCATGGATGGCCGCAGGGCGAGCTGGAACGGAGGAGGGTCGCTGGCGACGTGCACCTGAACTTTGTATGCGAGCTCTACGCCATGCAGATGAACGGCAACCGCTACTTCCTGCACGAGAACCCAAACCAGGCGGCGTCCTGGGGACGCGAGTGCATGCAGCAGCTCATGAAGGACGATCGTGTGCAAAGAAGCGTCGGGGATCAATGCCAGTTTGGACAGCAGTCTCATCTGGGCGATCCAGTGAAGAAGCCCACCGGATGGCTGAGCAACTCGCCGGAGATCCTCAAGGCCCTCAGCAAGCGGTGCTGTGGCCGAGGGGGAGTGTGCTCCAGGCGAGGCGGAGGCAGGCACGTCATCGCAGCTGGCCGCGTGGCGCGCGAGGCCGCCGTCTACCCCTTCCGGCTCTGTCGCGCGATCCTGCAAGGATGCCGCAACCAGCTGCTGCGTGATGGCACCCTGCAGGTCGGCATGTACGGGTTGCAAGGCGTCTTCGAGGAGGACCAGACGCGGTACTACGACCACTTCACCGGAGCGGTGCTGGAGGGCACGGACGTGGTGGCCGCCGAGCGGGTGTTCTCCGTCCAGCAGCAGGCGCACGAGAGCTACAAGGA